>Ga0187778_10000127_pt1 | contig 49289 bp, 41 predicted proteins | sample 1015_Q2_SP5_20_M_FD_132418 | JGI IMG/M metagenome (GOLD analysis project Ga0187778, IMG submission 132418) | Tropical peat soil microbial communities from peatlands in Department of Meta, Colombia - 1015_Q2_SP5_20_MG | ecosystem: Environmental > Terrestrial > Soil > Wetlands > Peat | place...
GATGGCGCATGCCGCCTTCACGCAGTATCAGCACGAGATGGCGCCGCTTGCGGCGCAGGTCGCGCAGGCGAAGGGCTTTCCGTCGAGCGATTACCGCGCGGTGATCGCCGAGCTGAAGAAGACGCAGATCACCGGCGAGGCGATCCTGCCCTTCTACCGCAACCGCCTGCACGAGATCGAGCAGATCATTACGGCCCACAACCTCGTGACGCTGCCTGATCGCCCGGCGATCATTCGCCTGGCGACGGCCGCCGAGACTGCGCAGCAACCTGCACCGCACATGTCGCCGCCGCCCTTCCTGCACAACACCGGGCAGCGCGGCGAATTCGTTCTACCCCTGAACATCCCGTCCGCGACCGGCGGCGCCGCCGACACGTACGACGACTTCACCTTCGATGCCGTCGCCTGGACGCTCACCGCGCACGAGGCACGGCCCGGGCACGAGCTGCAGTTCGACTCGATGGTGGAGCAGGGCGTGAGCCGCGCGCGGGTGTTGTACGCCTTCAATTCCACCAACGTGGAGGGATGGGGGCTCTACTCCGAGTACATCATGCAGCCCTTCGAGCCCGCCGAGGGGCAGCTGCTGACGCTGCAGCTGCGGCTGCTGCGGGCGGCCCGCGCGTTCCTCGATCCGGAGCTGCAGAGCGGCACGGTGACAACCGCGCGCGCCTACCAGGTGCTGGAGAAGGACGTGGTGTTGAGTCACGCGTTCGCCACCGAGGAGGTCGAGCGATACACCTTCCGCCAGCCGGGGCAGGCCAACAGCTACTTCTACGGCTACACGCGTCTGCTGGCGCTGCGTAAGCAGGTCGAGGCCACGCTCGGCGCGAAGTTCGACCAGAAAAAGTTTCACGACTTCATCTTGCGCCAGGGGCTGTTGCCGCCCGACCTGATGCGCAAGGCGGTGCTCGAGGATTTCGTGCCCTCGCAGAAGTAGCCCGCGTGCGCGGCGCGCCGCGGCATCGGCGCAGCTTCAGGCGTGGGGGGCGCTCGCAGCGCGGCTACCCGGGATGCCGGGCCTTGTAGGCGCGCACCTGCGCGTTGAACTGATCGGCCAGCGCCTGCTCCCGGTCGATCGCGCTGTTGTGAGCGCTCATGCCGAAGGTCTTCAATCGCCCGAGCTCTGCGGCGGAGGCGACGCCGGCAAACTGCGCGCTGATGCGATCGACGGTGGCATCAACGCAGTTGACGTACTTGAGCGTCGCCGCGTCGTAGACCTTGAAGGTGCTCTGCGCTGCGGTCATTTGGCTCAAGGACGCCTTGGTCCCATCAGGCACCGCGGGCGCAGGCGCGATCGCGCAGTCCTGAAGCGCCGCGCTGGCCGTCGCTATCAGATCGACCGGCGCGGCCGGCGCCTGCGCTGCGGCCGGCGCGGACGGCGGGTTCTGCGCCCTGGCGGCGCTTCCCCCGGACCGCGTCGCTGAGCCGGTGTAAGAGGCGAGTACCCAGGCGATCAGGGTTGCCCCGGCGATCCCGAGGCCGACGCGCAGCACTCGAGCGGCGAGCGCCGGCACGCGGCCCCCGACGAGTCGCGCAATCACCGGCGGCAGCGTAGCGATCAGGAGCAGCGCACCAAGGACGAGCAGGACGACTTGAAGGCTGGAAAGCATCGGTCATGCCGCCTGCGCCAGTGAGGTCAAGTGAGCGCGAGAGTCTACACCGGGGCCTCACAAAGCGGCATGATCTCGGCAGTTTCGCTGGGAGAGACCATGTCCGAGGACATTGCCCGCGATGTGTCGCGCCGTGGCGAGGTGCGCCGCGCCGACAAACTCATGACGCAGGAGCAGCTGCAGGAGTTCCTCTCGCATGCTTTCTGCGGACGCACGGCCACCATGGGCCGCGACGGCTTCCCGTACGTCGTGCCGAATCTCTTCGTGTGGATGGACGAGCGGATCTTTCTGCATACCGCGCGCGTGCCCGGTCATTTCCTCGCCAATGTCGAGTTCTGCGACCGTGTCTGCTTCGAGGTGGACGCGCCGGGCGAGACGTTCCCCTACGGACCGGTCGAGTGCGACACCTCGATCGCCTATCGCTCTGCCGTGGTTTTCGGGCGCATCCGCATCGAGACCGATCCCGACGCGCGGCGGCGCTTCTTCGCGGCCTTCATGTCGAAGTACGCGCCAGCCGATTCCTGGGGACGCACCCCGGGCTCTTTCCCCCGGATCGACTCGACCATCGTCTATTCGATTCTTCCCGAGGTCATGACGGGTAAGCAGACGGCGCTGCCGTCTGCGCAGAAGCGCTGGGCGCCGCGGCCGGCGTGAAGCGCGCGGGCGATACGGAGCGCGCGCTCACACCCTGCGCGGCGATATCCGCCGGGATCGCTTCGCCACGGGCGAGAGCCGCCGCCAGGCGCGCCAGCGCGGGCGAGGATTCTATGCCGCAGCCTCCCTGGCCCGCGCACCAGAAGAAACCCGCCACCCGCGGGTCGAAACCGATCACCGGGTTGCGATCCGGGGCAAACGTGCGCAGCCCCGCCCATTGATGCGCGACGCGCCGCACGTCGATGTCGAGTGCCTGCTGGATGCGATCGACGGCCACGGCGACCGTGAGATCCTCCGCGTACGCATCGCCCGGCGCCATCGGCTCCTCATCGGCCGGGGAAATGAGCAGCCGGCCGGTCTCGGGCTTGAGATAGAACTGCTCGCCGACGTCGAAGAGCACGGGCCAGCCGCCGACCGCAACGCCTGGCGGGGGATCGATGAGGGCGGCGGTGCGGCGCAGCGGCCGAAGTCCAAGGGGCGCTACGCCGCAAGCGACAGCCACCTCGTCCGCCCACGCCCCGGCCGCATTGACCAGAATGTGCGCGCAGAGCGGCTCATCGCCCACCTCGAACTGCCAGGCACCCCGACTGCGCGTCGCCGTGGCGAGGCGCGCCCCGACATGGACGCGCACGCCGCGTGCCTTGGCGCGCTTGAGCAATCCCTGCAGCAGCGCCCCAACGTCGATGTCCGCGACGTCTGCCTCGTAGGCGGCGGCGCCGAGGTAGTGGCGGCGCAGCAGCGGTAGGCGGCGACAGGCCCCATCCACCGACAGCACCTCGACGTCCCCGCCGCCCGCGCGCAGCTCCTCGACGGTGGCCGTGAACTCTTGGCTCTGATCGCTCCGCGCGACATACAGCGCACCCCGCGCGTGCAGCAAGGGCCCCGGAAAGTATGCGCGCGGCGGCGAGTACAGGAACGGAGCACTCGCGCGCGCGAGGGCCCGAAACGTCGCCGTGGCGTAACTCGGCACGAACAGCGCCGCCGATCGGCCGGTGGTGTGATAGCCGGGCTGCTGCTCGGCCTCGATGAGCGCCACGCTTGAGGTGGGCGCAAGCGCGTCCGCCAGGCTCACACCTGCGATACCTGCCCCCACCACGAGGAAATCGAACTCCACTGCGCCCCTAACGCGGCCGCCGATGGAGAAACACTATACGATCATCCGCTGTAGCGCGCGTGCCGCTTACCGAGACCTCCGATGAGAGCAACTCCCGGCTTCCCGTCTCCGTGTTGGATATTGCTCACGCTGCTCATGAGCGCCGCAGCGCCGGCAGAGGAGGCCGCACGGGCCGCTGTGCCGCGCACGCTGCGCGAGATCGAGGAAGCATACGCGGACTTCAATGACGCCCTCGGTGCGGTATCCCTCATCGACTCCGACCCCGCGAGCTATACGCAGGGCTACGCCGGCCGCAGCCGCGACGGTTGGCAGCAGCTCTACGTCGAGCGACGCACGCAGCTCGAGCAAAGCCTGCAAGGCGCGCGCGCCTCCTCCGCCGAGGACAAGCGCGCCATCGGTCTCATGCGCGCCGACGTGTCCGATTCCTCCCCGACGCCACGCTCGCTCGCCCCCACCGGCCACTGCAGGGATGCCGCGCGGCAGGACCTGCCCCTCAAGCCGCTGCAGGAGGCACTGTACGACTGCTTCGCCGAGCTCGCGAACAGCCTGCGCTTCGAGCAGGGCACGGTCACCCGCGTCGCGGCATTCGACCTGCTGGCGCGCCTCGCAGAGCCAGAGCGTCGCAAGGCGCTCTTCATGTCGTTCACGCCGCTGTGGCAGGCGCTCGTGGGGGACGACACGGCGGCGAGTCCCTACCGGCGCATGATCCGCATGGCGGCGGCGCAGGCAAAGAGAAGCGCATCGCCCGTCGATGCGGCTGCGCACACCATCGGAGTATCGAGCGCCGAGACCGAGCGCTGGCTCGAGCGCATCCTCGATACCTGGAGGCAGGTGAGCGGTGAGGGCGAGATCGAGCCCTGGGACTATCGCTTCGCCGCCGGCGCGGCGGAGCGCGAACTCGGTGAAGGGATTGCCCGCGCGGCGCTTGAGCCGCTCAACCAGCGCTACTACCTCGACCTCGGCCTCGATCTTGCGAAGTCGCAGGTCATCTACGATCTCGACCCGCGCCCCGGCAAGGCGCCGCTCGCCTACACCGACTACGTGCGTCGCGGTCGCATGGTGGACGATCACTGGCAGCCGACGATCGTCCGCGTCTCGGCAAACTACGCGCGCGGCGGGCTCGGCGTGCTGCACGAGCTCCTTCACGAGAACGGCCACGCGGCGCACATGCTGGCGCTGCGCACGCGGCCTGCCTTCATGGACCTCGGCGATGCGATCTTCTACGAAGCCTTCGCGGACGTGCCGGCGTGGAGTGTGTACGAGCCGGCGTGGCAGCAGAAATACCTCGGCCGCAGCGTCAGCGCGTCGGTCTCACTGCGGGGGCTGTACGCGGAGGTAGTGCTCGATGTTGCCTGGGCGCTTTTCGACCTGCGCATGCTGCGCAACCCCGCGGCCGACCCCAACCGCGTGTGGACCGACATCACGCAGCGCTACCTGCACGTGCGGCCGCACCCGGAGCTCGCCTGGTGGGCGGTGCGCGTGCAGCTCGTCGACACGCCTGGCTACATGGTGAACTACGGGCTCGGGGCGGTGATTACCGCCGACATCAGACAGCGTATCGCGCGGCAGCTCGGACCCTTCGACACAGGGGAGGCGCGCTGGTACGGGTGGCTGTCGCAGCGGCTTCTCACGAGCGGCGAGGAGCATCCCACGGCGCAGTTGCTGCAACAGTTCCTCGGGCGGCCGGTCTCCCCCGCGGCCCTTCTCGGGGAGCTCGAGCGCTTGGCCGCGCCCGGCACGGCGCCGGCACAAAAGCTCAGTCGATGATGTGGTAACCACCGTCGATGTAGAGCGTATCGCCGGTGATGAGCCGCGCGGCATCGTGCGCGAGGAAGGCGGTCGCCACACCCACGTCCTCGATGCTGACCAGGCTTCGCGCCGGGGCCTTACGTTTCGCCTTCTCGAGCAGCGTATCGAATTCCGGGATTCCGGAAGCGGCGCGCGTCGCGAGCGGCCCCGGCGAGATGGCGTGCACGCGGATGCCTTTCGGGCCGAGCTCGGCCGCGAGATAACGCACCGCGCTTTCGAGAGCCGCCTTGGCGACGCCCATGATGTTGTAGTTCTCGACGACCGCCTGGCTCCCGTAATAGGTCATCGTGAAGAGCGTTCCCCCGTCCGTCATCAGCGGCTCGGCGAGATGCGCCATGCGTATGAACGTCCAGCAGGAGACTTCCATCGTGACGAGAAAGCCTTCGCGCGACACATCGGCGACGCGCCCCTGCAGGGCCTCCTTCGGGGAGAAGGCAATGGAGTGAACCACGAAATCGAGCCTGCCCCAGTCCCTGCGCAGCCGTTCGAACACCGCCTCCATCTGGCCCGGCGTCCGTGCATCGAGCGGCATCACGATCGGTGCTTCGAGCTCGCGAGCCAGCGGTTCGACGAATGTCTTCGCTTTGTCGTTCAGATAGGTCACCGCCAGCTCTGCGCCAAACGCCCGAAACGCCTTGGCGCAACCCCAGGCGATCGAATTCTCGTTGGCAATGCCGACCACGAGGCCCCTCTTGCCTTCGAGCAGCTTGGCTTTAACGACCGGGAGCATGGCAAGCTTTCTTCGGCGGCCGACGATGCTGCGGCGCCGCTATTATTACTTATTGATCCCGCCCGGGCGCCACTTAGTATTTGTACGAGGCTTCCCGACTCGACGAGACCTGGTGGGACGCAAGGAAGGAGACCATGTCCGCCAAACCAATGCGCGCCGCTTCCGTCGATCCTTCGACGCCAACATCATTTGGCCCGTTCGCGCCCGCCATGGAATACCTCATCGATGCCGCACAGCGAAGCGTTCTGTTCTGGGACGTGATGCGCCAGCGCGGTAACCAATACCGCGCGCACGAGACCGAGACTGTTCCGCACGTGCTCGATTACGACGCAGAGCTCATCCTCGATGGCCGGACGTTGCCCCGGCCAGTGAACTATCTGCTTGCGCGGGTGGTGCCGCCGGCGAGCGTCGCGATCGATGCGACGCGGCGGCCGTTCATCATCATCGACCCCCGTGCCGGGCACGGCCCGGGCATCGGCGGCTTCAAGGCGGACAGCGAGGTCGGGGTCATCTTCAAGGCCGGTCACGCCTGCTACTTCATCGGCTTCCTGCCCGAACCCGTGCCCGGGCAAACCATCGAGGATATCGCGCTCGCCGAGGCGGCCTTCGTCGAGAAGATCATCGCTCTGCATCCCAAAGCCGACGGCAAGCCCTGTGTGATCGGCAACTGCCAGGCGGGCTGGGCGCTGATGATGCTGGCGGCGGTGCGTCCCGAACTGTTCGGCCCTCTGATCGTCGCGGGCTCGCCGCTTTCGTACTGGGCGGGGGTTCGCGGCAAGAATCCCATGCGCTACAGCGGCGGACTCCTCGGTGGCAGCTGGTTGACCGCGTTCGCGAGCGATCTCGGCCACGGCAAGTTCGACGGTGCCTGGCTGGTGCAGAACTTCGAGAACCAGAATCCGGCGAACACCCTGTGGAGCAAGCCCTACAACCTGTACGCGAAGATCGATACCGAGCCGGCACGCTATCTCGGTTTCGAGCGCTGGTGGGGCGGGCACGTCAATCTCAATGCGGAGGAGATCCAGTTCATCGTCGATGAGCTGTTCATCGGCAACCAGCTCGCCGCCGGAGGGATCGCCACATCGAACGGCACCGCCATCGACCTGCGCAATATCCGCTCTCCCATCGTCGTGTTCTGCTCGAAGGGCGACAACATCACTCCGCCTCAGCAGGCGCTCGGTTGGATTCTCGACCTCTATGACAGCGTCGACGAGATCCGCTCCTACGGCCAGACGATCGTCTACACCATCCATGAAACGATCGGTCATCTGGGCATCTTCGTTTCCGGCCGCGTGGCCCGGAAGGAGCACGAGCAGTTCGCGAGCAACATCGACCTGATCGAAACGCTGCCGCCCGGGCTCTACGAAGCCGTGTTCGAGGCCAAGAGCGCGGACACTGCGCATCCCGATCTGGTGAGCGGGGAGTGGGTCATGCGCTGCGAGGCGAGGACGCTGGACGACATTCGCGCCCTCGGCGGCAACGATGCCGCCGATGAGCGCAGATTCGCCACCGCGGCCCGCGTCTCCGAGATCAATCTCGCACTCTACCGGACCTTCGCGCAGCCGTTCGTCCGTGCCATGGTCAGCGCGCCGCTCGCGGACTGGCTCGAGCGTCTGCACCCGTTGCGGCTGCAGTACGAGTTTTTCTCCGATGCCAATCCGCTCATGGCGCCGCTCGCCGCCCTTGCCGACCTGGTGCGCAGCAACCGCCAGCCCGTGGCGAGCGACAATGCGCTCGTCGCGCTCGAGAAAAGCGGGTCGCGGCAGATCGTGGTTGGGCTCGATGCCTGGCGGCTTTGCAGCGAGGCGCTCGCGGAACGAACGTTTCTCTCGATCTACGGCTCACCGACCCTGCAGGCGGCTGTCGGCATCGACCCGAGCGGAGCGCGCCCGCTGCGCAAGGCCGCGCGGAGCCCACTGCATCGCGAATTGCTGCAGAAGCGGGTCGCCGAGCTCGAAGCACTCATCCCGGCGGGCGGCTTAGCCGCTGCCGTCATGCGCGGCCTGCTCTACGTGGGCATGTCGCGGGGTGCGGTCGATGAGCGGGGGTTCGAAGCGCTGCGCCTCATCCGCCGGGAACACACTGACCTGACGCTCGCAGAGTTCAAGGCACTCGTGCGCGAGCAGTTCAACATACTGCTGATCAACCCCAAGGCGGCGCTCGGCGCCATTCCGGCGATGCTGCCGCGCGACGCCCGGGCGCGGCGCAAGGCGTTCGGGGTCATCAGGCAGGTACTCGGTGTGCGAGGTGCACTCTCGACGGAGGACTCGGCCAGGCTCGCCGAGGTCGCTCGACTTTTCGGCGTCGAGGAAGGAGAAGCCGAGGGGCGCTCGCGCGTTCGGCCTCCTCACAGCGAGCGCTCTGCCCCGCGCCGAACCAACGCGCCGCGCACCAGCCACTGACGCAAGGCGCGTCATACGTTCGGCCGGCGTCCCGCGAGGCCAGGCGGTGAGCCGTGACGCGCGAACGGACTCGAGTTTACCCGCTCGGCGCAAGGCGCGTATGGTTAGCAAGGTGCGTATGCCAGGACGCCTCCGATGACCGAGCAGAAGGCGAGCGTATGCCCGCTCGACTGTCCGGATACCTGCAGTCTCGCGGTGACTGTCGCCGACGAGCGCGTGCTCGCCGTGCGCGGCAGCAAGGCCAACCCCATCACTCACGGCGCGATCTGTAGCAAGGTGGCCCGCAGCTACCCCGACTTCGTCCATGGCCGGAACCGCGTGCGCTACCCGCTGAAGCGCAGCGGAAAGAAGGGAGCGGCCGAGTTCGCGCGCACGTCCTGGGAGGAAGCGCTCGAGCTCATTCACGCGCGCGTCTCGGCCGTGATCGAGCGCTACGGTGCGCAAGCCGTGGTGCCGCTCAACTATGCCGGACCCCACGGGATGCTGGCGGATGATTCGATGTCTTTGCGCTTCTTTCATCGGCTGGGCGCATCGCTCCTGCTGCGCAACCCGCTCTGCGGCGGGATTCGCAGCACCGCGTATGCAGCCACGTTCGGGACGACTCCGGGTACGCCGCTGCAGCAGGTGAGACTTGCGCAGCTCATCATCGTCTGGGGCAACAACGCGAGCGTGTGCAACCTGCACCTGATGCGCGAGATCAACGCCGCCAAGCGGCACGGCGCGCGGCTGGTCGTGATCGATCCGCGCCGCACCCGCGTGGCCGCGCAGGCGCAGCTGCACCTCGCGGTTCGTCCCGGCACGGACGTGGTGCTCGCGTGGGCGATCGCGGCGGAGCTCGAACGACGCGGCGGTCTCGACCGCGCCTTCATCGCGCGCAACGTGCTCGGCTTCGACGCGTTCATGCAGGCGGCCCGGGCCTATCCACCCGAACGGGCGGCGCCGCTCTGCGGGGTGGAAGTCGACGACATCCGTACCCTGGCGCACTGGTACCAGGAATCCTCGCCCGCGGTCATCGCCTGGGGGAACGGGCTCGAGCGCAACCAGAACGGCGGCGCGGGACTGCGCGCCATCGCCGCGTTGCCGGCGCTCGCCGGCAAGTTCGGCATGGTCGGTGGCGGGCTGGTCGGTGGCGCAGGACACGCTTTTCCCAAGACCCCTGACCGGCTGACGCGTCCCGATTTCGTGCCGCCAGGTACGCGCACCCTCAACATCCTGGACGTGGCACCGTTGATCCTCGATGACGAACTCGAGCCCCCCATCAAGGCGCTGTTCATCTACAACCACAACCCGCTCATTGTGCACCCCGACCAGAATCGGATGCGGCGGGCGCTGTCGCGCGAGGACCTCTTTACCGTCGGCATCGAGATCGCGATGACCGACAGCATGGCTTTCGCGGACGTGGTCTTGCCGGCCTGCACCCACTTCGAGTATCCCGACCTCTACGCTGCCTACGGGCAGCAGTATCTGCAGCGCGCCGAGGCCGTGATCGAGCCGGTCGGTGAGAGTCTGCCCAACACGGAAATCTTCCGGCGCCTGGCCGCGAAGTTCGGCTTCACCGACGCAGCCTTCACGGCGAGCGACGCCGAACTCATGGATGCGGCCGTAAACGCGGCTGATGCGCGCATGCAGGGTCAGCAACCGAGCCGCCTCCCCACCGACCGGGCGCTCAAGATGGAGTTCGACGGCGAGGAACCGATCCTCTGCGATACCGTTTGGCCGCGAACCCCGAGCGGCAAGATCGAGCTTGTGTCCGCCGCGCTCGGTGAGCGCTACGGGGCGGCGCTGCCCGGCTTCCGTCCGGTCGTCTCCCGCTACCCCCTGACCCTGATCACGCCGGCCTCGGACAAGCGGATTACCTCGACCTTCGGCGGCCTGGCGGCAAGCGACGACACGCCGGTGCTCGACATGCACCCGGACGATGCGGCGAGTCGCGGGTTGGCGGAGGGCGAGCGCGTGAGGGTGTGGAACGACGCCGGGGAGGTATTCCTGCCGCTGCACATCACCAGCGTCGTGCGCCCCGGGGTGGTGTGCTCCGAGAAGGGTGCATGGCTGCGCACGAGCAGCAACGGGCAGACGGTGTCGGCACTCGCCCCCACGCACAAGGCCGACATCGCCGACGGCGCCTGCTTCAACGATGCGCGGGTCGAGGTTGCGGCCTGGAGCGATCCACCAGCCGCGCGCTGATCATACGAGCGGCGCGCCGAACAGCCGTCCGTGAAAGAGAATGACCAGCGCATAGGCGATCAGCGCGACGAGCGGGCGCACGAAGCCGATCTCCTTCATCGCAGCCGCCATGCTGTTGCGGCCGCTCACGATCGCCGCGAACGGGACGTTGGAGGTCTTCTGCGCAAACGCGTCCCACACGGCGCCGAGCGTGCGGCGCCGCTTGGCATCGATGGAGGCCGTGCCGCCGACTGCCAGCAGCAGCAGCGAGCCGAAGAGAATGAGCGATGCCAGATCGCCATTCGCTGCGACGTGTACCAGCCCCCAGAGCGCAACGCCCCAGAGGAAGGGATGGCGCGTGATGCGCACGATGCCCCGCACGATCTCAATGCCCTGGGTGAGCTTCGCCTCGGCCCCTACCTGAGTGGGACTGGGGGTTGCCAGGCCGATCACGACGAGCAGGAACGCGGCGCACATCACTATGAAGGCCACCGGGCGGAGCCCCGGCAGCGGACCCCAAAGTGGTATCTCCGGGGCTCGGCGGTAGGCGTAGATCATCCAGCCGAGTCCCACCAGTGACGTGAGACTGAAGAGCCCGCGATACGGACCCTCGCCGAGCCGCGCGACCAGCGCATCGCGCCTGCGCGTTCCAGAAACGGCCAAATGGATGACCACGAAGAACGTGCTGGCCGCGACGAGGTTCAGCATGGATGCGACACCGGGAACGCCGCAAACATTGTACGCTGCAGACCGGTGCGTTCCGCCTCGAGCCGCTGCGCACCCGTGAGCTCATCCTGAGGCATGCGCTTCTCCGGCACGCTCGATGGAGTCATCAACAACAACACGTCAAGCACGGCGGGCGCAGCCCTGCCGGGTACTGCCCGGTGTGGCCCTGGCGCTCCTCGCTCTGCTGTCTCCATTCGCCTCTGCGCAGACCCGCGCGCACATCGAGAGCCTCGTCAATGCCGGCACTCTCGATGGCATGCGCTGGCCCGATTTTCACCCTTACCAGCAGAGCGTCCGCGAGTTCTACGCGCCGAGCGGCTATGCCACCGCCTGGGTTCAGGGGACTTCGCCCGCGCCGCAGGCGCTCGCCATGATTCAGCTCTTCCGGGAGGCGTGGAAAAAGGGCCTGGATCCCGAGGACTACGACGCGGCGCGCTGGCGGGCACGCCGCGAGGCGCTCGACCAAGGGAACGCGGACGTTGCCGCCTTCGACGTAGCGCTCACCGTCTGTGCGATGCGCTACATCTCGGATCTGCGGATTGGACGCGTGAATCCACGCCACGTGGGCTTCGGCCTCACGGTCGAGCAGAAGAAATACGACCTCGCCCAGTTCCTGCATGCCCGGCTGCTCAGCGCCCCTGACGTACCGGGCGTCGTCGAGAGCATCGAGCCTCCCTTTGCCGCCTACCGGCGAACCGAGCTCGCACTCGCGCGCTACGTGGAGCTCGCGCGGGAGGACGATGGCGAGAGGCTTCCGCTGCCCGCGAAACCCGTCGAACCCGGCCAGCCCTACGCAGGGCTTGCCCGGATGACGCGGCTGCTGCGGCTCGTCGGGGATCTGCCTCCCGCAGGCGCCGCGGGGGCGGCGCCTGAGGAGGTCTACGGCGGGGAGCTCGTCGAGGCCGTGAAGCGCTTCCAGCGCCGCCACGGACTCGACGACGACGGGCGGCTCGGCGCGGCCACCGTCAAGGCGATGAATGTCCCGCTGAGTGAGCGCGTGCGCGAGCTTGAGCTCGCACTCGAGCGCTGGCGGTGGCTTCCGAGCGAATTCGTCTCGCCGCCGATCATCGTCAACATCCCGGACTTTCACCTGCGCGCACTCGATGCGGACAACAAGGTGGCCATGGATATGCGTGTGGTCGTCGGCAAGGCCATGACAACAGAGACACCCGTCTTCTCGCGCGACATGACATACGTGGTGTTCCGCCCCTACTGGGTCGTGCCGCCGGGGATCATGCGGCGGACGATCCTCCCGGCGATCCAGAGAGATCGAAGCTACATTGCCAACAATCGCTACGAGGTCACGACTCCCAGCGGAGCGTTGGTCACGTCGGGGGTGATCTCCGATGAGGTACTGGCGCAGCTCAAGGCCGGCAAGCTCATGGTGCGCCAGAAACCGGGCCCCAAGAATGCCCTCGGCCTGGTGAAGCTCATGTTCCCCAACGAGCACCACGTGTATCTGCACAGTACGCCGGCGACGGAGCTCTTCGCCCGCAGTCGCCGCGATTTCAGCGCAGGATGTATCCGCGTGCAGAAGCCGGCGGAGCTTACCGCCTGGGTGCTGCGGAACAACCCCGGCTGGACGCTCGCACGGGTCGAGCAGGCCATGCAATCGGGCGGCGATAACGTGACGGTGACCCTCGCGCAGCGGATACCCGTCTTCATCGTGTATGGGACCGCGATCGCCTACCCCGATGGCGAGGTGCATTTCTACGACGACATCTACGGTCACGACCGCACCCTGGCCGAGGCGTTGTCCAAGGCGCACTCATCCTCATGAGCGGCCAGCGGTGCGAGCACGACCGATGAGTTCCGCGTATCAGCTTTCGACATGAGCATGGCGGCCAAAGTCGCGCTGGTCACGGGCGCCGGCAGCGGCATCGGCCGGCAGGCAGCGCTGGCACTGCTGCGTGAAGGCTACGCCGTCGTGCTCGCCGGGCGCCGGCGGGAGGCGCTCGCGGCGACGGCGCGACAGGCGCGCTCGCTGCAATCGCCCGTACTCATCGTTCCGACCGACGTCACCAACCCCGCAGCCGTGAAGGCGCTCTTCGCACGGACCAAGAGCACCTTCGGGCGGCTCGACGTTCTCTTCAATAACGCGGGTGTTTTCGGGCCTGCAGTGCCTCTCGAGGAGGTGACACCGCGGCAATGGCGGGAAGTCGTCGATGTCAATCTGACCGGAACGTTCCTCTGCACCCAGGAGGCGTTTCGCCTGATGAAGGCCCAGCGGCCGCGCGGCGGGCGGATTATCAACAATGGGTCGATATCCGCCCACAGCCCGAGACCGGATTCCGCACCTTACACAGCGACCAAGCACGCCATTCTCGGCCTCAGCAAGGCGACCTCGCTTGACGGCCGCAAATACGATATCGCCTGTGGCCAGATCGACATCGGTAATGCCACGACACCGATGACGCGCGCGATGAAGAAGGGCGTGGCTCAGGCCGATGGCTCGAGCCAAGTCGAGCCCACGTTCGATGTGCAACATGTCGCCGAGGCAGTCGTCTTCATGGCGAGCCTGCCGCTCGACACCAACGTGCAGTTCCTGACCGTGATGGCGACCAAGATGCCCTTCATCGGGCGGGGCTAGACCTTCAGGCTCGCCGGCGCTCTTGCGCGCGTGGGAGGCTGGCGTTTGGCAATCGCACCCTGGCCTACGGGGACGCTCTCGGGCCCGGGGAACGCAGATGCCATCTCGCGCAGCCACTCGAGCAGCTGGTGCACCTTCGGCAGGGCGAGATAACTTTCCGGGCAGACGAAGTAGTAGGAGCGTGGGCACGGCAGAACCTGCTCGCTCGCGCGCACCAGCCGGCCGTTGCCGAGATCCTGCGCGGCGAGTGCCCAGCGGGTAAGCGCCAGGCCCTGGCCCTGTTCCGCCGCCGCGAGCACCGTGAGTGAATCGTCGAAGGCCGCGCCGCGCTCGCGCCACTCGACGTCGGTGCCCGGGCGGCGCCAAAGGCTCCATGACTCATCCGAGGAGCGCAGCAGGGGGTAGCGCTTGAGGTCAGCCGGCGTGCGCACCACGCCGTGCCGGGCGAAGAGCTCGGGGCTGCACACCGGCAGGAACCATTCGTCGAGCAGCTTTTCGTTGTAGAGCCCCGGCGTCGGCGCGCCGCTCATGCGCAGCGCCGCGTGAAAATTACCCTCCGCGAAGTCCACCGGGACGTGCGAGGTGTGAATGCTCAGCTCGATGTGCGGGTGGCGACTGTAGAACTGCGGCAGCCGCGGCAGCAACCACTTCTGCAGGAACGAAGCCACGGTGCTGATGTTGAGTGCGCCCTCGCTGCGGTGCTGCCGCAGCCCCTGCATCGCCTGCTGCAGCTCGGCGAGTCCGCGCCGCACGCCCGGCAGCAGCAGCGCACCTTCGGTGCTGAGTGCAATCGCGCGCGCACTGCGGCGGAACAAGGGCACGCGCAGGTAATCCTCGAGCGTGCGGATCTGCATGCTCACCGCCGCAGGCGTGACGTGCAGCGCTTCGGCGGCTTCAGCGAAGCTCAGCCGCGTGGCCACCGCTTCGAACACGCGCAGCGCATTGAGCGGCAGCCGGTCGAAGCTGCGCGTCGGTTCAGTTTTTCTTGTGCGTCGTTCAGACATCGCGTTTGCTGCCCAGGCACCTCGGAGGAACACTGTGCGCCATCGGATGAACACCGTTTGCCCTACAGGATCACACGAGGAGATGTCCCATGAAAGCCCTGACCACCGCCAATGTCGTTGCGCTCTTTGTCGCCCTGATGCTGACTGTCGGCGAGGTTCTGGTCATGCAGTATGACGTGCACCAGCGCGTCGTTCAGTATCAGGCCGAGACCAGCGCCGCCGCGGAGCGCAGCTAAGTGGTGCCGCTAGCCTGACGCGCGTCGATGCTCTCGACGCGCGTCAGTCCCCTGGCAGACCGCATCGCAGCGCTTACCCGCACGCGGCCGCGTCCGAGGCCGTATCTCCGTTGTCCCTTATGCCCCTCTGGGCAGTGTCGCGCCGCCTGACCTGCTGCTAGCTTGCACACTGGCATCGGCCGCTCGCTAAGGCCGCTGAGGGTGATCAAGAGATCCTTCGTTCCCTGCGCGGTTGCCATTTCCGCACTATTTTCTGCCTGTGCGTCAGAGCCGGAGCCGGCCGAGGCGCTGCAGCCTAGTGCCCTGCGGGCCGCGCAGCAACGCGGAGCGTCCGAGCTCGGATGTCCGGCAGCGACAGCAGAGGTCGTGAGCAAGGAAACGATCCCGGAGCCTCAGGGAACCGGGTGGTACGAGCCCCCGCACCGTGCCGAGTTCACGGTCGGTGTCTCCGGTTGCGGGAAGCACACGACGTACTCGCTCGCCTGCGACGACCGGAAAAAGGGCTGCGTCGCCGGCCCGTTAAGCGCGGTCAGCGCGCCTCCGCAAGAGCTGGCTGACACGTTGCAGCCGGGTGCCGTGAAGGTGGCGCAGCAACGGGGCGCATCCGAGCTCGGCTGCCCCGCCGCAACAGCTCAAGTGTTGATAAAGCAAACAATACAGGAACCACAGGGAACCGGTTGGTACGAGCCTCCGCATCGCGCCGTGTACACCGTGGATGTCTCGGGCTGCGGGAAACGCACCGGTTACCTGGTGGCCTGTGACGATCGGAAGAACGCTTGCGTTGCGGGCGCCCTGCAAAAGACCGCGGCTGGCTCGCCGGGGCAGCCACAACTCGCCGACGAGTTGCAGCCGGATGCTGTGAAGTCCGCGCAGCAAAAGGGTTCCTCCGAGCTCGGGTGTCCGGGGGCGAGCGCCGAAGTCCTCCGCAAGGAGACGATCGAGGAACCGCAGACCACGGGCTGGTACGAGCCCCCGCATCGCGCCGTCTACATCATCGATGTCGCGGGATGCGGGAAGCGCAAGACTTACCTGGTCGCCTGTAACGACCTGAAGAAGGGCTGCACCGTCGGCGGTGTCCAGGGCGCTGCGCGCGAGTGATCACGCCAGCGTGCTCGGCGCGAATCACCCAGCAGCCGCTAGGCGCCTATAGCCAGAAAAGGTTGTCAGATCAGTCCCTTAGGCACCGCGACGCGCATGAGTCGCTCGCCACTGCACTCGGCATTGATTCTTGCGCGCAGGTCGCCGGCATCTCGCAACGCTGTTGCCGAGTCGCGATTTCGAGTGATCCACCATGCCCCTCTGGGTAGTACCTCACCACCCGACCTGCTGGTAGTTTGTAGCGGGAGCGTCGGGCGGGCGCGCGGCGCCGGGGGATGTTCGCGATGTCAAAAAAAACGCTGATCCTCATCGTGGCTGTGGTCGTGATTGTCGGGGCGGGGGTTGCATGGTGGCTACTCTCCAAGCCCAAACTTCCGCCTGGGTTTGCGGGCGGCAACGGCAGGCTCGAAACCCGGCAATACGATGTCTCGACCAAGTGGCCGGGGCGCCTCACGAAGGTGCTCGTCGATGAGGGAGACACGGTTGACGCGGGCCAGGTAGTCGCGACGGTCGACACCGAGCCCCTCGAAGCCCAGCTGCGTTCGTCCGAAGCCAAAATCAGACAGGCGCAGGACGATTTGCGCACCGCCCAGGCGCGGATACAGGCCAAGCAAGCGGAGCTCGATTACAACAACGCGGAGTATCAGCGCTCGAAAGGGTTGGTTTCGCGTGGGGCAGTGAGCGTCCAGGAGGCGGAGCTCGATCGTGCCAAGGCGGACGCCAGCCGGGCGGACCTGCTGGCAGCGAAGTCGCAGGCAGGAGCAGCACAGTCCGCGATTGATTCCGCGACCGCAGATTCCGAGAGACTCAAGGCCGAGATCGGCGACTACACGCTCAGAGCTCCCTTGAGGGCCCGGGTCGAGACGCGGAACGCCCAGCCGGGCGAGGTCCTCGGGCCCGGCGGCAAGGTGCTGACACTCGACGATCTGTCCGACGTCTACATGTATATCTTCCTGCCCACGGACTCGGTAGGAAAAGTTGCCTTGGGATCCGAGGCACGCATCGTTCTCGATGCGGTCCCGCTATATCCGATCAGGGCCTTTGTCTCGTTCATCTCACCAAATGCTCAATTCACGCCCAAGACCGTGGAGACCGCCCAGGAGCGTCACAACCTGACGTTTCGCGTGAAGCTGCAGATTCCGAAGGAGAGACTGCGCGACTTCGAGCAATTCGTGAAAGCTGGTGTCCCCGGCATGGGGTATGTGCGTCTCGACCCGAACAGCGAGTGGCCGCCACAACTGCAGTGGAAAGACCCGACTAACGCACCATGGTGGAAGGCCACGAGCAGCGCCAGTTCTCCGGCCGATTCCCGCAACTGACCAGGTCGGGCACCACTCACATGGACAGCACCGGCAGCGAGCCCGTCGTCCGCCTCGAGAAGGTCAGTCAACATTATGGCAAGGCGGTCGCACTCGATGATGTAACCCTGGACGTACCCGGCGGGAAGATGATCGGCCTGATCGGCCCCGACGGCGTGGGCAAGTCCACGCTTCTCGGGATCGCCGCCGGCGTACGCAAGATTCAGAGCGGCAAGGCGACGGTTCTGGCCGGCAATATCGCCGACGCGCATTTTCGCGACATGGTGGCCTCGCGAATCGCCTACCTGCCGCAGGGTCTCGGCAAGAACCTCTATCCGACGCTCTCCATCACCGAGAATGCCGACTTTTTCGGGCGCCTCTTCGGACAGTCGCGCGAGGAGCGCGAATGGCGCATCACGGATCTGTTCGCGAGCACCGACCTGTCGCCGTTCCGCGAGCGTCCCGCCGGCAAGCTCTCCGGCGGCATGAAGCAGAAGTTGGGGCTGTGCTGCTCGTTGATCCACGACCCGGATCTCCTGATCCTCGATGAGCCGACGACGGGCGTGGATCCGCTTGCGCGGCGGCAGTTCTGGGAGCTCATTGCGCGTATCCGCAAGGATCGCCCGCAGATGAGCGTCATGGTGGCAACGGCCTACATGGATGAGGCGGACGGCTTCGACTGGCTGGTGGCCATGGACGCCGGCAAGGTCCTGGCCACCGGAACCCCCGCCGAGCTCAAACAGCGCACGAACGTCGACACCCTCGAGAAGGCCTTCATCGAGCTGTTGCCCGAGGAGGCCAAGCGCGGTCACAAGGAACCGGTCGTGCCACCCTTCAAGGCGAAGGGGGGACCGCCCGCCATCGAAGCCGAGGGACTCACCCAGAGGTTCGGCACCTTCACCGCCGTCGACCACGTCAGCTTCAAGATCCAGGCCGGAGAGATCTTCGGCTTTCTCGGCTCCAACGGCTGCGGCAAGACCACCACCATGAAGATGCTGACGGGGCTCCTGCCACCCACTGAAGGGACTGCGCTGCTGTTCGGCAAGCCGGTCAAGGGTGGCGATGTGGAGTCGCGCCGGCGCGTCGGGTTCATGACGCAGGCGTTCTCGCTCTATACCGAGCTGACGATTCGCCAGAACATGATGTTGCATGCGCGGCTCTTCGACCTTCCCGAGGAGCAGGGCCGCAAGCGCGTCGAGGAGTTGATCAGGATGTTCGGCCTGGAGAACGAGGCCGATATCCTGACCGAGAGCCTGCCGCTCGGCATCCGCCAGCGGCTGTCGCTCGCGGTAGCGGTCATTCATGAGCCGGACATGCTGATCCTCGATGAGCCGACCTCCGGGGTCGACCCGGTCGCCCGTGACGGATTCTGGGAACTGCTCATCAAGCTGTCGCGCGAAAACGGCGTCACTATCTTTCTGTCGACCCATTTCATGAACGAGGCGGCGCGCTGCGACCGCATGTCGATGATGCATGCCGGCAAGGTCCTGGCACAGGGACCGCCCGCGCAGCTGGTCGCCGAGCGCAAGGCCAAGAATCTCGAGGAGGCCTTCATCGGCTACCTGGAGGATGCCGCCAAGGACCCGAACGCCAGAGACAAAGTGGCGAGCACGGCGGCGGCGACGCCCGCCGCCGCCGAGGCGGCTGCGGCCGCGGAGGCCAGCTTCACCAAGAGTGATCCCACCAAGACCGCCGGTCGGTTCACCTGGGGCCGCACGTGGGCTTTCGCGCGCCGCGAGGCGGTCGAGCTCCTGCACGACCACGTGCGCCTCGCCTTCGCCGTGCTGGGACCGGTTTTGCTGATGACGGTCTTCGGCTACGGAATATCGCTCGACGTCAACCACCTGACCTTTGCGGTGCTGGATTTCGACGGCAGCCAGGCGAGCCGTCTCTATGCCGACGGCTTCCGCGGCCCGAGCTATTACTTCGTAGAGAAGCCGCCCATACAGAACTATCAACAGCTCGATCGGCGACTGCGCGACGGCGAGCTGCGCATGGCGCTGGAGATACCGTCCGGCTTTCAGCGCGACATCACGCGCGGCGCACAACCCCAGGTCGCCGCATACATCGACGCCGCCGTACCGTTCCGCGCCGAGACCACCCGCAGCTACATCGAGGGCGTCCACAACCAGTACAACACGCGCCTCAAGGAGGCGAAGGGGCTGCCGCCGCAGACGACGGCGTTCAATCTCGAGACACGCGCGTTGTTCAACCAGAGCTTCGACAGCATCTACGCCATGGTGCCCGGCGACATCATGCTGCTCCTCATGCTGATCCCGAGCATGCTCACGGCGCTGAGCGTCGTGCGCGAGAAGGAGCTCGGCTCGATCGCCAACTTCTACGCAGCCCCTGCGACGCGGCTCGAATTCCTGGTCGGCAAGCAGCTGCCCTATTTCGGAGTCGCATTGATCCAGTTTGCGACGCTCGTCGCGCTCGCCGTGCTGCTGTTCGCGGTGCCGATCAAGGGTAGTGTCGGCACGCTCGTTCTGGGCGGCGTCGTCTACCTGCTCGCGAGCACCGGCTTTGGTCTGCTGCTGTCGGTATTCGCCGGCAGCCAGACCGCCGCCATATTCGCCGCAGCCATCATCGCCATCCTCCCGGCAGTGCAGTTTTCCGGCATGTTCGTGCCGGTTTCCTCACTGAAAGGGGGTGCGTGGCTGGCGGGGAAGATCTTTCCGAGTACCTATTTCCAGGCGATCAGCGTCGGCACATTTACCAAGGCGCTGGGACTTGCGGTGTTGTGGCCGAGCATCGTCGCCCTGGCGGTGATCGCGATCGTCTATTTCACCCTATCCGCCGCGCTGCTCAAGAAGCAGGAGGCTTAAGCCGTGCGCAACGTCCGCCACATCTTCCAGCTCGGGGTCAAGGAGCTGATGAGCCTGTTGCGCGACCCGGTGCTGCTGTTCCTCATCATCTACTCGTTCACGTTCTCCGTTTACACCCCGGCCAAGAGCGCCGTCATGGACGTGATCAATGCCTCGATAGCGGTGGTGGACGAGGATGATTCGGTATTGTCCCGGCGGATAACGCAAGCGTTCCTGCCGCCGTTGTTCCTTCCCCCCAGGGAGATCGTGTTCGGCGACATCAATCACGCGATGAACACCGGGCAATACACCTTCATCGTCGACATTCCGCACTACTTCCAGCGTGACATCAACAACGACGCGCAGCCGACCGTCGAGATCACCGCGGATGCCACGGCGATGAGTCAGGCCGGCCGGGGCCCGGACTACATCCGAAAGATCATGACGCGCACCACGGAGCCATTCTGGCCGGGCGCGCAGGCCCCGCAGAACCAGGACCTGGTCCAGCTCAACACCCGCGCTCGCTTCAATCCCAACTATCAGCAGAGCTGGTTCGTGGGTATCAACCAGATCATCAACAACATCACCGTGCTGGCGATCTTTCTGACGGGCGCCGCCGTGCTGCGCGAGCGCGAACACGGCACCCTCGAGCACCTGCTGGTCATGCCGCTGCGGCCCTATGAGCTCATGTTTGCCAAAATCTGGGCAAATGGACTGGTGGTCGTGATCACGGCGCTCGCGTCGCTGTTCGTCATAGTACAGGGCGCGCTCGGCGTGCCGATCGCGGGGCAATCCATCCCCCTGTTTGCCGGTGGCTTGTGCGTCTATCTGTTTTCGGTCACGGCCCTCGGAGTCATGCTCGCGACGTTAGTCCGCTCGATGCCACAGTTCGGACTGCTGGCATTCCCCACCTACATCGCCATGAGCCTGCTGTCGGGCGGTCAGACACCGCTCGAGAGCATGCCGCTGTGGCTGCAGCGGACCATGCAGTTCGTCCCGTCGACGCATTTCGTCAGCTTCTCGCAGGCGGTGCTCTTCAGGAACGCGAGCCTGAGCATGGTGTGGTGGCCTCTGCTACTCATGTTCGTGATCGGGAGTGTGTACACCGTGTTCACCTTGTCGAGATTCCGCAAGATGCTGGCGGCAGTGCAGTAAAGGGGTAGCAGTGGATACTCGCGCCACGAGAAGCTCAATCGCCCCGACCGTGCTGGTCGCGCTGCTGGCCGCAGTGAGCGTCGCCGGCTGTAAAGTCGGCCCGAGGTACGAGCGACCGGATCCCAAGCCGGTACCGGTATTCAAGGCGCAGGTGGGTCCGTCGGAATCCGCCTCGATCGCGGACCTGCCCTGGTGGCAGGTCTTCAACGACAAGGCCCTGCAGGCGTTAATCAGCGAAGGCCTGACCAACAACTACGATCTGCACGCCGCCACCGCCCGTATCGAGGAGGCGCGTGAGCAGGTGGCGGTCGTGCGCTCGCAGCTGTTCCCGCAGGTCGGATACCAGGCGATTGCGGCACGGCAGAAGGCGTTCATCCCGATAGAGCAGATAGGCAACATCACCTACAACACCTTTGGGCTGGCGCTCAACGCGGCGTGGGAACTGGACGTGTGGGGGCGCATACGCCACGCGACTGACGCAGCGCAGGCCAATCTCTACGCCCAAGACGACGTGCGGCGGGCACTGATGCTGACCCTCGCGAGCGACATCGCGACCGGCTATTTCCTGCTGATCGAGCTCGATCGCGAGCTCGCGATCGCCCAGGAAAGTGCCAGCACGTACAAACAGACGCTCGAGTACTTCACGCTGCGCTTTCAGGGAGGCAAGGACACGAAACTCGCGGTGGATCGCGCTCAGGCCGCTTACGATGCCAGCCAGGCGAGCGTGGCCGCCCTGAATCGCGCCATCGTCCAGGCGGAGGACGCGCTGTGCATACTGCTGGGCGCCTATCCACGCACCATCACCCGGGGAATGAACCTGGCGGCGCAGACCATGCCGCCGCAGACGCCGGTGGGTCAGACGACCGATTTGCTCGAGCGCCGTCCCGACATCATGCAGGCGGAGCAGGTCATGATCGGGGCCAATGCGGAGATCGGCGTTGCGGTGGCGAATTACTTCCCGGTAATTGGACTCTCGGCGTTGTTCGGCGGACAGGGCCAGCACCCCGAGGACATCTTCAAGAGCAATTTCGGTATCTGGAGCATCGGCGCGGGACTTGCCGGCCCTATCTTCCAGGGTGGACGGCTGCAGGCCGCCTATCACGCCCAACAGGCCTACTGGGACGAGACCATCGCGCAATACAAGAAGACCGTGATCACCGCTTTCCAGGAGACCTCCGACGCGCTCATTGCCCAGCAAACGCTGGTCGGTCAGCGCGCCGCGCTCGAGCACCAGGTTGGAGCCCTGCGAGAAGCCGTCGAGCTGGCACTCGAGCGTTACACCGCCGGCAAGGCCAGCTACATCGAGGTGCTCGATGCGGAGCAGGCGCTGTTTCCTTCGGAGAACGCACTGGCGCAAACGGAGCGTGACCAGCTGCTGGCGGTCGTCAATCTCTATAAGGCGCTCGGCGGTGGCTGGAATCTAAAGGATGAAGAGTGGACCCAGCCGCATTGATGACGAAGGGACCCCTCTGGTGCGCGGTCGGCAGCGAGGTGAGACACATGGCTGCAAAAAGAACCGATGAAGGCTCCTCAGCGAAGGCGCCGAGCAAGACCGCCAAGCGTGCCGCTGCCGGCTCGGACGAGAAGCGCGCCAAGATGAAGAACAAGGAGTTCGCAGAGCACCTGAAGAAGCTGCAAGGCGAGCTCGTGAAGCTGCAGTTATGGGTGCAGCATAAGGGACTGCGGGTCATTGTCATTTTCGAGGGACGCGATGCCGCCGGCAAGGGCGGCGTCATCAAGTGCATCACCGAGAGGGTGAGTCCTCGCGTGTATCGGCTGGTCGCGCTGCCGGCGCCGACCGAGCGCGAAAAGTCCCAGCTCTACATGCAGCGTTATGTGCCGCATTTTCCAGCGGCGGGTGAGATCGTGGTCTTCGATCGCAGTTGGTACAACCGCGCCGGTGTTGAGCGCGTCATGGGGTTCTGCACCGAAAAAGACGTGGAGCGGTTTCTGCAGCTGTGTCCGATCTTTGAGCGGGTGGTGGTCAACTCGGGCATCATGCTCATCAAGTACTGGTTCGAGGTCGGTGAGGAGGAGCAAACACTCCGCTTCGAGTCGCGGATCAATGACCCGCGCAAGATCTGGAAGCTCAGCCCCATGGACCTCGAGGCGCACCGTCGCTGGTACGACTACTCGCGTGCTCGCGATGACATGCTGCTCGCCACCGACACGCAACATGCGCCGTGGTATGTCGTCGACTCGAACGACAAGCGACGCGCGCGCCTCAACTGCATTTCCCATCTCCTGAGCCTGATTCCCTACAAGGAGATCAAGCGGGACAAGACAAAGCTTCCCAAGCGGCAGAAGCGTAAGGGTTACGTGGAGCCGGAGCGCACCTACCGACGCGTGCCCGAGCGCTATTAATTCGAGTGACTCGTCCCATGAAGAGCACGCCAGGGTAACCGGCACACAATGCTCATGACGCAGACGCCAATCGGAGGGACACGCCATGAAAAGGCGCACTGATGATCAACATCGTGAAGGCGGGACTCGCCGCCCCGACCGGCACGCTCCCGGGACCCATCAAGCTCAAGACCAAGGCGGGCGATGTCTACAAGCGGGCGCTGGAGGACAAGTTCCAGCGCGAGCAGGGCATCGGCGTCGTGTCGGCTTATGCACTTGCGGGATCTGAGGAGAATGCGCGCGGGCATCTGGTGGTGACGGCGCCGACCGGTGGCTCGGCAGGCGTGATGCCCGCGGTCGTGTACGCGCTTGGCGAAGGCGGCCGCAAGGCGCCCAGGGACAAGATCAGCCAAGGCATGCTTGCCGCAGTGGGTGTCGGGTATCTTTGCAAGCACAACGCCACGCTCGCCGCCGCCGAGGGCGGCTGTCAGGCGGAGATCGGCGTCGCCTCCGCGATGGCGGCCGCCATGATCGCGCAGGTGATGGATAGTCCCCCGCAGGTGGTCGCCAACGCCGCCGAATCGGCGCTCGAGCACCACCTCGGCATGACGTGCGATCCGGTCGCGGGATTCGTGCAGATCCCCTGCATCGAGCGGTGCGCGTACGGGGCCGTCAAGGCATGGACCGGGTACATGATCGCGAGCAATGAAATCCCCATCAATCGACGCGTCGACTTCGACAGCACCGTGACCGCCATGGCGCTCACCGCCAAGGACATGAACCCGAAGTACAAGGAAACGTCGGAGGGCGGACTCGCCTTGTCGGTGACGCTCTGCTGAAGAGCAACCGGTAACGGCACCGCGCCCGAGGCGCACGCCATGAAGACTGCTGCGGCTACCATCAAGGTCGCTTGGCTGATCACGGCCGTGTATGACTTCTATCAGTACGTGCTGCGCTCGGCTCCGGCCGTCATGATGCCGGAGCTGTCGCAGGCCTTCGGCCTGACGGCGATCGGTGTGGCATCGCTCGCCGGTCTCTTCTATTACGGCTATTCGCCCTTCAGCCTGGTGGCCGGTGTGGCGCTCGACCGCTGGGGGCCTCGCACGGTGGTTCCGATCGGCGCCGCCGTCATCGGTATCGGCGCGCTGATGTTCGCCAGCGGTAGCGGTGGTGTGGCCAGTGCTGGCCGGTTCGTGCAGGGGGCGGGCGGGGTGTTCGCGCTCCTTGGGGCGGCGTACCTGGCGACGACCTACTTCCCTGCATCGTGCGCTGCGACGCTGATCGGTGCCACACAGATGTTCGGCATGGCCGGGGGCTTTGCCGGGCAGTTCGCCGTGGGGCCTGCGATCGCTGCGGGCCTGCCATGGAGCCGCTTCTGGGTCTACATGGGTTTCGCGGGTATCGCCCTGAGCATCCTGCTGTTTGCGTTCTTGCCGCGGGCCGAGGCGACGAAGCAGCGCGGCGGCTGGCTCAAAGAAGCCGGCCACGCCCTCGCCACCGTGTTCCGCAACCGGCAGTCAATCATGTGCGGGCTGATTTCCGGGCTGCTGTTCATCCCGACCACGATCTTCGACATGGTGTGGGGCGTGCGCTACCTGCAGGAAGCGCACGGCTTCAGCTACGGCGAGGCGGTGATGCGCTCCTCGACGGTGCCACTCGGCTGGATCATTGGGTGCCCCCTGCTCGGATTCATCTCCGATCGCCTCGGGCGTCGCAAGCCGGTCATCGCGGCCAGCGCACTGGTGCTGCTCGCCTGTCTTGCGGTGATTCTCTTCGGACCACACGGAGTGCTGCCGCCATACCTCATCGGTTTGTCGCAGGGGTGTCATCCGGCGCGGCCATGATCCCGTACACGGTCATCAAGGAAGCGAATCCTGCAAACCTGAGCGGCACCGCCACGGGGGTCGTCAATTTCTTGAATTTCACGCTTAGCGCTCTGCTCGGTCCGGCGTTCGGCGGGCTCCTGACGCACGCCTCCGCCGGGGCCGCCGAAAGGACGTTGGAGCATTATCAGGTGGCGTTTCAGCCGCTGCTGCTCGGGGTGCTACTCGCCATCGTGCTCACGCTGCTGCTGCGGGAGACCGGCCCGGCGGCCCGACGGCAGGTGCCGGTCGCAGCGCCATCGTAGAGGGCGTCCATGGCACAGGAAACTGGCACCGGAAAATACGAACAGCTCGTGGCACGCTGCAAGGGCCTCGGGGCCGTCCCGACGGCTGTGGTGCACCCGTGCGAGCAAAGCGCGCTCGCGGGCGCGGCGGAGGCTGCCGCAGAGGGACTGATCAAACCGATCTACGTGGGTCCCAAGGCGCGTATCGCCGAAATCGCCGCCAAGGGCCGGATCGATCTGGGTTCCGCTGAGATCATCGACGCGCCGCACAGTCATGCTGCTGCCGCGCAGGCGGTCGCGCTGGTGCGCGAGGGCAGGGCGGAACTGCTGATGAAGGGGAGCCTGCACACCGACGAATTGCTCGGCGCCGTGGTCGCGCGCGACTCCGGGCTGCGCACCGGGCGGCGCATCAGCCACGTGTTCATCATGGACGTGCCGACCTACCACAAGGTGCTGATCGTCACCGATGCAGCCATCAACATCGCACCCTCGCTCGAGGACAAGGCCGACATCTGCCAGAACGCCATCGATCTTGCGATATCCCTCGGGCTCAAACAGCCAAAGGTTGCGATACTGGCTGCCGTCGAGACTGTCAACTCGAAGATGCCCGCGACGCTCGATGCGGCAGCGCTTTGCAAGATGGCCGAGCGCGGGCAGATCAAGGGCGCACTCCTCGACGGCCCGCTCGCGTTCGATAACGCGATCAGCAAGGAGGCCGCACGCACGAAAGGCATCAAGTCCGAAGTGGCTGGCGACCCGGACATTCTGCTGGCGCCGGACCTCGAGGCCGGCAATATCCTGGCGAAGCTCCTGAGCTTTCTCGCCAGGGCCGACAGCGCTGGCCTCGTCGTCGGGGCACGTGTACCCATCATTCTCACGAGCCGCGCGGACAGCGTCCGCGCCCGCATCGCCAGCTGCGCGGTGGCGATGCTGGCGGCGCACGCGCGGCACACGCCGGCGGCGGCCGACTCATGAGCAGGGATCGTGTCGCCGCTACCTATCACAGGACGTAAATCATGGAAGAGTTCGCGCTGGTACTGAACTCGGGCTCCTCGAGCCTCAAGTTCGCGGTGTTTCGCGCGACGCGGGGAGCCGACTGGCCGCTCGCGGCGCGCGGCAACCTCGAGGGGATCGGCACTTCGCCGAAGATGTCGGCGCGCGATGGTACCGGTGCCAGTCTGTCGACGCCGGCGATTCCTGCGGAAGTGCGCGATGCAAGTACTGCGCTCGAGCACGTGTTTGCCTGGCTGCGCACGAGCTTCGGTGGCGGCCGCATCATCGGCGTGGGCCACCGGGTCGTGCACGGCGGTCCACGCTACAGCGTCCCCGCCCTGGTGACGCCCGAGGTGCTCGCAGAGCTGCGCCGGCTGGTGCCATACGCCCCACTGCATCAACCGTACAACCTCGCGGCCATCGAAGCGGTGGGGAGACAACGGCCGGACGTGCCGCAGGTCGCGTGCTTCGACACGAGCTTTCACCGCAGTCTCCCGGCAGTCGCGAAGCTCCTGCCGCTGCCGGCCGAGATGTGCCGCGACGGCGTTGAGCGCTACGGCTTCCATGGCCTCTCCTACGAGTACATCGCAGCGGTTCTGCCGCAGGTGGCCCCGCAGATCGCCAAAGGGCGTGTGATCGTCGCTCATCTCGGCAGCGGCGCGAGCCTCTGTGCGCTGTGCGCCGGTCAAAGTGTCGAGACCACCATGGGCTTTACCGCGCTCGACGGCCTTTGCATGGGGACGCGGCCGGGCGCCGTCGACCCGGGTGTGATCCTCTACCTCTTCCAGGGGCTCGGTCTTTCGGTCAAGGAGGTCGAGACCATTCTCTACAAGAAGTCGGGTCTCCTCGGCATCTCCGGTGTCAGCAACGACATGCGCGACCTGCTCGAGAGCAGCGAACCGTCCGCACGCCTCGCCGTGGACTACTTCGTGTACCGCGTGGCGAAGGAGGTCGGAGCGCTGGCCGCGGTGCTCGGCGGACTCGACGCACTCGTCTTTACCGCCGGCATCGGCGAGAACTCGCCCGAGATCCGGCGTCGCGTCGGCGAAGCCTGCGCGTGGCTCGGCATCGAATTCGATCCGCAGGCCAACAACGCCAATGCGTCGTGCGTCTCGCGCAAGGCGAGCACGGTGTCGGTGTGGATGATCCCGACGAACGAGGAACTGATGATCGCCCGACACACGGGGCGATTGCTTGCATCGGGAGGCGCTGCCCGCCGCTAGCGGCGCGACCTCCCTGAGGAGTTTGTCCATGGCCGCAACCCAACCCCTTGAGTCCGCCGCCGGCAGCGAGAAGTCCCCCTGGCAGGGCTTTCGTGGCGGCATGTGGCAGAAAGAGATCAACGTCCGCGACTTCATCCAGCAGAATTGCTCGCCGTACGAGGGCGATGGTTCGTTTCTCCAGGGCGCGACGCAAGGGCATACTCGATGTGTCGCAAATCCCCGGCTCGATCACTGCGTACGCGCCGGGCTACATCGACCGCAACGACGAGATCATCGTCGGACTGCAGACGGATGCGCCGCTCAAGCGTGGCATCCTGCCGAACGGCGGCATCCGCATGGTGGTAAACGCACTCGAGGCATACCACTACGAGCCCGACCCCAAGGTGGTGGAGATCTTCACCAAGTACCGCAAGACCCACAACGACGCGGTGTTTGACGCCTACACCGCTGACGCCAGGCGCTGCCGCAGCTCGCACATCCTCACGGGACTGCCGGACGCCTATGGCCGCGGGCGCATCATCGGCGATTATCGTCGCGTGGCACTCTACGGCGTCACGCGGCTCATCAAGCGCAAGGAGGAAGATGAAGAGCGCGCTCGACGCCCAACCCTCTCTCGAGGGCATCATCCGCGATTGCGAGGAGCTCGCCGAGCAGATCCGCGCGCTCGGCGAGCTGCAGGAGATGGTGACGAGCTACGGGTTTGACATCTCCCGCCCGGCGGCCAACGGGCGCGAGGCGGTGCAATGGCTGTATTTCGGCTATCTGGCAGGTGTCAAGGAACAGAATGGCGCGGCGATGTCGCTCGGCCGCACCTCGACGTTCCTCGACATCTACCTCGAGCGCGACCTCGCGGCCGGAGTGCTGACCGAAGAGCAGGCGCAGGAGATCATCGACGATTTCGTGATCAAGCTGCGCATCGTGCGCTTCCTGCGTACGCCGGAGTACGACGAGCTGTTCGCGGGCGATCCGACCTGGGTCACGGAATCGATTGGCGGCATGGGTGAGGACGGCCGCACACTGGTGACCCGCACCAGTTTCCGCTTCCTGCAGACGCTCTATAACCTAGGCCCCGCGCCCGAGCCGAACCTGACGGTGTGGTACTCCCCGCGGCTGCCGGACGCATTCCGGCGCTTCGCCGCCAAGGTGGCCATCGATACGAGTTCCATACAATTCGAGAACGACGAGACGATGCGTCGCGTGTGGGGAGACGACGGCGCGATCGCCTGCTGCGTCTCGCCGATGGTGCTCGGCAAGCAGATGCAGTTCTTCGGCGCGCGCGCCAACCTCGCCAAGTGTCTGCTTTACGCCATCAACGGCGGCCGCGACGAGATCTCGGGCAAGCAGGTCGCACCGGCGTTCGCACCGGTCGAGGGGGAGGTGCTCGACTTCGACGACGTGCTCGATCGCTTCGTGCGCATGATGGACTGGCTCGCGGGCGTGTACGTGAACGCGATGAACGTCATTCACTACATGCACGACAAGTACGCCTACGAGCGCATCGAAATGGCGCTGCACGACTACGCACCGGTGCGCACCATGGCGTTCGGTATGGCGGGACTGTCCGTGGTGGCGGACAGCCTCTCGGCCATCAAGCACGCCAAAGTGCGCATAGTGCGCGATGCGACCGGACTGGTGACCGATTACCGGACCGAGGGCGAATTCCCGAAGTTCGGCAACAACGACAACCGCGTCGATGAGCTGGCGTCGTGGACCGTGAGCACGTTCATGAGCAAGCTGCGCAAGTACCCGACCTATCGCAATGCGCTGCACACGCAGTCGGTCCTCACCATTACGTCGAACGTCGTCTATGGCAAGGGAACCGGCAACACACCCGACGGCCGCCGCAAAGGCGAGCCGTTCGCGCCCGGCGCCAACCCCATGCACGGTCGAGACAGCCACGGCATTCACGCCGCCGCGGCTTCGGTGGCCAAGATCCCCTATCGCGACGCCCAGGACGGCATCTCGCTCACCGTCTCGCTGGTGCCGACCGGTTTGGGGCGCACTGCCGAGGAGCGCGTTACCAACCTGACCGCCATGCTCGATGCGTACTTCGGGGTCACGGGATTCCACATGAACGTGAACGTGCTCAACCGCGAGACCCTGCTCGATGCGATGGAACATCCGGAGAAATATCCGAACCTCACCATCCGCGTCTCGGGTTACGCCGTGAACTTCGTGCGCCTGACGCGCGAGCAGCATACGGACGTGATCAACCGCACCTTCCACGGGACATGAGGTTGCAGGAGAACGACACCATGGCTGACGTCAGCGAGAACGAAGCAGCCTCCGCTGGAGGCCAAGAGTCCCTTCGAGCTGCGGGTGAACCTCGGCCAGGACGTTCCGGAAACGGATGTGCGCACCGCGCTCGCCGAAGGCGACATGGGATTCATGCACTCCTTCACCACCGGGTCAGCGGTGGATGGACCCGGTGTGCGCGTGGTGGGCTGGACGACGGGCTGCATGTGGCGCTGCCAGTACTGCCATAACCCGGACACCTGGACGATGCGCAACGGCATCCCGGTGAGCGTCGGGCAGGCGCTCGAGGAGCTGCGCAAGTACCGCCACGGACTCAAGGTGATGTCGGGGGGCGTGACCATCAGCGGCGGCGAGCCGCTGATGCAGCGGCACTTCGTCATGAAAGTGCTCGCCGCGGGGCGAAGGCCATGGGGATCCACACCGCGATCGAGACCAACGGTTTTATCGGCGCGGACCTCACCGACGCCGATCTCGACAACATCGATCTGATGCTGCTCGGCATCAAGACCTTCGACCGCGAGCGTCACAAGGCGCTCACCGGGCGTGACAACGACCCGACGCCGGAGCTGGCGCGCCGCCTCGCCGCTCGCAAGCAACCGATCTGGGTACGCTTCGTGTTGGTGCCGGGGCTCACCGATGACATGGGCGACATCTCGCAGATCGCGGCCTTTGCGGCAAAGCTCGGCAACGTCCAGCGCGTCGAGGTGCCGGCCTTCCACCAGATGGGCCGCTTCAAGTGGCATACACTCGGTATCCGCTACGCGCTCGAGCAGACCGAGCCACCGTCGGCAGATGCTCTCGAGAAGGTCTGCGGGATATTTCGCGCCCAGGGACTGAGGGCGCACTGAGGCGCAAGCAACGCCGCGGCAAACGCACGTCGTGTCAGGAAGGTTACTTTATCAGGCGATGGCGTTTTCTCGGCCGCGGGGCTCACACGGTCAAGAGATATCGTGGTGTTGATTCCCGTCGTTTGCCTCTCACGACAGTAGAGACTCCCCCGCCCCACACTGGAGCTTGGACGGACTGGCCAATACCCGTCAGGTGCCCCCGACTGCCTTGTACTTGAACTTCTGGCCGCCGACCGTGGCTTGGACCATGGCCCCTCCTTTCACGATCGTGAACACCGCCATCCCCTTGTAATACTTGGTAGCAGTGCCGGCTTCCTTGCCGCCGCCGGTGCTGGCGCTCGCCGCAGCACCGCTCGTGCCCACGGAACCCGAAGCTCCCGACTTGATCGCCACGGCATTCACATCGGCGCCGAACTCGAAATTGCCACCTGTGAATTGGTCCAGGGCAGCTTTGTTCTCAAAGAAGATGATCTGACTGAACGCCTCTCCGCCGGCCTGAAATCCGACACTCACCTGCGTCATGGAGGTATCGCCGATGTACTTATCCTTTTCGTAGACCCTGCCATCGCCGTGCGCTGCTCCGACCACCAGGCCGCCTTTACCCACCGAGGGGAAGACCGCGTAACCGTAGCTGTTGTTGAAGAACGATGCGCTCTCGCCGGCCTTTTTGAACAAGTTGATCGTGTCCGAATATTCGTCCGCCATGACCGGAAAGCCGGCGAGCGCGAACGCGGCCAACATCAGAGATGCGAAGATCTTGTTCACGATTTACCTCCCAATCCGTTCGGTGGTATCGGCGACCGGCTCCCCACGCTGTGTGCCCACGGCGTTCTGCGCATGCGCAGGGACTTTGCTGCGGCCCAACAGGACATAGTATTGGCTCACTTGCGTGAAAAGACGAATCCGTATTAGGTGCATCACACGCGATTGACAAATCTCCGCACGGCTGCGCCGCAGACTGCGCTCACTCGCCGCCGTCACGAAACCGAGCTGTCCTCGCCAGGACAACACATGGCGGCAACGTGAGCGTTGCTTTTGACAGTCCTGACGCTCTGCAGTCAGAGACGCATTTAGACCCGGTTTTCAGTTCGAAGTCGAACTCGCGTTGAGTCGCTCCGGAGACCCTAGTGCTCGTTCTAACTCCATGCTGCGATCATCTCTTATCGTGTTGAAGCGAGAGTGCTAATGAAAGCGAACGGGCCATTACGGCGCTGCTGGTCGCATCAGCTCTCGCGGGCGTCACGCCGCTGGTTGCCCAAGAAGCGCCAGCTGCGCCGACCATCAAGGAAGCAGCCGGCGTTGGACCGGGTCAGGCGGCGGCAGCGAGCGTCGAGGTAAGCGTGACCATCGCTGCCCATCGACGCTGCCAAGCGCGAGGTCACACGCAAGCGAGCGGACGGCACGCTGACAACAGTCGCTGTCAGCGACCAGGTGCGGAACTTCAACCAGATCAAGGTGGGTGACATCGTGCACGCGCGCTACACGCGGGCGGTGGCGCTGGAGCTTAATAAGGGTGCGGTTGATAAAGGTCCGCCGACCATGGAGCGCGCCGCGACCGGGGCGCCGTAGGCGCAACGCCCGCCGGTGCAGTCCGGCCAAAAAGTGACTGCGATGGCGGACGTCACGGCGGTCGACGCCAAGGATCACGTCGTCACGCTCCGGGGTCCCGGAGGCAAGCAGGTGGATCTTGAGGTAACTGACGCCGCCCAGTTGATGAACATCAAGAAGGGGGACCACGTTCAGGTCACGTACGTGGAGGCCTTAGCCGTTGCAGTCGAGCCGACTCACGTTGCCACTGCGAAATAGGCTGCAGGTGGCTGCAGGCGCGCTTTGTTGTGCCGACCAGTCGGCAAGCTCGGTGTCGCCGATCCCTCACCCGGTCATGCAGCGGCCTTCGGTTGGATAACTAAGTCGCCGTCGGTAGGCGGTTCCAGTAAGCGCACTCGGCGTCGACCCCTGCTCGAACCTTCGGATCGGTAATCTGATAGCGAGGGCCGCGGCACGCCTCGAGCATGAGCTTGCGAAACTCGTCCAGGCCTTGCGAACCGTCGCCTCCACGAGAAAATATCTCCGAGTCGATCGCGGCTTTTGCTGCCTTCTGGGCGGCGGCCCTGATATCGTTCCACTCTTTCTCTTGGTGGGCCGCACTCGGTTCATCGGCGACGGCGCCGCCGCAGACGAGCAGCGAGACTAGAACGAGAGACACGAACGAGCGCGGCATGACGGTGTCCTTGGCGCGAACGTGGTTGTATGAGACTCTCAACGCCGCTCAGATGCTGTGACGGGCGTCACGAGGAACATACTGGGGGCTGATTCCAGGGACCGCTCGCTTGGGGCGTCGCTCCCGACCGTAGCAGTTGTGACTCAGCGCAAATTGTGACACTAACTGCGCGAGCTCTTCGATCGAGGCCGGCTTGGCCGAATACGCATCCAGTCCACTGGCGCGCAGAAGCTCCTTACGCGGAACTGCTTGCGGAGTATTCAGCCGGCCTGAACATCGGCCCTTCCGGGTCAGTTACGAGACGCAATTTGCGCGTAAAGAACCCGTCGGCAGCACTGCCCTGACCGATGTCGACGACGCCGACATCGGAGAGTGGACCCGCAAAGAGCGCTTCGATCCGCCCGCGCGAGACAGAATTGAGCGCGTCGAACGCGCCGTTCAACACCAACCATTGTGGCCGCTGCAGACAGACTCGGGCGAAGGCCAGGCTTTGTTTTTCGTTCTCGTTCAATCGCCGGTCCCAACGATCGGTCGTGTCAAGAAGCGGTCGGAGATGCTCCAAGCCCACATCCGCGAGCGCGCGAGTGATGGCCGCGTCCTCATAGTCGACCGCCGCGCGCGGATAAGCGAGCGCGGCACGCAGCGTACCGGGTGGGACGTAGGCACGTGCTGGCAGGAACATCATTGCCTGGCGGAGCGGGCGCGTGATCCGGCCGCCGCCCCAGGGCCAGATCCCGATGATAGCGTTCAGCAAGAAGGCTCCTGCCGTCCCGCGTTCGCCCACGATGAGAGTGCGTTCACCGGGCCTCACCTCCACGTGCGGCTCACTCAGTTTGATCGAGCCGTCCGTTGCGGCAATAGAAAGATCGTCGATACGGATCGAGTGGTCTTGCGTTTCCTCGAGGCTGATGTGGCCGACGGACCGGCCGAGGCCATCCATGGTCTCTACCGCTCTTTGGAAACTAGCTACACGCCGCCGTGTGGCACGCCAGTCCGCGAGGATGGAAAAGTTGTCAACGAACCATCGCAGACAGCTCTGCACCTGGTTGAAGGCACCGACCGCCACCATCAACTGTCCGAAGGTCATCTTCCCTGACAGATAGCTCGGCGAGGCCACGAGGATCGGAGCCACGATCGTGAACCAGCCGTAGCCGGAGGTGACCCACGTCAGCCGGGTCACGGCACCGACGATGCGTCGGGTAACCTCGAGGACGCTTTCGAACACGCGATCGAGTAGCTGCTTTTCGCCGGCTTCGCCGCCGCAAATGGTGATGCCTTCGATGTCTTCGTTGACGCGCACCAGCGCGAAGCGCAGTTCCGCCTCCCGCGCATAGCGCTCGGCATTCAAGGCGATGAGCGGTCGACCGACACGCCAGCTGAGGAACGACGCTGCGGCCGAGTAAAGCAGCGCACACCACACCAGATAGCCGGGCACCTGGATCCGCCGGCCACCCCACGGCAGAAACATCTGCTGCGAGAGAAACCAGAGCACGCCGATGAATGACAGCAGGAGTAACGTTGACTGCAGCAGGCCGATCAGCAAGTCGGTGACCAGGTCCGCCAGGTGTTGCGCATCCGCTGACATCCGCTGGTCCGGGTTCGCTCCGATGGAACCCGCATTCGACAGACGAAAAGCTCGTAGCGGCTTGAGCCACTGGTCGACCATGTCGTGCACCAGCGACCTGCGCAGCGTGAGCTTGGTGGTCTGATTGAGCCACACCTGCGACACATTCAGCACCAGTAGTATCGCCGCCAAGATTGCGAACACACCCAGTTGTCTTATGAAGTCAGGCACGTCCTTGCGCGTCACCGCATCGTAAAACGGCTGATTCCATGCGTTCAGTCGAACCTGCATGTGCGCCGTCGCCGCGATCACGATAAAGATGCCGGCAGCCAGCATCAGAAGGCGCTTGCGCTCCCGTGAAGCCCAGTAAAGCGCGGCCATCCGCCGGAGCTCAGAGAAGACGCTCTTGGCCGGGACCTCTCCGCCTTCAGCGCGGGGTGAAGTCTTGCTCAGTGGTTCCGTCATGGCAGTCACCTTTAGGCTGACTCACTTGTAGTCCTTGCCCCAGCTGTAAACATACTTGAGAACGACGCCGGTATAGTTCGGGGCGTTTGTGTGCACGAGCGCTTTGGCGAACACGAGACCGAGGGAGTTGCGTGAATTCGGCAACCAATGCGCTTCGGCTCCGACGATGAGACCTTCTTGTGAATTGTTCTGCGCTAGCCCGTCGACGACAGTTTCACCGCGGAAGGCATAGCGGGTGTCTAAGGACGCCCAAAGGCTGTGTGTAAAGGTATAGCTGATGTGCCCTTCAACGCCCGGTAGTGGCTCCTGACGTAGGACTTCGACCCCGTGATATGCCGTGTTGTCAGTAAAGAAAAGCGCGTTGACGTATCCGTCGACCTCCCACTTCTGTTCGGGTCCGAAGGGATACGAGATACCAACCTCTGGCTTAAACGACCAGCGATGTGTGCCCACATTGAGCACTTTGTCAGCGTTGTATTCCCCGGTGGGGACGGGAACCGTCAGACTAATCCCCACGCTCGTCGTCTGTTCGTGGGTCGCGAGTTCCGGCGCACTGAGCGCCTTGCCCCCCATCAATATCCCGGCTAACTCAAGGCTGGAATCACCGGGGCCGGTAGTCGAGCCGGAGATGTTGCTCTCCGCTACGTAGCCCCTGAGGGAGGCGTACGGAACAGTCGCATTCACCCACGCAAAGTGGCCCAAGACGCTAAAATTATGCGTGTAGGAGAGATCCCCCTTATTCAGCTCAAGGGTCGCGCTACCGACGACAACTGACGTATCAATGGAGGCATTTGCGCGCGCGTAGGTGTAATCGAACTCGAGATCGTTTAGGCCGACGGGTCCAACGGTGTACGTGCGCGGGTCAGTGAACTGGGCATACAACACCCCCGGAAAACATGAAGCCGCGATGGCCGCGACGGCGGGAAACAGTCGCATGGCGAACACTTACAACACGGGCAACAACCTTCACCACCATGCCGCGCCCGGTCGTAGACCACCGCGGAGCCAGACCGGCAGCTGAGCGGCGATCCACGTGTCGCCGACAAGTCAGTTTCCGCCCGAAAGCGCTGACGTGGAATACCCAGATACCCAGAGACCGTTCTGCACAAGGCTCGAAATGCGGCTGCGGGCACGCACTCGAGCACACCGCGCCGCCCTCAGCAGAGGCGCTCGAGGAGGCCTGCGGCATATTCCGCGCTCAGGGGCTGACCGCGAACTGACCCCCGCGGTGGGAGTCAGGCCGGCGCGACCGTCCGGTGCTCGGAAACGCTCGAACCTAAGCAGCGTTGGAGAGCACACTCACCACGAAGCCGATGATCGTCGCCACGAAGAAGAATGAATAGATCGCGTGCAGCAGTGTCAACCGTCGTATCGCCGTGCCGAAGATGGAAACATCCGTGGTTCCGAAGCACATCGCGATCGTGAAGGAATAGTACATAAAGTCCCACAGAACTGGTGCCGACTGGCCGGGGAAATGCAGATCCGGCTCAGTGCGCACGGCGCCGCTCTTCTGCGAATCGCTGTAGTAGAACCGCATGTATTGGATGCCGAAGATCATCTGCGCGGTGATCCAGCCGAGTAACAGTGCAGACAGCGACGCGGCCAGGTGGAGCACCTTGAGCCAGTGCGCATGGTCCCTTTGGCTGTTGAGCATCACTCCGATCGCGGTGATGCTGACGAGCGAGGCCAGCACCGTGGCGACCAGCACGGCCTTCTTCGCCAGCGTCCTCCCCTTTACCGCCAGATCGGCACATTGCTCGGCCGTGGCGATAGACATGAGTACATAGACCAGCGTTACAAACGTGAGCAGAAGCAGATTGAGGCTGAGGATGATCCGCGTCTCGCGAGGCAGCGATTTGGTTGCCAGGAGGCATGCGCCGCCGGCCACTACAGACGCGAGCACCCGGCCGAGCGGGCGCAGTAACCAGGGAACCGGGCTCGAGGTGGAAAGTAGTTGCTCGCTCGTCGGCATGTCAGCACTTCCGTCCTGGAAAGTCATTTCTCTTTTAGTTTCAGCATCTTACGTATTACAAGTCCACGTTGCCACCCGCGCCTCATCGTCAAGTCCGCGCTCGCTGGACCGCAGCGCGCGGACCGGCGGAGAAGCGGAACGATGGGTCCTCTGCAGGTACTTTGATTTCCTGCCGAAGCCGCGAGCAAGATACGGTTTCGCGTGACGCAGCGGCAGCTTGAGGCACGCGGCAGCCGGCGGTGATCGAAACCCAAAACACAATGCCCAAGGAGACACCGTGATCCCTCCCTCATTTGAATATCACGCGCCGCGCTCGATTGGGGAGGCTGTGTCACTCCTCACGAGCCTCGGCGGCGACGCCAAACTGCTGGCCGGCGGGCACAGTCTGCTGCCGATGATGAAGCTGCGCTTTGCACAGCCGGAGCATCTGATCGACTTGGGACGCATTCCTGACCTGCGCGGCATTCGCGAGGAAGGCCATAACGTCCTGATCGGCGCCATGACCACCGAGGCGGAGCTGCTGGCCTCCTCACTCGTCAGGAACAAGCTGCCGCTGCTCGCCGAGGGCGCAGCCTCCATCGCCGACCCCCAGGTGCGCTACAAGGGGACCATCGGCGGGGACATCTCGCACGGCGACCCGGGCAACGATCACCCCGCCCTCATGATCGCGCTCGACGCCTCGTTCGTGCTCACGGGGCCTAAGGGTCAGCGCACCGTCAAGGCCGACGGCTATTTCCTCGGGCTCTACTCCACGCAGCTCGCGCCCGAGGAGATCCTGACGCAGATCCGCATTCCGCTGCCCGCCGCCGGCAGCGGCTGGTCGTACCAGAAGCTCAAGCGCAAGACCGGTGATTTCGCGACCGCCGCGACCGCGGTGCTGCTCGAGACGAAGGGCGCGAATGTTGCCAAGGTTGCGATCGCACTCACGAATGTGGCGCCGACGGCGCTCAAGGCGCGCGCCGCGGAGGCCGCACTCACGGGCAAGCCGATCAACGAGGCGAGTGTGAGCGAGGCGGCACGGCTCGCGATGAGTATCTGCAAACCAGCCGCCGATCAGCGCGGGGATGCGCAGTACAAAACCGCGATGTGCGGGGAAATGACACGCCGCGCGCTTCAGGCAGCGGCGGCGCGCGCCAAAGGCTGAAGAAGGCTGGAGAAGAAACGCGAGGAGCAGGTCGTGGCAACGAATCACAAGGTGTCCTTCAAGCTGAACGGCAAGAGTGTCGCGGTGGACGTCGAGGCGCGCGAGCTCCTCATCCACACACTGCGCGAGCGACTGGCGCACACGGGTGCACACATCGGCTGCGAGACCTCGCACTGCGGCGCTTGCACCGTCGACTGTAACGGCATGTCGGTGAAGTCCTGCACCGTGCTCACCGTGCAGTGCGACGGCGCCGAGGTGCTCACGGTCGAGGGACTCGAGCGCGGTGGTACTCTGCACGCGCTCCAGCAGGCTTTCCACGAGCAGCATGGCCTGCAGTGCGGCTACTGTACCCCGGGCATGCTGATGCGGGCGTACCGGCTGCTCAAGGAGAACCCGAATCCCAGCGAGCAGGAGATCCGCTACGGCCTGGCCGGGAACCTCTGCCGCTGCACGGGCTATCAGAACATCATCAAGGCGGTGCAGTCCGCGGCGCGGAAACTCGCCGCTGCACCGGCGGCCGCGTGACGCGCGCCACGAGCGGAGATACCACCATGGGCGACACGGCGGAACTGAAGGATCGCGAGCAGAAGCTTCAGGGTCTGGGAAGCTCGTTACTGCGCAAGGAGGATGCACGCTTCATTCGTGGCCAGGGCACATACATCGACGACATCCAGCTGCCGGGCATGCTGTTTGGCGCCATCGTGCGCAGTCCCTATGCGCACGCGCGCATCACTTCGATCGACAAGGCGCGGGCGCTGGCCTCGCCCGGCGTCGTGGCGGTGCTCACGGCAGAGGATCTCAAGCCGGTCAAGCTGCACTGGATGCCGACCGTGGGCGGCGACGTGCAGGCCGTGCTCGCCGACAAGAAGGTGTGCTTCCAGTACCAGGAGGTCGCGATGGTGCTGGCCACCGACCGTTACGCCGCCTATGACGGTGCGGCGCTGGTCGAAGTCGGCTACGAGGAGCTGCCCGCCATCACTGACCCGAAAAAGGCACTGCTCGCCGGCGCACCGGTGATCCGCGAGGACATCGCCGACAAGAAGGAGGTCGGGCACGGGCCGCGCACGCACCCGAACCATATCTTCACCTGGGAAGCCGGCGATAAAGCGGCGGCGGATGCGGCCTTCGCCGCCGCTGCCGTCACGGTGCGCGAGGAGATTCTCAACCCGCGCGTGCATCCGTGCCCGCTCGAGACCTGCGGTTGCGTGGCGTCCTTCAACAAGGCAACGGGGTACCTGACGGTCTACGTCACCTCGCAGATTCCGCACCTGTTCCGCACGGTTCTCGCGATGCTCTCGGGCCTTGCCGAGAGCAAGATCCGCGTCGTCGGCGGCGACATCGGCGGCGGCTTCGGCAACAAGGTGCCGATCTATCCGGGTTACGTGGTGGCCACGGTTGCCTCGATCGTGACCGGCGTGCCGATCAAGTGGATCGAATCGCGCATCGACAACATCTCCACCACCGGGTTTGCCCGCGACTACCACGGCGTCGGCGAGCTCGCGGCGGACAAGGACGGACGCATCAAGGGTCTGCGCTTCAGCGCGCTCGCCGATCATGGCGCGTTCAACTCGCACGTCTCGGCGAGCAAGCTCCCGGCGGGACTCTTCTCGATCTGCACGGGCTCCTATGCGATCCCGAACGCCTATTGCCGCGTCGATGCGGTCTACACCAACAAGGCCCCGGGCGGCGTGGCGTATCGCTGCTCGCTGCGGGTCACCGAAGCGGTCTACCTGATCGAGCGCATGATGGACGTGCTCGCGCAGAAGATCGGTGTCGACAAGGCCGAGATCCGCCGCCGCAACTTCGTGAAGCCCGAGCAGTTCCCGTACACCACGGCGTTCGGCTGGACGCTCGACAGCGGTGCCTACCAGGCGGCGCTTGATAAGGTACTCAAGGCCGTCGACTACGAGGGGCTGCGCCGCGAGCAGGCGGCCAAGCGCGCCGACCCGAACTGCCCGACGCTCATGGGCATCGGTATCTCGACCTTCACCGAGATTGTCGGCGCAGGCCCGACCAAGGTATGCGACATCCTCGGCGTCGGCCTCTTCGACAGCTGCGAGATCCGTGTGCATCCCACCGGGGCGGTGATCGCCCGCCTCGGAACGATGAGCCAGGGGCAAAGTCACGCCACCACCTACGCGCAGATCATCGCCACCGAGCTGGGGCTTCCGGCGAGCGACATCGTGATCGAGGAAGGCGATACCGACAAGGCACCCTACGGCGCCGGCACCTGGGGCTCGCGCTCGACGCCGGTGGCGGGTGCCGCCGCGGCGCAGTCCGCGCGCAAGATCAGGGACAAGGCCCGCAAGATCGCCGCACATCTGCTGGAGGTCGGCGAGGGGGATCTCGAGTGGGAGATCGATCGCTTCAAGGTGAAGGGCAACCCGAGCCAGGCGAAGACCATGAAGGAAATCTGCATGGTCGCGCACACCGGCAACCTCCCGAGCGGCATGGAGCAGGGACTCAACGCGGTAACCTACTATGATCCGCCGAACCTCACCTACCCGTTCGGCGCCTACCTGTGCGTGGTCGATGTCGACAAGTTCACCGGCGAGACCAAGGTACGGCGTTTCTATGCACTCGATGATTGCGGGACGCGCATCAATCCCATGGTCATCGAAGGCCAGATCCACGGTGGGTTGACGGAGGCTTATGCCGTAGCGATGGGCCAGCAGCTGCCGTTCGACGAGAGCGGCAATCAACTCGGCAACACCCTCCTCGATTACTTCCTGCCGACCGCCGTCGAGACGCCGCACTGGGAAACCGACCACACAGTCACTCCCTGCCCGCATCACCCGATCGGCGCCAAGGGCGTCGCCGAATCGCCTCACGTTGGCGGCATCCCGTGCTTCAGCAACGCGGTCATCGACGCGTTCGCGCATCTCGGGGTGACGCACATGGACATGCCGCACACTGCGTGGCGTGTCTGGCAGAAATGCCAGGAGCTCGGCGTGAACAAGCGGGCGGTGCGTGCTTGAAGGTCAACCTGGCGCGAACCTTTCCCATGCCGGCGCCGGCGCCGCAGGCCTGGGAGCTGCTGCGGGACGTCGAGCGCGTGGCCGGCTGCATGCCGGGCGCCAAGATCAGCGAGCGGATCGACGCGCGGCACTACAAGGGGAGCGTAGCCGTGCGCTTCGGCCCCGCCAATATGTCGTTTCGCGGCGAGGTCGAGGTCGTCTCGCTCGAGCCGGCGAGCCGCACGCTGCGCCTCATCGGCAAGGGCACGGACACGAGCGGCGGCTCGGGGGCGTCGCTCGATCTCACGGCCCGGGTCGATGCGGTCGATGAGGTGTCGAGCAACCTCGTTGGCAGCAGCGAAGTGTCGATGAGTGGCAAGGTCGCCGCGTTCGGCGCACGGATGGCGGAGGCGGTCGCCGAGCAGGTACTGACGCAGTTCGGCGCAAATTTCGCCGCTGAGCTCAAGACCCGGCAGGCCGCGACCGCGTCGCGAGAGGGGGGAGATGCGTCCACGGCGCCCGTGGCGACGGCGGCAGCGCGGCCAGCGGAGCTGAACGGCCTCGCCCTCATCTGGAGCGTCCTCATCGGCTGGCTGCGGACGCTCTTCGGCTGGAGGCGGGCATGAGCGAGGGTGTGCGTGCGCGCGAGCTCGCCGCATTGCAGGACGATCTCGCGCGCGCCGGCTACATCGCGGAAGCACCACTCGTCGCGGCGCTGCTCTTGATGCAGGAGCTCGGCCGGCCGCTGCTGCTCGAAGGCGATGCCGGCGTCGGCAAGACCGAGGTCGCGAAGGTGCTGGCCGCGATCCGTGCGACGCGCCTGATCCGCTTGCAATGCTACGAAGGCCTCGATGCGCACGCCGCGATGTACGAATGGAACTACCAGCGCCAGCTGCTTGCCATCAAGCTGCTCGAGCACGACGAGCGCGGTATCGCGCAGAAGGAACAGGACATTTTCTCCGAGCGCTACCTGCTCAGGCGTCCGCTGCTCGAGGCGATCAGCGCCGACACCGCGCCGGTTCTGCTGATCGATGAGATCGATCGTGCCGACGAGGCCTTCGAGGCATTCCTGCTCGAGCTGCTGTCGGAATTTCAGCTCTCGATCCCCGAGCTCGGCACGGTGCGGGCGCGCAGCCGGCCGCTGGTGGTGATCACCTCCAACGGCACGCGCGAGCTCTCCGATGCGCTGCGCCGGCGCTGCCTCTATCAGTACATCGACTACCCCGACTACGAGAAGGAGTTTGCGATCGTGCGCCGCAAGGCGCCGGAGGTCGCGAGCGCACTCGCGCGGCAGATCGTCGCCTTCGTGCAGGCGGTGCGCCGCATGGATCTGCAGAAGAAGCCGGGTATCGCCGAGACGCTCGACTGGACCGCGGCGCTGCTGCGCCTCGGGATATCCTCTCTCGAGGCCGAGGGTGCCGGGCGCATCATGGAAACCCTGAGTGCCCTCATTAAGACGCGAGACGATCGCGCGGCTTTCCCGCGCGAGGTCGTCGCGCGGCTGGCGGCGGCATGCTGAATACGCCGGCCGCAACGCTCGAGTACCGCGCCGCGCAGCGGCTCGCGGGCTTTGCCGCGTTCCTGCGCGCCAACGGCTTTGCCGTCGGCGGCGGCGATGCGGTCGAGGTACTGCGCACCGCCGAGCGCGTCGGTGTGCTCGATGCGCAGCTGCTGCGCTGGTCGCTCAAGGCGCTGCTGTGCGGCCGCAGTGAAGAATGGCGGCGCTTCGATGAATTGTTCGACGCCTGGTTCCTGCCGCCCAACCGCTGGCAGAGCCCGGCGCGGCGCACCGCTTGCGATCACGGGCAGGGCGTGCGTCCGGCGGCCGCGGACAGCCGTGCACCGCGCGGTGCCGAGAGCGATGCGCTGCGCGCGCGCCACGTCGCGAGTCAGCGGGAGGTCCACAGCTCGGCCGACTTTCGCACCCTGATGCAGCGCGAACACCTCCTCGAGATCGAGGCGCTGATGCGCCGCTTCGCGCGGCGCTTGAAGCACATCCGGCTGCGGCGCGAGGCGCGCGCACGCAGAGGTCGCCGGCTCGACCTGCCGGCGACCATCCGCCGCAGCGTCGCAACCGGTGGCACGCCACTCAACCTTGCCTGGCGCAACCCGCGCCGCGTCCGTCCGCGCCTGGTGCTGCTCATCGACGTGAGCCGCTCGATGGCGCCATACAGCTTCTTCTACCTGCGGCTCGCGCGCGCCCTCGGTGCCGAGCTGACCGACGTCCGCAGCTTCATCTTCCATACGCACCTGACACCGGTGTCGGAGCCACTCACGGAGGCCGACCCCCACCGCGCCCAGGAGCGGCTGCAGGTGCTCGCGCAGGGCTGGGCCGGGGGCACCCGCATCGGCGAGAGCCTGGAGCAGTTCAACCGCACGCACGCACCCCACTGCGTGCATTCGCGCAGCGCGGTGATCATCATGAGCGATGGCTATGACACGGGCGATCCGCAAAGGCTCTCGGCAGCGCTCGGGGCGCTGCGCCGGCACGTGCGGCGCCTTGTGTGGATAAACCCGTTGTGCAGTCGAGCGGACTACACGCCAAGCAGCGCGGGGATGCAGGCGGCGCTGCCGCACCTCGATCTGCTCGCCCCGGGCGCCGACCTCGCGAGCCTCGCGGCGGTGCTTCCCAACCTGATCGAAGCCCTGCGATGACCGAGGCAAGCACCGATCTCTTCGCGGTTGCGCAACGGCTGCAGCAGCAGGGGCAGCCTTATGCGCTGGTCAGCGTGGTGCATACCGAGGCGCCGGCCTCGGCGCGCCCCGGCGACAAGGCGCTCGTCACCGCTCAGGGCATCGTGCACGGCTGGATCGGCGGCGGCTGCGCGCAGCCGGCCGTGCTGCACACCGTTCGCCAGGCCCTTGAGGACGGCTGTGCACGGCTGATCCGTATCTCGCCGGCCTCGGCCGACGCATCCCGCGATCCGCAGGGGCTGCTCAGCGACGCGCTCGAGTTCGGCATGAGCTGCCACTCGGGCGGCACCATCGAGCTCTTCATCGACCCGATCCTGCCGCCGACGCGGCTCATCGTCATCGGCGACTCGCCGGTCGCGGTGGCCGTCGCTGCTCTTGCGCCCCGGGTGGGACTGCCCGTGACCGTCATTGCCCGCGGCGCGGACGCGCAGCGTTTCGCCGACGCGAGCCAGGTCATCGACACCGACGATGCGACGGCGGTCGCTGCGCAGGTGGCGCCGGGCTGCCTGGTGGTCGTCGCGACCCAGGGGCGACGCGATCTGCAGGGCCTGCGCGCGGCGCTGGCGCTGAAGGCACTTCGGGTCTGGCTGGTGGCGAGCGCACGCAAGGCGCAGGTGCTGCGCGAGCTGCTGATTGCCGCGCAGTACGACCCACAGGCCGTGAACGCCATCGTCGCGCCCGCCGGCCAGCCGATCGGCGCGCGCACGCCGGAGGAAATTGCGCTTTCGGTGCTCGCCTCGGTGGTGGCCGTGCGCCGCGCGGCGCGCAGCGCACCCGGGGAGGGCGCCGCGGCCAAGGCGGTGGCAGGCGGCACGCCGACCGCAGCAGAAGCCGTCGAGCAAAGAGTCGCAGCGCCGGTGAGCGCGGAGAGCGCGCCCTCAGGCGGCGCCCCGCAAAAGTGCTGCAGCGACTGACATGGGCTGTCTCCTCAAGCAGAGCGGCCTTTACAGCCGCATGTCGATCGGGGCGGTGCTGCTCGCGGCCGGTGCGGGCACGCGCATGGGCGGGCGCCCGAAAGCACTCCTCGAGCTCGGCGGCGTCCCGCTCGTGCTGCGACAGCTGATCGCGCTGTCCGGTGCCGGGGTCGACGAGCTGGTCATCGTGCTCGGGCATCACGCCGAGAGCATCATGCGCGTGATCGAGCACTTTCCCGTGACGCTGGTGCACAACCCGCGACCGGACGACGGCCAGGTGTCATCGCTACGGCTCGGCCTCGCCGCGCTCAACCCACGGGTCGATGCGGTGGTAGTGGCCCTCATCGATCAGCCGCTCATCGATGAAGAGGCTATCACCGCCGTGATTGGCGCATTCAAGAAACGCCCCGAGGGCACCTCGGTGCTCGTGCCGCGCGTCGCCGGGCAGCCGGGTAACCCGGTCGTCTTCAGCGCCGCGGTGCGTGATGAGATCCTGGCAGGCGAGATCAACGTCGGCTGCCGGCAGTGGCGCGAGGCGCACCCGGGGGCGGTGGCGAGCTTCGACACCGACAATCGCCGTTTCGTGCTCGATGTCGATACACTGGAGGACATCGAGCGATTCGAACGCGATACGGGCCACGCGCTGCGTTGGCCGGCGCCGTTGGCCGCGGCGGGCTGAAAACCGAAACCTGTGGACAGGCGGCGACGCCGACGGATGCACTCATGATCGACTCCTCCTCAAGTTCTGTTCCCACACTGGCACTCATCCGCGAGGCGCGTGAGCGCATCAACGAGTACATCCGCTGCACTCCGGTGCTCACGAGCCAAACGCTGGATGCCCGCGTGGACGCGCGTCTGTACTTCAAGTGCGAGAACTTCCAGCGCGCCGGGGTTTTCAAGTCGCGCGGCGCCTTCAATGCCGTACTGTCGCTGAGTGACTCCGAGGCAGAGCGCGGCGTGGTGACGAGCTCTTCGGGAAACCAGGCGGCGGCGCTCTCGCTCGCGGCGCACACGCGCGGTATCCCGGCCTACATCGCCATGCCGAAGATCGCTCCGAAGTCGAAGATCGCAGCGGTGCAGCGCTACGGCGGCCGGATCGTCTGGGTGGAAGGCAAGGGCGAAGTCCCGACGTCGGAGGAATACGAGGCCACTGCCGAGCGCATCCGGGCCGAGACCGGGGCCTCTCCGGTGCATCCGTATAACGATCCGCGCACGATTGCTGGGCAGGGGACCTGCACGCTGGAGTTTCTCGAGCAGCGGCCGGATCTCGATCTTCTCTTTGCTCCGGTCGGCGGCGGCGGGTTGCTCTCCGGGACGGCACTTGCGGCAAAGTCCCTGCAGCCGACGCTGCGTGTCATCGGCTGCGAGCCCGAGACCGTGGATGACGCTCAGCAGTCCTTGCGCCTCGGCAGGATCGTCCCGCAGCTGCAGCCGCAACGGACCATCGCGGACGGGCTGCGCACCTCGTTGGGGGATCTCACTTTTTCACTGATCGCGCGCTACGCGGACGAGATCGTGACGGTTTCGGAAGAGTCCATCGTGAGCGCGATGCGGCTCGCGTGGGAGACCCTCAAGATCGTCATCGAGCCAAGCAGCGCCGTGGCGCTCGCGGCTGTGCTGGAGAAGCGACTGCCCGTCGCCGGGAAGTCGGTCGGTATCATCCTCTCGGGCGGCAACGTGGACCTCGATCGCCTGCCCTGGATGAGAGGGCACTGATCGCATTCCGCGCACACGGACCGGGATCGGGGAGCGTGAGCGCGGCCTCGTATTCGGCAACCGAGACGCTCGGTGACGGGCGCCAGATCGAGATCCGCGCGCTCGAGAAGAGCGACCAGGCCGACGTGCTGGCGGCGGTCGGCCGCACCAGTGCCGCATCGCTCTACCGCCGCTTTTTCGCCGTCAGACGCGATTTCAGCGACAGGGAAATCGAGTTCTTTCTCAACGCCGACTTCACCAATCATGTCGCCCTGGTGGCGGTGATGCGGCAGGAGGGGCGCCACGTCATCGTGGGCGGCGGACGTTACATCGTCGTGCGCCCGGGCACGGCGGAGCTCGCCTTCATGGTCGAGGACGGCTGCCAGGGCCTCGGTATCGGTGCTGTTCTGATGCGCCATCTCGTGGCCCTCGCGCGCCGCGCCGGACTTAAGCAGCTGATCGCGGAAGTTCTGCCCGAGAACCTACCCATGCTCAAAGTGCTCGAGGAGAGCGGGCTCGCTCTCACGAGGAAGCAGGAGGACGGGGTTCTGCACGTCGCACTTTCGCTGTCCTGAGCGCGCGGATCAGTCACATGCAGGAGACAGCATCACCAACGCCAGAGGGGGAGCGATGCATTCCGGGGACGTCTGTTCGCCGTGGTCGAGTTCGCCGTGGTCGAGGTCTATGCGGCGTTTCATTGCGCTGAGCGTGATGGCTGCGGCGAGCCTGCCCGCGCTCGGCACCGCCGCTGCCGCGGCGGCGCCTGCACGTCCCGGAGCCGATCGGACTTTCCTGGTCGACCCGAGCCTCTTCAAGGCGCTGGCGTGGCGCGGCATCGGACCTTATCGCGGCGGGCGGGCGCTCGCGGCCGCGGGCATCACGGGCGACGCCAACACGTTCTATTTCGGCGCCGTGGCCGGCGGGGTGTGGAAGACCACGGACGGCGGTGCGACTTGGCTGCCACTGACCGATGGCACCCCGATCTCGTCCGTCGGTGCGATCGCGATCGCGCCCTCCAACCCCAACGTCATCTACGTCGGCACCGGGGAGGCGGCCCCGCGCGGCGATATCACCTACGGTGACGGTGTCTATAGGTCCGTCGATGGTGGCAAGACCTGGAGTCACATCGGTCTGGAAGACACGCGGCAGATCGGGGCGCTGATTGTCGACCCCAACAACGCCGACATCGTGCTGGTCGCCGCATTTGGCCACGCGTTCGGCCCCAGTACGGAGCGCGGCGTCTTCCGCACCTCGGACGGGGGCAGATCCTGGACCAAGGTTCTCTACAAGGACGCGCAGACCGGCGCCATCGACGTCTGCTTCGATCCGCACGATGCGAGGATCGTGTACGCGGCGCTCTGGCAGGCACTACGGCAGCCGTGGAATTTCTCGAGTGGCGGTCCCGGCAGCGGACTGTACCGCTCCACCGACGGCGGGATCAGCTGGACCCGGCTCTCCGGCAACGGATTGCCGGCGGGTCTTCTCGGGCGCATCCACGTCTCGGTCTCGGCGGACTCCAAGCGCATCTACGCGATGATCGAGGCGGCAGAAGGGGGCCTGTACCGCTCCGCCGATGGCGGTGCGCACTGGCGGCGCGTCAACAGCGACGGTCGGCTCAGCCAGCGCGCCTGGTATTTCTCCACCATCCTGGCGGACCCGAAGAAGCTCGACACGCTCTACGCGGAGAACACCGGCCTGTTCCGCTCCACCGACGGTGGCGTGACGTTCGAACTCCTGCCCGCACGGCACGGCGATCATCACGGCATCTGGATCGATCCGATCAATCCGGACCGCATCATCGAGGCGAACGACGGCGGCGCCTCGATCTCCTTCGACGGAGGCAAGACCTGGAGTACGCAGCGCAACCAGCCGACAGCGCAGTTCTACCACGTGTCGGTCGATGCGCGTTTTCCCTATTACGCCTATGGTGCACAACAGGACAACAGCAGCGTCGCCATCGCCAGCATGGACGACCACGGCGCGATCGTCGAGCGCGACTGGTACGACGTGTTCAGCGGTGAATCGGGCTTCGTGCTCGCCGATCCGCGCGATGCGAATATCGTCTACGGGACCAGCGAAAACCAGATCGGCCGCTTCGACCGTCGCACGATGCAGCAGCAGGCGATTCCGGTGTGGCCGGTCGACGCCTCGGGTCACCCCGCCGAGGACCTCGAACATCGCTTCAACTGGACCTCGCCGCTCGCCATGTCGCCGTTCGACCCCGACACGCTCTATTACGGCATGGAGCGCCTCTTCAAGACGGCCAATCATGGCGGCAGCTGGAGCGCGATCAGCCCCGATCTCACGCGCAACGACAAATCCAAGCAGCAGGCCTCCGGCGGTCCGATCACCAAGGACATCACCAGCGTCGAGTACTACGACACCATCTTCGCCATCGCGGAGTCGCCGCTGCGGCGGGGGATGATCTGGGTGGGGACCGATGACGGGCTGATCCAACTCACCGAGAACGGCGGTGAGCGCTGGGTGAACGTTACGCCGC
>Ga0187778_10000128_pt1 | contig 49289 bp, 54 predicted proteins | sample 1015_Q2_SP5_20_M_FD_132418 | JGI IMG/M metagenome (GOLD analysis project Ga0187778, IMG submission 132418) | Tropical peat soil microbial communities from peatlands in Department of Meta, Colombia - 1015_Q2_SP5_20_MG | ecosystem: Environmental > Terrestrial > Soil > Wetlands > Peat | place...
CCATTTCCGGCAAGCAGTACCACGCCCCGTGCGGCGTGTTCGCGCAGTACAGCCGCCATAACTGCATCCCGGGCGAGTTGGGCCCGTGCCATGGCCGGCAGCTGCTCCTTGGGCACGGTATGGCAGTGTCCGACATCGATTTCTGACTCTTGAGCCGCGAGCAGCGATGGCGGCTCGCGATCGAGCCCCAACAGACGCTGCATAGAACCGTCGAACACGGCGGAATAACCGTGAGCGGCGATCTTCTGGGCATCGCTACGGGAGAGGTTCGCTGAGAGCAACGGCACCTGATACTCCAGCGCCAGGGCTACGTACGGACGGTAGTACTCCCAGTTCCATGCGTTGCTTGACTTGTCCTGCGCCGGCGCTGCCTTCTCAATGAGGTAACTCGCATCGAGCGGGTGCTCCACGCGGGCCCGCTCGATATCGACCTGGTGCTCCCGATCGAACTGCTCCATCGCGATGGCGGGACGCCAGCCCGCTTCGAAGGCACGTCTCAGCACCTCGAGCCGCAGGCGGTGCTGGACTGAATTGTCGTGCATTTCTCCGAGCAGCACGATGGCATCGCCGCGAAGCCGGTCCTCCCAGGCAAAGGGCGCCGGCTCGGTGCCCACAGCACGGCAAAGCGCTGCCAGCGTTGTTGCAAGCGCCAGTAACAAAGCTCCGCGGGCGGTCGAACGCCTCATCTTCGGCGGATGTTACTCAGGTGCCGGAAAACGCGAAAGCTCGGGCGCCAACTGTCTTCGTAGAACTGGGGAAGTGCGCTCTGCTCAAGCTCCTGCGCGTGGCGAGCACGTCCAGACGGCCATTTCGAGCGACCGCATCATCGATCCATTGCTTCGCCGCCTGTGGTTGCGGAGGTCCGCGACCACGTGAGTCGCAACGTGAGCCCCTGCTCGGTGGGGAGACAAGCTCTAGCGCGAGGTGAGGTTCGTCGCGCGTCGGTCAAGGCTCAGCGAACCGGCGCCGTTAGCCACCAACAGGAGAAAGCCGCCTGCGATCGACAGGTTCTTGAAAAACATGATCATCTGCATCTGATCGCCTAGGTTACTGTGGAAGGTGACTGCGGTGAGTAACGAAAATCCTGCGAGCAGGTAAGCGACAACTCGCGTCTTCCGACCCAGGATGATCGCAAGCGATCCGAGTATCTAGGTCACGTCACTTTGCCGGCGGCGTTTCCTTGACCGAAATCGCCAGCGCTTCGAGGTAGGTGACCTGAACGTGATCGCCCACCTTGATGTTCTTCAGCTGCTCCGGGTCCTCCACATCGACATCCACTTCGTTGCCCTTCGGTCCTCGCAGAGTGACGACGTGCTTGGCCGGGTCGATCGCAGTGACTTCGGTCATCGCCGTCACCTTATGGGCCACGGTGCCACCGGGTTTCGCGCCTGCGGTCGGCGGCGGGGTGATCGCTGCTTCCGCGGTCGGGCCGCCCGTGCTGACTGCACCCTTCTTCAGCTCCAGTGCCAGCGCCTGCGTGTATTTGGCGTGCACCGTGTCGCCGACCTTGATCTGGTCAAAGTTCCGGACCTGGTCACCCACCTCGATGGTGCGTGTCTTGCCGCTGGCGCTCTGGAGCGTCACCGTGCGTTGCGCGGAGTCGACCGCGATGCCCTTCATTTTGAACGTCTCCCGTGTGATGTCCCACGCTCCGCTATCATATGCGCATTCTGTGGTTGGAGTTTCTCAAGACAGACCTTTCCCCTCGACCCGTCTAATCTCTCGCAAAAGGCACTGCCAGACGCGGTCATTCAAGTGTCCGCTCTGGCGAGACTTACCGGCTGTAGACAAGTGGCAGCTCCTGGCCGACGGCACCTAGTTCGCCTGGTATCGTCAGTGCCGGCTCCGAGAACCTCCGCCGTCACTTCCTCCCAGCACCTACCTCCAACGGTCGACATAGAGCCTCCCACGGGATTGCGCCGCGGACATCCGGAGCCTCATTTCGGGCATTCCGCCATGGGACGATCGGCCAGCGACGCTCTATGGTCTCGTTGGCAGCGGAGGCGTGATGACCAACGTGACCGTTTAACTTACTGACCGAGAGATTGCGGCGCTCAAGGCGCGCACGGGCAAGCGCAGTGCGACGGCGGGGCTCAAGGCGTGGGCGGTTCGTGCGAATGCAAAGCGCTCTGCTGCGGAGCTTCGAACGGCCCGTCACCTCGAACTTCGCGACCAAGATATGCCCGAGCGCCGTGGCTCGCGACAACCACCCGGAAACGGTGCGGGCGATCATCTTGCCGATTTACCGAGCAATCTAAGTACCTCGCTGGCTGCGCTGGCAGAGGATGCCGGGTTTTGTCCTGTGACGATATTACCGTCCACGACAACGTGGGGCTGAAAGTTGTCGGCCTTGGAATACACGCCGCCGTTGCTCCTTAGCATGTCTTCGACCAGGAACGGCACTACCTTCGTGAGGCCGACGGTCTCCTCTTCGGAATTGCTGAAGCCTGTGACTTTCTTCCCATGAACCAGCAACGCACCGTTCGGTGCCCTGACATAGCGCAAGGCCCCTGGCGCGTGGCAAACGGCTCCCACCGGCTTGTTCGCCGCAAATGTTTTCTCGATCAGACTAATAGACGCACGGTCCTCGGCAAGGTCCCACAGCGGGCCGTGACCACCCGGGTAGAACACCGCGTCATAGTCAGACGCCGACAGGTTAGCGAGCTTGACGGTGTGGGCGAGCTGCTCCTGGGCAACTCGGTCCGCCTTGAAACGTCGCGTGGCTTCGGTTTGGGAAGCCGGCGATTCGCTCCTTGGGTCGACGGGCGGCTTGCCACCTAGAGGAGAGGCAAGGGTGATCTGCACGCCCGCATTCTTGAACACATAGTATGGCGCTGCGAACTCCTCGAGCCAGAACCCCGTCTTTTCGCCCGTTGCACCGAGCTTGTCGTGTGATGTCAGAACCATCAGTACCTTCACAGTAGTTCTCCGGTAGAGGTATCCCTCAAAATCTGGTTGTTCAGTGGGCCACAATCCGTGCGCGCCGTTCATCCGGGCCTTTGGCGTCTCACACGTTCGCAAGCCGTCTTGTCATCTTTTACGTCACCTCGAAATTCGCGCTAGGTGCCCGATCAATTTGCCGGCCAGGCATGCTCGTTCCAGTGATCCTCAGCACCGATATAGAACGGACCTGTGCCTGCCTTCTGGACCTGCTACGCTAGTAGGCAGCAGTCCTTTAACACAAGAGAACGTCGTGGCAAAGCCGAACTATCATCAAGCGAGAAAGCAAAGGGAATTGGCGAGGAAGGCGCGTCAGCAGGAAAAACAGCAACGTAGGGGTGCTCGCGCGAGAGTCGCCGACACCAGTCCGCGGGTCGAGCCGCTCGCGGATGCTGCAAGCACGCCGCGCACTCCCGTCCAAGGCGGCGGATGAAACCCCACCGACCTCGGGCTGCAGCGTCGCGTTCCGTTTCCGGGCATTTGGCCGCGAACTAGCGTACTGTATCCGCCCGTTAAGGCTTTTTTCGGCGTGTCCGCGTTGGCGGCTGACTGCGTTGCTGCGTCGTAAGCATCAGCCAGCGTTCGCCACTCGTGGCGAACGGGTTCACTGGTGTCATTTTTTGAATTTTCTTGTGAGTAACGTGCAGTGACCAAACTCTATGTGGGAAATCTTCCCTTCACGGCGACTGAAGATAGCGTTCGCGCTCTGTTCTCAGCTCATGGAACCGTTGAGAAGGTCTCTTTGATCACCGATCGCGACACGGGACGACCACGCGGTTTCGGCTTTGTGGAGATGTCGAATGCGGATGCATCGCGGGCGATGCAGGCGCTGAACGGTAAGGACTTCGAAGGCCGCGCGCTGAAGGTCAACGAGGCTCAGGATCGCGATCGACCCGGTGGAGGGCGCCGGGGCCCGCGCCGCTACTAAGTTTGCTCGATCGATGACAGGTCGTCGGCCGCGCAAGCAGCCGGCGCTGCCCGTGTCGGGTTCGTAACCTGCGCAATTGCTAGCGCCTGAAAGTAAACGGAGTGGCGCTCCCCCAGGGGAGTCCCTGCCTTGCAAAGCCCCGAAAGTTCCTCCGCGCAGCAGTAACTCGTGTAGCCTGTACTTCGGCTCGTAGGCTTTCGGCTGGTCTGCGCAGGCATGGTTGCACGACCGGGGCGCTACTGAAACTGATGCTCCAAGGACATATGACGCTGCCCCGCACAGGCGACCTCATCAGGACTGCGGCCGAGCGCCTCGCACATGAGGAATATGAGCGCGCCGAAAAAAGACGCCAGGAGCTGGCCGAGCAGCGCTCCGACCTCAATCCGCCTGACGTACGCATCCGAATGTGGGAAAAGGTTCACCAGCTGCGCCTGCCATCCGACCCGACGCATCCCATCCTGGATGTCATCGCGGTCAGCACGCGACTGACGCTTGCAGAGGTGTTGGAAGAGCAGAGGACGCGAGCGGCGCGTGCTGCGAGCAGAATTTGAGGCTGAGCGTGTTAACGAGCATGTGGCCCGCCGGTACCGCCGCTGACAACGTTCCGGCTTACGGGGACAACGTATGAAATTCGCTCCTTCGGCCGCCACGCGCCAAGAGCGAATGGACCGGTCCCGCCGTGATCGGGCCACGGCGCCGGCGCTGCGAGCGGCGTTCCCAACGGTTCAACAACTCCGAATCGAGTTCAAGTTCGAAGCCCCGAGCCCGAGTGCGCCAACCCCGCAGTCACACGTGCTCTATCCGCCGGCGCCCGCGTTTTTCGAATACCCTTGTCCGTATTGGGACTGCGACGGGCAGTTCGACCTCGGTAGCGCCGTCAAGGCAGCAGTGGCTGACGCAGCGCACCGGGCAGAAGGAGTGCTCGAGTGCCGTGGCTCGCGGGGTGGTGAGCGCACTTCAAGGCGCCCCTGTCTATTGCGACTCGCTTATGAGGTCACCGCGACTCTTAGGCAGAAGAGTTGACGCGGACCTGCCTGTGCGGTACCTCGATACGCGGCGAGCCTTCCGAGGCCACCGCGGCGCGGCTACTGTTCAGCCCTGTGCCTTGAGGCACTCGATGATCCGCTGATATTCGTCGCGTGCTTCGCGCAATTGCTGGATACGCTGCTCGGTGACGTCCTGATGTCCCTGCGGAGTTCTTTCGAACAGCTGAAAGTCCGGCGGCCGCTACACGCGCGGGACTGCAGGTCGATCTACTGATCACTGACTTCCAATCGACTGTCGCCGTCCGGTTTCCGCCGACGACTACCGGTTCGCCTTAATGAGAAGCTGCAGAATAGACCTTCTGCCCATCGATGTACGTCGCCAGCACCGTGGTGTCGTGAATCTCGAACGGGTCGATCTCGAATATGTCTCGATCGAGCACGATGAAGTCGCCGCGCTTTCCCGGCTCCAGACGAGCGATCGCGTGGTGCCCGTGGCGCAAGCGAGCGCCCTGGATCGGGCACTCAGCCGATGCCGGAGTGGCCCACGAAACCTAATGTTGCCCGGCACCGAGCACGGCTTCGACATTAACTGGGGCGGTTTTGGAACCCAGATCGCGCGGGCGAAGATCGAAGGCTTCCTCCAGCAGCACTGAGGTGCGCGGCGCTTAGCTCAGTCCAATACGACGTTTGATGGCGTCACGGCTGTTCTTGAGGAGCAGATCCGACAGCGTCAGGTCTGCAACAGCGCGGGACAACGCGACCGCTCCAACCATCTCGGCGAGCATTGATACCGCCAGCTTCTCTGGATCAGCTCTGCCGGATGCCTGCAGCAGCGCAGACAGTGTCCGTATGAGTCGTTCGGTTCCTGTGGTGAAGCGACGCCGGGCCACCAGGGGCAAGCGGGCAACGTCGCCCGAGAGACTAGGTAGGGGACAGCCTGTCTGGATTGCCTCTCTGTGCACAGGACTCAAGTAACGGTCAACGAATGCCGAGAGTGCCTCGGCCGGCTCCCGGCCCTCGATAAAGGAACGACGTAGGAATTCATAGCGATCGTCGAACATCTCCGTGATCGCCTCGGCGATGAGCTCGTCTTTCGATTCGAAATGCGCATAAAACCCGCCGTGCGTCAGGCCGGCCTTGCTCATGAGTTGCGATATCGCCACTCCATCAGGGCCATGTTGGCGAATCGCGGCTGCGGCGTGGCCGAGCACCCGGTGCCGCGTCCGCTCCTTGTGATTAGCGTTGTAGCGCATCACCCGCTCCCAGGAATGTCGGAGACTCTGGGACGAAGGTCCAGACCCAGTTTACGGTTTGTTCAAGCATCGCACCAAGAGTATTATGACCATCATATAAAGGAAAACCCAGCCGCCAGTTGCCGTGATCTCCCTGCAGGTAACAAGGCTGACAGTCGGAAATTTCGACGATCTCTGCCATGTACTTGGGCGGACGACCGAAGTTGGCGTGCGGCTCAGTTCGGACGAGCCAACGGGTACGATCCTGCGTGCTTCGGTTGGTGATGTGCTCGTGACTGCGGCGCAGCTGCGCGCCGACATCCGCGCTCGGGGTTGTCTGGAGAGCAGCCGTATCTGCATGGCGATGAAGCTCGATTCGCAATCGCGGCACTTTAGCTTTCGCCAGGGCAGAGAATTTCTCGCCGGTGATGTCTCGACGCTTCAGCGCGGAAACTATGTCGATTACCGGGTATCCGGAGATGCCCGGTATGCGTTTGTCTCCGTTGAGCCGTCGTTCTTGTTGCGGCAATGCGGAGAAGATGCGCTGCGGAGGGATAAGGAGTTTTGGCACGAGCGCTGCAGCTTCCGCGCACCATCGCCCGTCCGAGGCTTCATTGTTAGATCCGTGGACAGAGTCGTAACGTGGCTATCACAGCCGCAGCGCACCTTGACCAAGGCCGCAGTACGGCAGCTGCAAGGCGATCTGTTCGAGCCTTTCATGTGGGGTTTGATGCTAGACGAGGGAGGTGTCAACCAGCCCTCAGCCGTGCCGGCCGCAGCGATGGTGCGGCGCGTCGAGGATTGGGTGGACGGGCGGGCGCCCGAGACAATCCAAATAGCCGACCTGTGCGGGGCGCTGCATGTGACGCGGCGCACCTTGCAGAGGGCATTCACCACAACCCTGGGAATGGGGCCGGCGCAGTATTTGACGCGACGAAGACTCACTGCCGTCAGAGCGGCCCTGAGAGAAAGCGATCCTCGCTCCACGACCATAGCAGACACGGCGATGAGGTATGGTTTTTGGGAACTGGGAAGGTTTGCCAAGAGCTACCGGGCAATGTTCGGTGAACGGCCCTCTCAAACGCTGGCCAAGAGCTTGCGCTCAAGCGTGCGACTGCCGAGAGCCGGTGATGACGCAGTCCGGTCGTTCCAATAAGTCCCGCTCACGTTCCAGAGTCAGTCGATAGATATCGGCAGGTGGCGCAAACTGCATACCAGCTTGGGTCCTGCCAGGGCTAGAGTCGCCTTGAGGGAGAATCCAGCCAGGGACGGCCTTCGCCTCATGTCATGCGCACCGGCGGGGGCGGCTGCTGCTATCACCCGGTCGCGACCGCAGCCGCCGTGACTGCGACGGCCCTCGTGACGGCAGCGGTGGTTGGCTCGATTGTTAATACCCTGCCGCCTTCTTGCTCGACAGTGATCGTCAACCGTTTCGCCTACCAGCAGTGCGGCAACACCTGGTATCAGCCGCAGAAGTCAGGGTCGACGACGACCTACGTCGTCTTGAATCCGCCCCGATAATTGCCGTGCTTTGTTCGCTATGAGGAAAGTACGGAACCGAGGCCCACGATGACAAAAACGGCAACGGCCGCTCCGCGCTGCAATGCACTGCGTGTCGGCTTGCTCGGAGTTTTCCTCAGCGTCGCCTGCGTATCCGCATTGCAAGCCGCCACGACGAGGGCCGCGCCCCCTACCGGCACAGACAGTGCCGCGGCGGCCTCGGACGTTCCCGCGCAGCAGCTCTATGAGCAGTTCGTGGGCGGCACACTGACCAACTGCTTCTTCAAATACGGGCCGACGGGGGCGGACCCCCTGAACAATCGAGCTTTCCCCGACTTCAACGCCGTGTACTGGGCAGCGAGCTACGTGCGGCCCCAGGGGGCGAAGGTCGAAATCGAGGGCATGTACCCTTATGCCCGATTCATGTCGTTCATCAGCTACGACAAAGTCGGATTGTTCGTGGACGGTACCGCGGACTACATGATCAATCCCAATCCCGGCTCAGTGAACACGTTCCGACCCGGGGCGTCTCGGTATTCCACGCCCGAGGACAAGCGGACGTACACTGTTGAGGTCCGCCTTGCCGAGAAGCCCGCGGACCTGCCGCTCGTACAAAATGCCGGCCAGCCACCCCGCAATTACCTTTACTCGCTGCCCTCGAAAAATAAGTGGACGGATCCGAAGACGGGCAATCCCGTGGAAACGATCCTGTACCGGATCTACGTGCCAGACAAAGGGATGGACTACGCCGGGGGATTGCCTGTCCCGACCGTGAAGGTCACGCTCGCTGGCGGCAACGTGCTCCACGGCCAGGACGCGTGCGATGCGCTGCGGTCCGACCCGAAATCTGCCGACGAAGTGTTCACGCCCGAACTATCGGCCCTTGTCATGCCGCCGCAGCAGTGGGAAGCACTTGCTCACCCCAAAGGGGTGCCGAATACGTTTCCTGCACGTTACCCGGCCGACTGGCGCGGCGCGTGCGACCCCGACTACAACAAGGATGCCTTTGCCTTAAAGCCCAAGGACTACCAGGCGGACAGTCGGCTGCCCACGCCACGCAAGTTCGGGGGCAGCTATTACCCGAACGTGTTCAACACCTATCTACGCACATTCATCAACCGCAATATCGGCAGGGTCGTAGTCATCCAGTTCAAGCCATGGACCACGGTCAAGACCTACCGGCACGATGCGGTGTTTACCGACACCGGCGAGATGCGCTTCTGGTCGATCAGTCTCAGCGAGTCGCAGGCGACCACCCGAGTCGTGTCGGGCGTTTTCGACGAACAGTTCCCGATTAACGGAGACGGCTACATCACCTTTGTCGCAAGTAATCAGAAGGATCGGTCCAAGTACGCCACAACAGAGTGCGGTGTCGCCTGGGCGAATTGGAAAGACGCCGGCGATGGAGTCGGGAACTCTGCCTTCGGTTGGTTAAGCATCCGGAATATGCTGCCGAAGCCCGGCACTACCGATAACAACTTCGCTCTTCAGCGGCCTGGTGACGAGCAAAGGGTGCTCGGCGAGTATTACCCCCAACTGAAGTACTTCAAGGATGCCGCTGCGTTCGACGCGCTCGGTTGCGCCGGTGTGGCGACACGGGCCGCTACGCGGGGCATCCCCACCAAGGGGTCGTCCAACGCGATCGGCTGGCCGTACAAAACTGAATGATCTCGCTGCGGGACAACGTTCGCCGTTGTGGCACAGTCGCGCGAGCGATTCAGGCGGCAGATCGAGGCAGCTAGAGCACGCACGGCGCTCGAATTACGACTTTCCGCGACTCGCGCACGCCGCACGTGGGTGGATTATGATCCGCGAGAAGCGGCCGACGATCTATCACCCTGCTCACTACGGCAGCAGACAGACGTGCTCGCTGGTCCGGGAGTCATTCGCCCGCTACCGCGCCTCCTTGCCGGAGGAGCGACGCATCTTGCTCGATCGCTATCAGTTCCAGGACTTCGCGCTCAAAGTGGTGGGGATCGGCAGCATTGGCAATTTCTGTGCCGTGGTTCTGCTCATGGCGAGTGACAAGGAGCCGCTGTTTCTGCAGGTCAAACAAGCCCGGGCCTCTGTGCTCGAGCCGTATGCGGGTAGAAGTGCGTACGCAAACCACGGCCAGCGCGTCGTTGCCGGACTCCGAATCATGCAGGCCGCGAGCGACATCTTCCTCGACTGGACGAGGGATGGCCGCAGCCGCCATTTCTATGTTCGTCAGCTGCGCGACGCCAAGATGAAGCCAGACCTTGAGACGCTGCCCAGAAGCGCGCTCCTGCCTTCGCTACATCGATCGGCAGCGTCGGCTTGAGATCGAAACCGACCAGGGCGAGGGACTGAAGGGGCACGGGAGCGACCGGCGACTCCTCGCCGACTGGGACGTCGATGTCCTCGACGCCGAGGCCCGCTCACCCTACCGCGGTGTGCCGGGGCGGCGGCCTGCCAAGATTCTCCATAACGTTGTGCTCTCGATGCCCAGCGGCACGTCCACGCAGAAGCTCCTGGCCGCGAGCAGGGCGTTCGCCCGCGAGCAATTCGCGTTGAAGCATCGGTACGCCATGGTCCTGCACACGGACCAGGATCACCCGCATGTCTACCTGGTGATCAAGGCCATGAGCGAGGACGGTCGGAGGCTCAACATTCGGAAGGCGACTCTATGTGAGTGGCGACGGGAATTCGCGCGCCAGCTCCGTGCCGAAGGCGTGGCAGCGAACGCCACGGAGCGAGCGGTGCGGGGGGAGATTCGGAAACCACTGCGCGATGGTATCTATCACGCGGCGCGTCGATCGGATTCCAGGCACGTCCAGCAGCAGGTGGAGCGCATCCTCAAACAGCTGAAGAACGGAGGCCTCGAAGCAGAATCCGGCAAAGCCAAACTGGTCGCAACACGAGAGGCTGTCGTGCGGGGGTGGCACGCCGTAGCCGACTCCCTGCTCGTAAGCGGCCAGGGACCGATCGCCGAGAAGGTATGGAAGTTCATCGGGAGCATGCCGCCACCGGCGACGGATCATGAACGAATCGCGCCCTGTTACTCCGTGAGCGTGGCCGCTCTCGGGAGCGCAGACTTGAGCGCACGCGCTGAGCTCCCCGGATTGATGCCAAAGCGTTTGGAAATGATGCGGGCGGCGGGGCCGTCGAATAGTACGTGTTTAGGCGGGTATTGGGCGATATTCGCTGAACACTCTGTGTTGACGTTTTCTGGAACCAACCGCACGGTTGGCGTCATTAAGTGTCCTGACAACAGGTCAAAACCGTGAATAGCACTTATTTCGGGCTATTAGCCGAGCTTGGCGAAGCCAACATCTCGCTCGAGCGCGTGGCGCCCAAGTACTTCGGCCTGAGCTATGAGGAGGCCCGCCGGCGTGCGCCCGCCAAGATGCTGCCATGCCCGGCGTTCCGCTTGGGCGGCCAGAAGTCACCCTGGCTCGTCAGTGCGGCCGATCTCGCCGAGTTGATTGACGTGCGGCGCGAGAAGGCGGCTGTGCAGACACCACGATGGCCTGACGCCCACGAGAGCGCAGCTCGGCCAGGGCCTCGGGCGACTTGAGCTCGCGGACGTTTTCGGGCTTCAGATTGGTGTACCGCTTGAGCTCGTTCCACGATTCGTGCAGCGTGAACTGCGCGACCTCGTGGATCTGACACCCGCGCTCAAAAAGCTGGCTGGTTGCCTCGTGGCGTAGGTCGTGGAAGCGCAGATCGTCGATGCCGAGCACGTGGCAGGCGCGGGTGAAGGCGGCGCCGACGCTCTTGGGTTCGTACGGGAAGATGCACGCGCTCGCCCGGGGCTGGTTCTCGACGATCGCCCACCCCTGCGGGGTGTATTTGAAGCGCCGGTGATTGCCATCCCTGGAAGTAGGATGCTTCGCATCGCGCACCAGGCCAGTCCGAGTGGCCGGGTCATTATCGCGCCACTCCAGTCGACAGATCTCCGCTTCGCGTCGCGCCGAGGCGATCGCGAAATCCACAATCGCCTGCATGGGGATCTGCGCGCGCCGATTTCGACTCGCAAAGTACTCCCGCAGGCGTGCGAGCTCGTCCGAAGTGGGACGCCGCGCGCGCTTGCGCGGCTTGCTGATGAGGCGCAGCTCCCTGCAGGCACTACTCGCCTCCTGAGTAATCTCGGGACGGACAGGCAACTCCTTCACGTTCTTCGCCGCGCGCAACACGACCCCGATCCAGATCAGATCGTTGATGACGGTCGCAGGCCCGGCGCCATCGGCTCGGCGCGAACGCACGTGATCGATCAGCATCGCAGAGGTGAGCGCCAGGGCGTTCGCCTTGGCGATCGAGTGGCGCTCCAGGAACTCCAGATGGGTCTGCTTGCTCCGCTGCCACTTCGAGATGGTCTCGAAGGTATCGATGTCCCAGCGGATCAGCTCGGCGAGTGTCGGCGCACCTTGCTGCACTCGGACAAGAGCGGAGGGATTCTCGAGCTCGACTTCCCTGTGCTTCGCCCAGGTTAGGGCTGCCGAACGGTGCGCAAATGTCCTGCTTTCCCGATGCAGAATCTTGCCGCCGCGCCGGATCCGGACCATCGCGGTGTACCGCGTTACGCCATCGCCTTGCTTAGGAGCTTTGATCGTTGCCATGATGAGCCTCGGGGAGACATGACAATCATGTCTCCCTTATGTCTCCCCGGCAAACGCTAAACTCCCCGGAATGCCCACAAATCCCGCCGAAACACCTAAATCACCAGAGCCTACAAAAATAGGCAGTTCAGACGATTTTCCCCGAAAAAAAATCGATCGGCGCATCGCCGTCGCCCCCATGATGGACTGGACGGCCTCTCGCAGAGCGCTCTTTGGAATCAAACTGTTGGGATTATCAAGAAAGCCGTGTAGTAAATTTGTAGCACGACCGTGGCGCGGGTCTCGGGCGCAAAACGGAACGGGGGATCGCTTCCAGCTTTATAGATAGGGCCTACCCGATTTTGTTTCTCCCGGTCAGCTTGGGCGCAACAAGATGAGACGGTTTGCAACGCCTTGCACCACGGAGCCCCGGGAATGGCCCCTGGTGTCTTCGGCACAACGAGCGTTTTGGGCGCCAGAGTCCGTGGGCGCCCTCGCGTGCTGGCGTGCTGGCGGCAGCCGAATTACATCGACGCCACGCTCTCAAGCTTATCGATCGGACGATCGGGATTGGGTAAGAGTCCAAGTTGTGTTGAAGCCCGACGTTGCAGACGCCCGCATCTTGATCAGACAGACATAAAGATGGTAGCCCGGGGTCGCTTCGAGCTTTAAAGTGCTTACTCCATAGCGGTTGCGGCGGTGCGGGGCAGTATCCGCGCAACGTAATGCTCCGACCTGCAACGCTTTGCACCAAGGTGCCGGTGCTGGATCCTTTTTTGATTTCGACAGGACTGCTCGCGTGCTGACGTACAACAACGGTGTACCGGGAACGCACCCTATCCACAGCATACCGAGCTTCCGACTCTGCCGAGCGATTCACCCGTCCGGCCAGAACCGGTCACCCAGCTCAAGCGCGAGCATTTCCACTAAGCGGACGTGAAATGCGTAAGCAGCGAGCGCGCGGCCACAAGCCACCGGACATGTGGGTATGGATACGAACTCTCAACCTTCCGGCCCCGGCATTGGTGGTAAGAGCAGTTCATCAGACTCGCGGCAAGGTTTGTGGGCAAGGCGTTGCAGCGCCGCATGATGCCCGGGGCGACACCTACTGCCTAACCCGGCCCAGCATGATTGCAAACAATTGGTGACTGTGCGAGCGTTGAGCGCATGCTCATGCCGCTAACAGAACGTTGCCCCTGGGAGGAACGGACATGAAAAACAGCAACATCATCCTGACATCTGTAACGACGGCGTTCTTTATCACTGCCCTGCCGAGTGTCACTGTTGGGCAGGACAAAGCGACTCCGCAGGAGGTCGTTGCCAAGGTGAGGGAAGCAGCCAGCGTCCTTTCGAAGACCGGTGACGTGGCGCAGTTTAACCAGAAGCAAAGCCCGTGGGTGTGGAAGGACACCTATATCTTTGTCTTGGACTGTGACAAGCAGGCCGCCGGGGCGCACCCCTTGAGGGCGGATTTGATAGGCCAACCGTTGTCGTCGATCAAGGACGCAAGAGGGAAACTCCTCTACCCGGATCCGACAGCTGTCTGCACCGCGGCGAGGAAGCGCTCCGGAGTCTGGATGGAGTATTGGTGGGCGAAGCCCGGCGAGAAGGAAGGCTCCCGCAAGATAAGCTATCACTTGGGTGTGAAGGGTACTCCGTACGTGGTGGCTGCCGGGATCTATGACGACAAGGCAACTATCGCAGAGCTGTCGAAGCTAACCGCAGCGAAGTAGCCGGTGACGATTGCGGCGCCTCCTCGCACGATCAGTCCCTAGAGGGCACTCGAGATCGAATAGAGATAGTGCCGATGCACTAGATCAGGCCGGCTTGCGCGCGGGCGCTTCCCCCGGCACGGGCAGTCCGACCTTGCGGCAGAACGCGGCCAAGCGTGGATCGTCTTTGTAGCGCAGGATGAAGGGATCGTAGAGGAGGTATGTGATCCCCGCATCGCGGTTGCTCCAGGCCCGATCGAGCCACGCAAAAGTCTCCTTTGCATCATTGCGCAGCGCATAGACCTCGGCGATGTGGTAAGCGGTAATGCCGGCATCCTTGTCGATCAGCGTCCTGAGTGCCGCATCGGCCGCACTCCGGTCACCGCCGATCTGCCGTGCGAGGGCGAGCGCGCTGTCCTGCCAGTATCCAGGGGGCTCCTGCTGCGCGGCGGCGAGTGCCGCCTGAGCATGGCCGCGCTGGATCTCGATGATGGCGAGCTGCTGATGATAGGCCGCCGCAGCGGGCTGCAGCTCGAGGGCTCTACGGATCGCCCGCTCGGCCTCATCGAGGCGGTTGAGCGCCGAGAGATAAGCGGCGAGCCATTCATACCAGTTGGCCCGCAGCGGCTCGGTGGCGAGCGCCTGGCGCGTGAGCTCGATCGCCGGCTCCACTTGGCCAAAAGTGGCGAGCTGCGTCCCGAGATTGAACTTCGCATAGCCGTCGCTCGGCGCGAGCTCGATCGCACGGCGAAACTCTGCTTCCGCCTCACGCCAGTCGAAATCGGCGTTTTGAAACAGATAACCCCGAGCAAGGTGCGCGGCAGCGAGCTCGGGCGAGAGGGTGAGCGCGCGCTCGGCCGCTGCACGCGCCTTCGCATACGCCGCCTGCGCCGGCGCGCCCTCGAGGTATTCCTGACCAAGGCTGGTCCAGGCCTGCGACAGCCAGCTCCAGGCGAGCGCATAGCGCGGATCGAGCTCCGTCGCCTGCGTGAAGGACTCGATCGCCTTGCGGAAATCGGCCTCCGTGTTGCGGGAACGATAAAACTGGCCCTGCAGCAAGGCGTTGTAGGCCTCAAGGCTTCCGCCCGGCGGCCGCTCGCTCTGCGCCGCCGCATGTTCACCCGGCAGAAGCTTCGCCCGCAGCGCTCCCGCCACCGCGCGCGTGATCTCATCCTGCAGCGCAAAGAGATCCTGGTACGGCCGATCGTAGCGCTCGGACCATTGGGCGCTCCCATCCGCAGTGTTGATCAGCTCGGCACTCACGCGCACCACATCGCCCGAGCGGCGCACGCTCCCTTCCAGCAGGTGCGCTACCTGAAGCTTCGCTCCGATGCTGCGGCTGTCCTCCTTGGAATCGCGAAACTGGAAGGCGGAGGTGCGGCCGATCACTTTGAGCCCCGGGAACTGCGAGAGCGCCGTGATCAGATCCTCGGAGATCCCGTCTGAGAAGTACTGCTGGGTTGCATCACCGCTCTCATTCGCAAGCGGCAGCACGGCGATCGACTCACCCTGAACGCTCGGACTCGATCCCCGCAGCCGCTCGAGCCCGAAATAGCCAAGGGCAGCGAGCACTAGCGCTGCCGCTATTAGCACGTAAGCGACTCCCGTCCGCCGGCGGGTGAGCCCGAAGGGGGCTGATGCCGCACTCGCGATAGCGCTCCCCAAGGTTAGGGCTCGGTCCGATGTGGGAGCAGCTTCGCCCGACAGCAGACGCTGGATGCGCTCGACGAAAGCGGCCGGCGTTTCGCCACCGGGTAGCCGGGTCCACTGCACCCTCTGGAACGACTCCGGTGTGTCGGCGCTCGCTTCGGGAGTCGCGTCCACGCACACCGGCACTATGAAGACCCGGTTGCGCGCGATCATGTGGGTGCGCTGGTCCGCAAGGTCCCACTCGAGCCGGAAGTAACCTTCATGCCGCGCCGCCGTATTCGCGGAAATGACGGGCATGAAAAGTGCGCAGTCGTGGAGCTCACGCCGGATCTTCTGATCCCACGCATCCCCGCCGCGCAGCTCGCTCTGGTCGAACCAGACTTCGATACCGGCGGCCCGCAGGGCTTCGCAAATTCTTTTGGCCGCCCCCGCGTCCTCGGAGGCGTAGCTGAGGAATACAGCGCGCGAAGGCTCTGTCACGGACATCTAACCCAGGCCTTATTGGTGGTCGTGCACGCTCGCGCGGCTTCTGAGAGCGTCGCCTACCCCTGTGCGGTCAATGTTACCCCGTGCGGCAACGCCGCAGTCAAATCGCGCCTTAGCCTCTGGCCCAAGCTCTGAGAGATCTCCTCGAGCTTGTAAATTGCAGGTGAGCGGCCGCTATCAGGAAAGTTGCAATTCGCGGCGTGGCCGGCTGCTGCGTCGGGCTGATTCGGAGGCACCGCAGCCGTCGATGACTGCAATGGATCCGATCGGCGACGATCGCCGATCGATGACCGACGGGTCTGTTCGGCCAATTCCGGACATACGGAACACGGATCCAAGAATCTCACAAGCGGACATTCCGATCCGCGCTTGCGGGCAGTGAGCGCAACTCCCCGTCTCGGACGCGCGGTCGAATCCGCGGCTCTCGACCCAAAGCACGGGGATTTGCAAGCTACGCAGCCAGCTCAACTGCTCTAGCCTCAAGCAGATCAATCAGGATGCGCTCAACACGACTTCCCCCCACACTAATGCGCTGATCTACTGATACCAATTTCAGTAATTCGGCGACATCGGCGTACTGCCCCCTGGCAAATTGACCGACAGCATCAACCAGACGGAGTGAGAGCCGCGTCTGGTCGCTGGGTTCCTTGGTCGCAATTGCCGCCCTGCTTTGCTCCAGCGAGGCGAGATCGCCGGCTGATGCCTGAATACCGGCAAGATGCAGCGCTATGAACGGATGCGAAAGCATGGAGCTGAAGCGCTCGGACAATGCAGAGACTGCAGCCGAGACCGGACGGGTGGTTCCTGTTCGCAGATATTCACGCAATAGAAAACCGCCGCAATCGGCCAGAGTCAGCACCGGACCACAGCGAGTGGTCTCGGGTGCGCAGTAACGCTCGTAGCGCTGCCACGCCTGCTCGGCCAACCCCAACTGCCATTCCGCCAGCGCCAGATGCCACTGAACGTGACCATACATGGCGCCGCCTTCTGCCGACCGGCGGTGTTCGTTTAGCCAGTTACCCAGCAAGTCCAGCGACTCTTCAGGCTTGCCCTGATCGTGCAATACATGAGCATAGCCGTGGATAACGTAGGGCGCCTGCGGCCGCAGCCGCAGTGCCCGCTCGACAAGTACACGACCGCGGTTCCGATCGCCGGCCTCACTGGCCGCAAACCCGAGGCGTGCGAGACATGCCCAATCATCCTGCAAACTGGGATCGACCGATTCCATGATACTTAGAACGCGCTCAAGCTTGCGTGCACCGCCGTAAAAGATGAGGTAACCACAAAGTTGCGAGATGACCAGCAGGTCACGGTGATTGCCAGCGATGTAGGCCTCGGCCGCTGCAAGGTTGGAATAAGGGTCTTCAAGCAGGGCAAAGAGCGCGAGGATATGCGCACGCTCCCAGGGCAGGGCTCCTTCTGCCGCTAGGACCGCACGCTCTTTGAAGACATCGGCGTCCGCTGACTTAGCGTCTTTGGCAAGCATGTAGCGTGCGGCTAGGGCCAGAGCGAGATTGCCGTCCAGTGCCAAAGCCCGATCGAGGGCTTCTGCTGCGCCCGTCTCAGAGCCAAGGATGCGATCAACAGCCAGCTGATACTGCTCTGCAGCTTCAAGACTGCCTGTGGTGAGGGATTCGCCCGTACGCGCGTCAATCATGTTGGTTCCCTGAGCTCCAAGTTTCAAAGACGCCGAACCGCTTCAGTGAGTTTTCAGTGTAGTCCAAACCAAGGCGTGACGACCAAGTGGGCCGACACCATGGCGTCCTGCTCCGGCCAGGACCGGTCACTCAGCTCGACCGCTTAGATTTCCCGAAAGCGGACAAATGGCCTTGATGACATCGACTAGGGCGAAGTTGGCCTTGCGAGCTTCCGGCAAAAAGCGAGGCACGTTGTTACGAAAATCGGTCGGGTCGAATTTGGTGTTTTCATCGATTTTGCCGGTCAGAAAGCCTGCACCGAGCGGGCTGAAGGGCACAAAGCCGATGCCAAGGTCTGCCAGGACTGGCGAGTGCCGACACCTGAAGTCTGCTCTCGCCTGGTTGCCGTGTCTTCATTGCGCTCATGGGAATTACCTCTCGCTCTGAGGCTTTCCGAAGCCGTAGTTGAGTCCCTGCCAGTCAAACCCCAGGGCGGCCGTCAGTGCATCCGCGCTCGCGTCGCCGGCCCGGCCGGCCCTTCTTCGAGCGCCTCCTCAATTATTGACACGATGAGAGCGCTGCTAATGACGCCCTGTGCGCGCTGCAGGGCTGGCTCCTGCGCGTCCACAATGCGCCGCATCTGTTCCTCGGATACATCGCTGACAGAAACTACGATCACACCCTCGGAGCTGATGTAGTAGAGCTTTCCGAGCCGCGCCTCGCTGTCGTAGGTCTGCTCTAGCACCCAGGCAGCAGCTGGTACTGCCGGCGGCGCTGCCCCAAGTAGTCGCCTGACAGCGGCATCATCGCTCATAGGAGCGGCTTCAATGGTCACATCATGCGTGTTGTCGTCGCCGGGATCATCCATGGGGCGCCATGCAGCTATCTGTCAGTGCGGGACTGGATTAACGCAGCACCGTGGGTTTGTGATTCGTTTGACGAAGCGCACCTCTTGCGCTTTTAAGTCATTCTCAACCTCGCAGCCGTGGTCTTTGGCGAACTTGAAGGCTCGAACACGGGCGCTGGTGTCGGGCTCGCCAGGCTGGAAAAGCAGTTCGTAGACGTTGTACGGCAACCTGCAGTCCTGACTCACAGACAGACCACAGAGCGAGTCATGCAGGTCCGCAAGCGTCACTGGCACTCTCCATGGCGAGGAACAAGCGCGCCATGAAACGCCAGGACCCGACACGACCGCCGTGACGCGGATCATGCCGGGTCGCTAGTGAGATGTGCGTCCGGTCTCAGTTTCGTGCACCGTGAAATCAGAACCTCATATGGGGATCCTCAAGATCGCCGGCGATTCGTCGCACAGGTGCGGAGAGCCCTCGCGGACGACATCGAGCGGGGGAACCGTTGCAGCCCCTACGCCTGCGCCAACGCGCACATCCGCGAGCCGCGAAGGACCGCGTGCCCCTCAGCCGGGACTGACTGCTCACGACCGCAGTTGACTGAGAAAAAGTCGCCCCCCAAGCGATAGTGGCATGCGTGGTGTGTCGTGCGGCAGCGTAGGCGTCGCCAATTGCCAAGTCGCATGATGCACGGGACGGACGAAAGTCATTTCCCCTCTTGAGTCAGTGACTTGAAAGAGGGCTTGTTACCCTGATGCCCCCTGGAAACCCGTTCCGGATCGCCCGATTGACGCAGCTGCAGAGGCGATTGGCTCGCTAACGCATGATCTAGGCGAGGGTGAACTTCGGCTCCCCGACCGACGGACCTGCGCCAGCTCCTGGATCCTGCTACGCTGCGCGGCCGCCGATCCTTCAGCATACGAGAACCTCATGGCGAAGCCGAACTATCAGCAGGCACGCAAGCAAAGGGAGCTGACGAGAAAATCTCGTCAGCAGGAGAAGCAGCGGCGCCGAAGCACTCGCGCCGCGGCAGCTGACGCCACCTCGCAGGTTGAGCCTCTCGCGGATGCGACGACGGGAGCCCCCGGCGCTCGCGTCTCGGGCGGGGAATGAAACACTGTCCCGAGCCCCTCTGGCGCCCGTAGCGAAATTCGAGCGTCGCGCGTCGAATCCATTCGCGACCCAGACGCCCTCTGCAAGAGATACCGTCTAACTCCTGTCGTTCCTTCAAACTTCAATTGTGAGTAATGTCCAGTGACCAAACTCTACGTCGGAAATCTTCCGTTCACGGCAACTGAGGAGAGTGTGCGCGCTCTGTTCGCAGCGCATGGAAGCGTCGAAAAGGTTTCTTTGATCACCGATCGCGACACCGGGCGCCCGCGCGGCTTCGGCTTTGTGGAAATGTCGAACGCCGATGCTGCCCGCGCCATGCAGGCGCTGAACGGCAAGGACTTCGAAGGCCGCGCGCTTACGGTCAACGAGGCGCAGGAGCGCGATCGATCCGGTGGAGGCCGCGGGGGCCGCCCGCGACGCTACTGAGCCTCGGCTCCCTCGGCATATGGCGATATCCCGAACTGGCGACCTGGTAAACCCCGCCGAACGCCTCGCTCTCGAAGAACATGAGCGCGCAGAAAAGAGACGCCAGGAGCTGGCCGAGCAGCGTTCCGAGCTCAATCCACCTGAGGTCCGCATTCGAACGTGGGAAAGAATACATCAGCTGCGAATGCCATCCGACCCAGCGCATCCCATCCTCGATGTCATTGCGGTCAGTACTCGATTAACGCTCGAGGAAGTGCGCGAAGAGCAACGGGCGCGAGCCGCGCGGCGTGCGAGCCAGACCTGAAACCAGCCCCAGATTGCGATCCGACTTCCGTGAGCCGTACATGAAATTCGCTCTTTCGGCTCCCACGCGCAAAGAGCAAATAGAACAGTTGCGTCGCGATCGGGCCATGGCGCCGGTGTTGCGTACAGCGTTTCCTACCCTCCACCATCTTCGTATCGAGTTGAGATTCCAAGGTTCGGGCTCAGGCGTGCCCACCCCCCAAACGCACATGCTTTATCCCCCGGCTCAGGCGTTTTTCGAATACCTATGTCCGTATGCGGACTGCGACGGGCGGTTCGACCTCGATGGCGCCGTCAGGGCAGCACTAGCAGACCCAACGCACCGCGCGGAAGGAGTGCTCGAGTGCCACGGCTCGCGCGGCCACGACCCTGCCTCAAGGCGGGCTTGCCTCCTGCAACTCAGTTACGAGGTCACTGCAACTTATCGGCACCCGAGTTGACGCAGGCTCGATTCGGGCATCGCCGATGATCGGCAGGGCATGTGGCCGCTGCTCAGTCCCGCGCCTTGAGGTACTCGATCATCCGCTGATACTCCTCGCGGGCTTCACGTAATTGCTGAATGTGCTCCTGGGTGATGTCCTGCTCGCCTTGCGCAGTTTGCTCACAGAGCTGAAAGCCGGCTGCCTCGGCGTACTTGAGCTCCCGCTCGCAGCGCTTTCTTTGACGCTCGAAGTATTCGATCAGGTCCATGACTCAAGGCTTTGCAGCGCGCGAACGGCGGAAGCGCAGCCCCATTTCCCGGCACCCTCAGCGACCGCGAAAGATGATGCGGCCCTTGCTCAGGTCGTAGGGAGTCAATTCCACGGTTACAGTGTCACCGGTCAGGATGCGGATATAGTGCTTGCGCATCTTGCCGGAGATGTGGGCCGTCATCACATGGCCATTTCTCAGTTTCACCCGGAAAGTCGTGTTGGGCAGGGCCTGGATGACCTCGCCTTCCATCTGGATCGCGTCTTCTTTGGACATGGCGCCTATACCGCCTCACGGGGGCGCGGATTGGAGCACGAAGGGCACCGCTCTGACAATTCCGCGCGATCGCCGCCAGGCAGGGCGCTCGAGAATGCACCCGCGACACCTGGCCGGTCAGTGACCCTCCGCGCCGGACGTAACAGCCCGGGCGCCGCTTGTTTCACGACACACGCCGACTATCATGATATCATGATATTGAGTTTGTAATTGGCCCGAACACACCATGAAGCTGCCTGGAACAATCCGCGGTAAGCAGGTGCAAATTTGCACGTTATTGCCGCCGGAGCTTGTCCGCGACTTGAAGAAGGTCTCGGCTGTCACCGGGACGTCAATGGCAACCTATGTCCGCGAGGGCTTGAAAATGGTATTGGAGAAGCACGCCGCAGTTCTGCGCAAGCAGAAATAGCATTGCGCTAGCGATAAACGTCGCGGATCAGAGCAAGTACATGCTGCTCGGTGAGCTCGGGGGTGATTTCGGCAACGCTGTAATTGCCATCGTGGCTACTTCCGCCGGTGCGGTGAGATGCTTGTACGGGTGTTTCCTTATGGACACCGGTGCACCACGTCAGACGCTGCATTGCCACAGATGACGCTACGCCACCCAACGGCGAAGGATGAACCGCCGCTCGTGCTGTTCATCTGCCGTACAAACACAGCTGTGTCGATTATGGCTGAGGCGATTCTCCGACACTTGGCGCAGGGACGCGTCCGCGCGGCGAGCGCCGGGGAGACAACATTTGGACGCGTGAGCCCTCATGCCATCGCGTGCCTCAATGCACATGGAATTGGGACCACTGGACTGCGCGATAAACTGTGGGGTGAGCTCTTTGGCGTCGGCCGGCCACCAGCCCGCGTCTTGATCACACTGAGCAATCCCAACACCGGCGCAGCCAAGGCGCATTGGGATCAGGAATCTGTCCCCACGATAAGAGCGCATTGGCCTACGCCCGACCCTGAAACAGTTGTGGGGACCACCGCGGAGAGGCGGCTGGCGTTTGAAGAGGTCTTCGGTACGCTCGATGCGCGTATTCGGAAGCTTCTTGCGCTCCAGATGGATCAACTCACGGATCAAGCTTTGGCGCGGGAGCTGACGCGCATCGGTGAAGATTCTTGATGGCGAGAAACGCGGCCGGTGTGATTCATGGACTCGCGCCACTGAAGCGGCGAGAACCATTGACCGTCACCCGGTACGATCGGCGCCGAGTTCCGGTAAAGATTCGGAAATGAATACATGCCAGCGCTCGGCACGCTGGGCGCGTAATATGCGGACCCTGAAGGTAGCGTCATGCCTCACCCGCCGCGGATTGATCCGATCGAGCACGCCTGGCGGCAATGCAATCCACGTGCGCCATTGCCGTCCACTTTGGTACCGCGTGCAGGGCCGTCTGGTCTGGCACTCAGCCTCTACTCGTCCCACGCCCGACTTCGGGCCGAACGGTTGGGAGACACTTGGCCTGGTCTCTTAACTGTCGCCGCCTTACCCCGAATCTCACCCCCAATGGGAGAGTGAGCAAGGAATCATCGTCCGGCGGCAAGCGGCTCGAACGCGTTAGAAAAGACTGGCGTTGTCGCAGCTCGAGACAGTTGCTCCGGCGTCAAGTGGTACGTCTCGCATAGATCCTCGGCCGGGTAACCGCGTGCGATCAGCGTCGCCAGCCGCCGGCACATGAGCAGCTCAGCGCGCTCAACGGGAAGGCCCATCTCCGTTGCAAGGCGGTGAACTGAGACCACTCCCAGGTAACGACAGTGCAAGAGTCGGGCAGCTTGAGCCTCCGGCGCAAGGTTTCCGAACTTGGGGAGAATCGGTTGCATGTCTTCCGTCCTCGGGGGTCGTCGTCCGTGAGAGGGCGAGCATATCAGCGTCCGCAGCCTCCCGATCGGCTGTTGCGCCTGCGTGACTGAGGTGTGTGAGAGCGGCTCCGTCCACAAACGATTACGCCGCACGAAGGCGGCGCTCCTCATGACGTCAGGACTTTTTAGCCAACGAGCCGTGCAGCGATCTCGGCCCGCTCGCGCGGATCGACCCGCCAAAACACATCGCACATCGCGCAGTACGCCTCAACGGGGTGACCTTTATCGAGTGCGCGCTGTAATGCGCTGCGGCAAAATGCAAGCTGAGGCTCTGGCCGGCCACACTTCGGACAGGTAGATACGAAAGATATCGATTCCTCCCCTCGTGTGCGCCGGCCACGAATGTGGGTTGTTCTTATCATGTGGTCTCGCGTCGAGGGTGCCGGCGAAGCATACACCGTGAGGGAAAGCGCCGCCCCATCGGCAGGCGGCTGCCGGAGGTAGATCCATGCAATTGTCGTCCACCGAACTCCGAACCCTGGTCGCCGCGCAGATAGCCTCCGGCCTGGTTGGCCATGTTGCACTCGACTCACCACAGGCCACGATCGATGGAGTGGCGCAGCTCGCGGTGAGAATCGCTAAGACGCTTCAGGAGCTCGCTATCAAATCGATGCACCAAAAGGAAACGCCGCCCTAACAGGCGGAGCAGCTCACGCCGAGCCCTTCTCCTGAACAATCCCCAGGCGGTTCCACAGGCGCGACATCTGGGCGAGTTCTACCCTGGTACCGTTGGGGCTTTCCAGCGGAAATGGCGAGCGTCCTTGTCCTGTGATATGCGCCGCGCGCACCAATCCAGCCCTCAACGTCTTTACGTAGCCGCCTTTGCTAATCCATAGCTGAGGTTGGTCCGCGATCTCGACAAGCTCATCATCAGGTATTTGCCTGGTAGGGCGCTGGTCCATGTAGCAATCCTCCTGTGATGCGAGGCGCTCAAAGCCGGACCATCGCGGGCCGAAGTTCTAGACTCGGCGGCGACAGGGTTCTTCGGAGCAACGAAGTGTACCGCGCTCTTCGCAATTTCGGGCGGCCGGACAAGTAACGGGCGTCGTTGTGGCCATGAAGGACGGGCAGGCCAACGTCCCTGTCGGACTCGAGAAGGCAGATGAGGTCCCAGCCCGCCTCCACAGCACTGCCGGCGTCGTGCTCGGTGGTCCTCTTGATCTTGTGGGCCGGGAAAGGATGCCTGCGGTGGCACTGGCAGGCAATTCAGACCGAAGACTGTCCGCTTCCCCGCCCGGAGATGGCCGCTCTTGGGAGGCTTCATCGGGCGGCTTGGGGTCGGCAGGGTGCGTAGCCAGCGAGGTTCCCAATGTTCCTTCTCGTACGCAAAGCGTTCTTTGCGATTCAGGCGCCGACGGGTCCGCAAGCGGCCACCGCGGTGTCCCTGCGTTGGCAAGCAACTATCGTTCGCACCGCGTACGGAACCAAGAAGCCATCGAGTTGGCGGAAGCCTTCCGGCGGCATGCGATACTTCTTGATATCGGTTCAGTGTCTACGGGGACATGGCTGGCACTTGTTACGGGGAGATGGATCGCCCAGGGGCTGGCGCCTGAGGCCCGGGCGCGGGTCTCCCAGCTCATTGTTGGTCCAATTTCTGACTGGACCGACTTTCAAAAAAAGTTCCTGTGAAACCAAGATGTTAGATCGAAGAATTTCCGTGGCCCCGATGATGGACTGGACGAACCCTCGGGGAGCGCTCTTTGGAATCAAACTGTTGTGATTGCCAAGAAAGTCGTGTAGTAAATTTGTAGCACGACCGTGGCGCGGGTCTCGGGGCGCAAAACGGAACAGGGATCGCTTCCAGTTTTTATAGATAGGGCCTACCCGATTTTGTCTCTCCCGGCCAGCCTGGACGCAACAAGATGAGATGGTTTGCAACGCCTTGCACCGGGAGCCCCGGGAATGGCCCCCCGGTGTCTTCGGCACAACGAGCGTTCTAGGCGCCAGAAGTCCGTGACCGCCCCCGCGTGCTGGCGGCGCAGCCGAATTACATCGACGCCCCCGCTCTCAAGCTTGTCGATCGGACGATCGGGATTGGGTAAGTGGGTAAGAGTCCTGTTAGTCGACGGAAAATCGTGTTGAAGCCCGATGTTGCAGACGCCCGCGTCTTGATCAGACAGATATAAAGACGGTAGCCCGGGGTCGCTTCGAGCTTTATAGCGCTTACTCGATAGTCGTGGCGGCGGTGCCGGCCAGTCTTCGTGCAACGCAATGATCCGACCTGCAGCGCTTTGCACCAAGGTGCCGGCGCTGGACCTCTTTCGATTCGACAGGCGTTGATGGCTGCTCGCTGAGCTGACGTACAAGAACGGTGTAACCGGAATGCACCCTATCCCCAGCATACCGAGCGTTCGAGTGTGCCCGAGCGATTCACCAGCCCGGCCACAAGCACGCGCTCACCAATTGCTAGCCGGAACCAGGAAAGCGGACACCCGGATGCCCGCTTTCGTATAGCCTTGTTCCAACGCCTGCCCGTTCCGGCATCGCTGGATCTGGGCCCCTCAGTTCTCGAGGGCAGGCGTCGGACTACGCTATGCGTCTTCTGCCGGTCGCCGCAACACTCTGTTTTCGGCTTGAGCGGTTGTTGGAACGACCGGTTCTGTCGACCGCAATCCGCGTCGCGGGAGCCGCTGCACTATTAAGGTTGCGCAGAGAACGATCAACTCGATCAGGTACCGGCAAAAGCCCGATCCGCCTTGGCGGCGAGGTAGAAGTCGCTCTCTGTAAGCCCGTGAATCTTATGGGTCCAGATCTCAACGGTGCACTTCCCCCATCCAATGTGGAGGTCGGGGTGATGGTTCTCTGCGTCGGCGATGGCTGCCACCCGATTCGCGAACGCAATCGCTTTAGTAAAGTTCGAAAAGGAATACATCCGCTCGAGGTGACCCTTTGCGTTGAGGTGCCAGCCCTCGTCCAGTTCAGCGATTAGTGCGTCGATACGACTTTTTTCGAGGGGAGGAACCCCACCGCGGCACGGAATGCATGCGTGATCAGCGAGGCTCATGGGTATTTCTCCGGATCCGCACCGAACAACGACCTAGACGCTAGCACTCACAACGCGCTCTTTGGATCGATTGGCGATGATATAGGCGCAGCATCGATCGCCTGCGAGAATGTGTTTCGCGCGATCGACCGCCACATCCTCCCCGAGGACCGCACGAAAGAGCTCGAGTTCACGTGCACAGAGCATTGGGCAGAGCCGCGCTGCCTGACCTATCGAACAGTGGTTCTCGACGAGGGTGATGGTTCCATCGCTCTTACTGTGCGACTCGGCCATGTAACCATCCTCGCGCCGCAGCCGGGTCAATAACGCTACACGTTTCGCAAGCGTCGCCTTCGCCCGCGGCATCCTTGCACGATAGCTCTGCATTTGTTGGCGGCTCCATTGGGACGTCAAGCGCTCAAGTGCCTTGTCCCCAAAGACCCCTTTGATCGCTTGAAGCATGCTGACTGCGAATTCCGCATGACAATCGGGAAATCGATCGTAGGCTTTCGGGGTAAGCCTCCACAGGCGGGCGGGTCGTCCTACACGGCGTCGATCGTCCGTGTATTCGACCAGTTGTTCGCCCGCGAGCACGGCCAGATGCTGGCGAATGGCCATTACCGTGACTGCAAGGCGCCTTGCGATGCGCGCGGCCGTCTGCGGACCCCTCGTCTTAAGGACATAGAGGACACGCTCTTTGCCCGCGGCTGGCGACCGAGAACTCATCGCCTTTCACGATACAACGAGGTAGGCGGTTCCACAACTTCGCAAAGTAGGTTCTTTCCAAATCCTGGGCGCCGCGGAGAGCGCACCGGTAATCCCCCGAGGACCGGTTCACCAGAATCTATTAATAGATTAGATTACTGCAGCTCAGGGGCTTAAGTCTTGGTTACCATTCCTTCGTAACTCTTGTGGCCGAGGCGTTACCACTCGTTACAGTCTAATTTAACACCTGAAATTCCGTGACCCCTCAACCCATTGAGGTTTACGCTTGCCGAACAATAACAAAGCATGTACTTTTTTATTTACTTCAGAGGGCGGCTCGGTTGTGAAGCTGCCCCAATGCTCTGGCGGCCTGACCTTGAGCATGGCGCAACTATTCACATTGACTCGATGGCTCTCCGGGTCCGTCGGCTCAACCTGGCGTCGTGTGCTTGGGCGAGCGCCCATCGAGAACGAACCGCGGGATCGCGAGCTAGTGAGCGGCGCGGCAAGAGGAGGTTCCAATATGGCGACGGCAAATCCGAACCGCGACGCGGATCGCCCGCCCACCGCTTCGCCCGCCGCCGTCCGCGAGAAGCTCCCGGGCATTGGGCACATCATTGCGATCGCAAGCGCAAAGGGTGGCGTCGGCAAGTCCACCGTGAGTGTCAATCTTGCGCTCGGGCTGCAGCGGCTCGGCGGGGCGATCGGGCTCGTGGATGCGGACGTACTGGGCCCGAGTATTCCCGGCATGATGGGTTTGCCGACGGGTCGACCCCCGGCAAAGACCCAGGACCAAGCCATAGAGCCTACGCAGTCTCACGGCATCAAAGTGATGTCGATGGGCATGCTGACCGGGGATGACAGTCCTGCGATCTTGCGCGGACCGATGGTCACCAAGTACCTGCATCTATTCGTGGGCGGCGTACGTTGGGGGAAGCTCGACTACTTGCTGCTTGACCTTCCGCCGGGCACCGGCGATACGCAGTTGACGCTCGCCCAGAGCGTCCCGCTCTCCGGGGCGATTATCGTGACCACCCCGCAAGATGTGAGTCTCAAGATTGCTCGGCGCGGGCTTCGCATGTTCCAAAAGGTCCAGGTTCCCATCTTGGGCATTATCGAGAATATGAGCACGTTCACCTGTCCACACTGCGGAAAAGCCACCGACGTCTTTCGTCGCGGCGGAGGTGAGCGAATGAGTCGTGAGCTTGGCGTCCCGTTCCTCGGAGCGATCCCACTCGATGGGGAGATTGTGACGTGCGGAGATGAAGGTAGTCCCATCGTGCTCGCAAAGCCCGACTCCAACATCACGCGTGCCTACCTCGCCATTGCCACAGAGCTCGCCGGTCAACTTCAAGGGAGTCAAACGCCATCGCTCAAGCCGTTTGTGTGGAACTGGGACACAGGCGCGGGCGAGCCAGCGTGGTTGGAAAACGCCATTCAACCCTCTGGCTCTCGCACGCGGGCGATCGGTTTGCGTCGCCGCGACGCACGAACGCTCTGCCTGCTCTGGGAGGATGGCGAGCGCAGTGACCTCGATGTTCGGGACCTGCGCCTCGCGTGCCGCTGTGCGGCGTGTATTGAGGAGATGAGCGGTCGGCCGCTTTTGGATCCAAAGCGTGTACTACTGGATGTGAGCCCGAGAACCATCACCAGCGTGGGCAACTATGCGATCAGCTTTGACTGGAGTGATGGGCACTCGAGCGGCATCTATTCCTTCGAACATTTGCGTAAGCTCGGTGAGCGCGCAAGCGCTGAAGGCTCCGAGGATGTCTGAAGTCCCCGTCATTGACATGACGCTCCGCATCCGCGCTGAGACTTCCCCGGCCGATCCGGATATGTGTAAGTTTGCGGTGAGCCGCGTCGTGCATCCGGGTGGCCCCCACTTTTTTGCAAGCAGCGCCGAGGCGCAAGGATCGCCGCTCCTCGAGCGTCTGTTCGCGCTGTCTGGGGTCACCTCCGTACTGGTTGCGGAGAGCGTTGTCACCGTGGGAAAGCACTCGGCTGCCTCATGGGCGGAACTGAAGCCTGCTATCGGGGCGGCCATCCGGACGCAGCTACTGACCGGGGTCCCTGCGCTGCTGGAAACGCCTTGCAACACAAGTCCTGGATCGAGAACAGATGAGGACGTTCGCGCCCTTGTGCAAGAGCTCCTCGATCGACAGGTTAATCGATCCATCGCAGGTCACGGCGGAAGGATTTCGATCGTCGCTCTTCGCGACGGAAACCTGTTCATCACGATGAGCGGCGGGTGTCAGGGTTGCGCGGCTTCTCAAGTGACCCTCAAACAGGGGTTTGAGGTCATGGTTCGCCGGCTTGCGCCGGAGATCGTGAATATTATCGACACCACGGACCACTCGGCCGGAGACCAACCTTTCTATGCGCGCACGGGAGAGGCTCGATGAGTACGGCCGGCGGCAGGACGATCACCGGTCGAGATCATCGTGCAGCGACGCTGGGACGAGGGGTTCTACGAGGACGCCGCGCACCCGTGACGATCGCGAAGGCCTGCCTTGAGTGCGGCGTGGCATGACAGCGTTGATCGCCCCTCATCGTTTCTCAGACCTTTCAAGCCACTGCCCATCGCAGGGCGTGGACGCGATGGACACCGGCGTGTCTTCCGAAGAGGTGGTTAACGCCTACCACGAGCGCACGAAACACCATTTTCACCGATACGCCGCATCGCTGGGCTACATGGACTGGGCGACCCAGCCCGATCCGTTTCGACGCTATTCGGGCGCCGACCTCGTTCGGCTCCCACTACTCAGATCGCACCGTCCGCTGCCTTATGGGCACATCTATGTCCACGGGCGTATTGCGCCGGAACCACTATCTCTACAGTCGATCTCGCTATTATTTCGTTACGCGCTGTCTCTGACAGCTTGGAAGCGCTTCCACGATACGACTTGGTCGCTTCGATCGAACCCGTCGAGCGGAAACCTGCATCCGACCGAGGGGTATGCGCTCCTGCCGGCGCTCGAGCACTTTGGCGGGGCCCCCGCCGTTTACCACTATCTACCCAAAGAACATGCGCTCGAGCGCAGAGCGCACCTCGACGCACGGGCGTGGAATGAGCTCTGTACCGCAATCCCCGATGGCTCCTTTCTCGTGGGTCTTTCTTCCATCCACTGGCGGGAGGCGTGGAAATACGGTGAGCGTGCGTTTCGCTATTGTCAGCACGATACCGGGCACGCGCTAGCAACGCTGCGTATTTCCGCAGCGGTGCTCGGTTGGCAGTTGGTGCTCCTCGATGGGATTAGCCATAGCGCTATCTCGGATCTCCTCGGGCTCGATCGTGGTGAGGAACAAGAACGCGCAGAGCGTGAGGAGCCCGAGCTTCTGGCACTCGTAGTCCCCACGCGTGAGCCCATCGATCGCTCTTCGATCGATGAGTCGGCGGTAGTAAAGCTCTCTGCGGCGGTCTGGCACGGGGAGGCCAATACGTTGAGTGCGAATCACGTGATCGATTGGCCGGTGATTCACGAAGTGGCACGGGCCACGCGACGATCCGCGGGGCTCCCCACTGCAGAGGCTTTCTCCGGATTCCCCGCGGAGGAGCAACTCTTTGCCGCGCCCATTCGCGAGGGTCTTCTTACCGCGGACCGAGCCATCCTCGGCCGCCGCAGCGCCGTCGCCATGGACGGATCGACATCCCTCACACGAGAGGTCTTCTTCCAGATGCTCGCGCGTCTGATTCCCACCCGCGACCGCCGATCCATGCCCTGGGATGCGATCCCCTGGAGGCCACGGATTCATCTTGGACTCTTCGTCCACCGCGTGGAGAACCTGCCTCCCGGTTTATATGTACTCGTGCGTGACCCAGCCAAGACCACGGCCCTCAAGGAGCTGATGCATCCCCAGTTCCGCTGGGAACGCTTGTCCGGCTGCCCGCCTGGACTTCCGCTGTATCTCCTTCGCGAGGCGGACGTTCGAGCGCTGGCAGCAACCGTCTCTTGTCATCAGCACATCGCCGGTGACGGAGTCTTTAGTCTCGGAATGATCGCGGACTACAGGGACAGCCTCAGCGTCTACGGGGCTGCCTTCTACAGGAATCTTTTCTGGGAAGCCGGCATGGTCGGACAGGTTCTGTACCTCGAGGCCGAAGAGGCGGGCATTCGTGCGACCGGAATCGGCTGCTATTTCGATGATCCGGTCCATGAGGTCTTTGGGTTCTCCTCGCCCAAGTGGCAGAGCTTTTATCACTTCACCGTCGGCGGGGCCGTGGAGGACACACGCCTGATGTCGCTACCCGCATACCCTTTCGAGGGCGAGGGATGAGCGCACGCATCACCCATCGAACCGTCGCCTTAACCGAGTGCAAGGAACCCCCATGGCCTTAAGCGAAACTCTTCGGACTCATCTGTCCGAGTTCGTCTCGTCCCATCGAGTTGTCCTTTTCATGAAGGGAACCCGGCAGATGCCGCGATGCGGCTTCTCTGCCCGAGTCGTACAGATCCTCAATGAACTGCTGCCGGACTATGAAACGCTTGACGTGCTTGCCACACCCGAGCTGCGCGATGGGATCAAGACATTTTCGGACTGGCCGACCATCCCGCAACTCTACGTGAACGGCAAGTTTGTCGGCGGGTGCGACATCGTCCGGGATATGCACGCCTCCGGAGAGCTGCAGAAGCTTCTCGGTTTGGAACTCTCCGAGCCGGTGGCCCCGACGATCACGATCAGTGAATCCGCGGCTCAAGAGCTTAGAAGAGCCAGCGTCGATGCTCGCGGAGCCCCTTTGCGACTGCATATTGACGCGCAGTATCAACACGAGTTGTACTTCGGGCAACGCTCACCGGGCGACCTCGAGGTCTGTAACAGCGCTGATGTGACACTGCTGATCGACAACTCGAGCGCACGCCGGGCCGAAGGCCTGCAGATCGATTTGTCCGACGGGCCGAGTGGGGGTTTTACCATCGCTAACCCCAACGCACCGCCACCCGTGAAGCAGCTGACGGCGCTCGAGCTCAAAGCAATGCTCGATCGCGGCGAAGTGACACTCTTTGACGTCCGGCCAGACGAAGAGCGGGCCATCGCTCATATCAGTGCAGCTCGAACGCTCAATGCGGCCTCGCAGGCGTACCTGCTTGGTCTTAGCCGCGACACACCCATTGCCTTTCACTGCCACGTCGGGACACGAAGTCAGGAGGTGGCCCAACAGCTGATCCGAGAAGGCTTTCGAACGGTCTACAACTTGGCGGGTGGAATTGATGCCTGGTCGCGCACCGTGGATCCGACTGTACCACGCTACTGAAGAAAGAAGGAGGCTAGCTGCGATGTCCCATCCTGACGATCCCACGGATTTTCCGGGCTCCGTCACGGATGCGATCCGCGAAGCCATCGAGCATGCCCTGCCCGATGCACAAGTCGTTGCAAGTGGCGGTGGCGGACACTTTAGTATCGAAGTCACATCCGCTGCGTTTGTCGGCAAGAGCCTGCTGCAGAGTCAGCGCCTGGTTTACAGCGCGATCGCGCACCTCATGGAGGGCAATCGCGCAGCCGTACACGCTGTGGATACTCTGAAGACACGAGTGCCTACATCGGCATAGCCGGCAGCGGATCTGGCGTGTGGGCGCGGTGGGTTCGGATAGTGATCGTTCGCGATCCTGAAGCCCTCATCGCCCTCCCCGGGAAGCGGCAACTTGTCCATGTTGCGACAGCCTGCAGCGACATGCAGCTCAGAATCACGCAAACTGCGTGTATCACAATTTGTCAGCTCCGCTCATAACATCGATGCGATTGGGCTTCCAACATAGCTATTGCGCTCTGTCGAACCGATTCTATGCGCCGATCGCTCCGACGCCGGTGCCGGAACCGCAGCTCATAGTCTTCAATGCGCCTCTTGCCGAGGAGCTCGGTCTCGAACCCAACGTCCTCGAACCCGAAGCCGCAGGCATCTTCTCAGGGAACCATCTGCCTGAGGACGCAAAGCCGATCGCGATGGCCTACGCCGGGCATCAGTTCGGTGCCTTCGTACCCAGTCTGGGTGACGGGCGCGCAATTCTGCTCGGAGAACTGCAAGGCCGGGACGGAACTGTCCGTGACCTTCAACTCAAGGGCGCAGGTCGCACTCCCTTCTCGCGTAATGGAGACGGCCGGGCTGTCGTCGCGCCGATGCTTCGGGAATTTCTCATCAGCGAAGCCATGCATGCTCTGGGAGTCCCCACGACCCGCTCACTCGCTGTGGTGGGCACCGGGGAGCACGTGTTTCGTGAACGCGCGCTTCCCGGCGCCGTTCTGACGCGCGTGGCAGCAAGTCACGTGCGGGTCGGGACGTTTCAGTATTTTGCGGCCCGGGACGACCAGGATGCCGTGCGCGAACTCCTCGACTACGTGATCGCGCGGCATTACCGCCCCGCCCGTGAAGCCGACGTGCCTGCACTGGCTGTACTGAAGGAAGTCACGCAACGCCAGATCGCACTCATCGCCAACTGGATGCTGCTTGGCTTCATTCACGGCGTCATGAATACCGACAACATGGCGATTTCGGGCGAGACGATCGACTACGGGCCCTGCGCGTTCATGGATACCTACGATCCTAGGACGGTATTCAGTTCTATAGACCACAGCGGGCGGTATGCCTATGCGAATCAGCCGGTGATCGCCCAATGGAATCTGGCGAGATTCGCGGAGACCTTACTGTTTCTGATCGATCCGGTCCCCGACAAGGCGGTCGGTCTGGCAACAGAAGTGATCGAGCCCTTTGTTGCGCAATTCGACGCGCGCTTTCTCGCAGGGATGCGTCGCAAGATAGGCCTCTCCTCCGAAGTCGAAGGGGACGTCGAGCTCGTAAAACGCCTGCTCCACACGATGCAGCATGCTCAGGCGGACTTTACCCTGACATTCCGACGGCTAGTGTTTGCAGCAGAGAGGCCTTCCGATCCGGCGACGCGACGCGAAGCCTTCGGGGAAAGCTCCGACTTCGATGAGTGGCTGCGAGATTGGCAGCAGCGTCTCGCAATCGATCCACAAACGCTCGCCGAGCGGGTCGCTAGCATGCGCGCAGCCAATCCCGCCTTCATCCCCCGCAACCATCGCGTGCAGGCCGCACTCGCTGCGGCCGAGGAGGGTGACTACAGCCTTATGCGCAGGCTTTCCGCTATCTTGAAGCGACCCTACGACGATCAGCCTGACGCCTGGGAATACGGCCAGCCGCCGAGCCCGCCAGAGCGGGTGCTACAGACGTTCTGTGGGACATAACCAGTGTCGATACCAGCCGCGCTGGGTCTCAAAGGGCGCTTTGGTTGGATCAGCGTACGTTCCCGGCCACGACGGCTACTCTCGCACGCGGCCAACTTCAGACATTCATTTGTCCGGCCATTGCGCAGGCGAAAACGCCGGGGCCATGATGCTGCATGATCGGCGGTCACGGCCCGGGCGGGAAGGTTTAACCGATAGAGCCCATCGGGCCGGAATAGCTCACCTCCTCGAGCTTGCCCGTGTCCACGTCGTAGATGAATCCACGGACCGAAACGGCGTCCAGTCCGCTTGTCGGGAGCCAGGGGTGGTTGAGGATCGACGACATGCCCCGCCGAACGTCCCACTGCAGACGCTCGGTATTCTTCGCGTCGCGTGGCGCGTCGAGTGGCTCGATCTGGCCGCGGAAGGCGTGGAACGCCGTGGGACTGGACGAGCTCTTCTTGCAGCTTGTGAACGAGCGTGCCGTCGCCTGCCCCAGCAGCTTCTCGGCTGCCGGATCGCCTTCCAGTCCCGCCTTCAACAGATCGTCGGTGAACGCGAGCATGCCGCAGCGCGTGTGGTGAATGAGGATAATCTCGTTAGTATTGAGCAGGTGATGCGAGATGATGAGGCAGCGAATTGCGTCCTCGGTCACTACGCCGCCCGCGTTGCGAATGATGTGCGCATCGCCGGTCTGCAGTCCCAGCAGATCCTCGACATCAAGGCGAGCATCCATGCATGCCACCACGGCAACCCTCTTGGAAGGCTGAATCGGCTGCTTGCCGGGATACCCCGGTTTATGTACGGGACGGCCGCTTGCGTATTCCGCATTATTCTTCAAGTACTGAGTCATCACCATTGGAATTTTCCCTCCAAAGAACGGGATCGAGCGAGCCTGCCGATCGGATCGGCGCGGGAGATACTACCGCTCGGACGTATTCCCCGCACCTCGTAGTGCGCCGTACAGGCGATTCGACAAGAGTGTAATTCTGTCACCGCTGCGGGAAAGACGGCTTCGGGTCGGGAGGTTGAGTAGCCGGCGACATGCTCAATGTTCCTTCTGCCACCCAAAGCGAGCCTTGCGATCAGCGCTGGCTACGGCACCAGTTTTCGTAAGCGATTTCTGATGGCAACCCGGGCTGACCCAGTGAAAGCGTCTGACCTGAGCACCAGTAGCGACAGCCGATGCTTCGTCGGTGAGCATCGAGTCCGCAAGCCGATGCTTGGTCGGCGAACATCGAGTCCGAAGGCTCGTGCTCTCTGTTCAGCGAGGGCCGGAGCTCGAATTTTTCCCTTTCAATGTCCGTCGAGACCACTCATCACAAATAGGATGTCGAAAGGTGCCATGCAATCGGGGGAACCTTTATGACACCTTACCTACAGCTCAGAGAGGTTAGGATCACGGCGTGAGGTGCTACACGCCCAGCCTGCAGGCGCTGCAAATCAAGGTGTTGGAATCCGTCGCCAATGGCGGTCGGTCCAGTCGGGACTGGACCGACAAACGTTAAAAATATCTTTTGAAATTAGCATGTTAGATCGTCGCGTCGCCGTGGCCCCGATGATGGACTGGACCGACCGTCATTGCCGCTATTTCCTGCGCGGCTTCTCCGCACACGTGCTGCTATACACCGAAATGATCACCGCCGCGGCGATCGTCCGCGGTGACCGCGCGCGACTCCTGGCCTTCGACCCTGAGGAGCATCCGCTCGCCCTTCAGCTCGGCGGCAGCGATCCGCGCGAGCTCGCCGCTGCGGCGCGGGCCGGGGAAGAGGCCGGCTATGACGAGATCAATCTCAACTGTGGCTGCCCGAGTGAGCGCGTGGCGAGCGGCGCCTTTGGAGCATGCCTCATGCGAGAACGCGCACGCGTGGCGGACTGTGTGGCCGCGATGCGTGCCGCGGTGCGCCTGCCGGTGACGGTCAAGATGCGCATCGGCGTAGTGAGTGCGAGTGGCCGCGAGGCGCGCCGTGCAGTGGCGCACTTTGACGACAGCGACTTCGAGGGTTTATGCCTCTTCGTAGCCGGAGTCCGCGATGCGGGCTGCACCGTGGCGATCGTTCACGCCCGCAAGGCCGTGCTCGGCGGCCTCTCGCCCAGGGACAACCGCGAGGTGCCGCCGCTGCGCTTTGACGTGGTACAGCGCCTGAAGGCCGCGTTCCCCGAGTTCCCGGTCGTAGTCAACGGTGGGCTGCGCGAAGTGCGCTCCGTGCTCGAGGCACTCGGCTGGTGCGAGGGGGTCATGCTCGGGCGGGAAGCGTATCACCGGCCATTCGTGCTCGCCGAGCTCGAGCGGACGCTGCATCCGGGAGAGCGTCCCGCGCCGACACGCGAAGTGCTGCTCGAGCGCATGCAAGGTTACGCCGCGCGTGAGCTGGCCGGCGGCGCGAGCCTCGCGCCAATCGTGCGGCACATGCTGGGGCTTTATGCCGGCGAACCGGGCGCGCGCGAGTACCGCCGCATGCTGAGTGAGGGGGCCCGCGCTCCGGGTGCGGGCGCGGAGCTGTTGGGACGGGCAATTCCCGCGGGCCGGCGCCCGCAGGCTTAAGTAGCAGCCCGGGAGCGCTTGCGTATAATCGAAGCGACGCATGGGCAAGGATATCGAACTCGCCATCCTGTTCGCCGACGTCGTCGGATCGACGCGTCTCTATGACGTGATGGGGGATGTGCGCGCCCGGGACATGGTAGCGATCTGCATCGACGTGATGCGCAGTGCCACCGAAGCGCGACAGGGGACGGTGATCAAGACCATGGGTGACGAGGTCATGGCCACCTTCCCGAGCGCAGATGCGGCGCTCAACGCCGCCGCGCAGATGCAGCAGCAGATCTCCACCCACGCCCAGCTCAAAGTCGACGGGCAACCGGTCGCCATCCGCATCGGCTGTCACTTTGGCCCGGTGATGCTGGAGAATCGCGATGTATTCGGCGCCGCCGTACACACGGCCAACCGCATGACGAGCCAGGCCAAGGCCGGGCAGATCGTAACCACCGCAGCGACGGTGGACAAGCTGTCCACCGAATGGCGCGCGTCCTGCCGGCAGATCGACATTGCAACGCTCAAGGGTCAGGGCAGCGAGATCGCCCTCTACGAGGTGCTGTGGCAGACCGAGGACGTCACCAGCATGGTTCCCGGCATCGCGACCGAGGCGCGTCCCACGCGCTCGATGCGCCTGCGGCTGCGCTGTAATGATCGCGAACTGCTGGTCGATGAGCGGCACTCGAGCATCACCATCGGTCGTGCCGAGGACAATGACGTCGTGGTGAAGGGTAACCTGATCTCGCGTCTGCACGCGCGCATCGAGATCAGCCGCAACAAGTTCGTGTTGATCGACCAGAGCACCAATGGCACGTTCGTGCAAAGCGCCGACGGCGAAGAGTCGTTCGTGCGCCGCGACAGCCTGCAGATCCGGGGCCAGGGCATGATTGGGCTCGGACGGCTGCCCGAGCAGGGTTCCCCGCAGACAATCCGCTACAGCTGCGAAGAGGGCTGAGGCGCTCGAACGCCGGGCGCTGCTGCGCGTCTGTCTCTCTCAGCCGAGCCGCTGCGCCGTGGCGGCGAGTTCCGCAAGCAGCGCTTGTGGCAGGCGGCTGCCGTACTTGCTCAGATACTCACGCATGTCGGCCGTTTCCCGGCGCCAGAGCGCGGCGTCCACCGTGAGTAGCGCAGCGAGCGCTTCGCCACCGAGGTCGTGGCCGCGCATGTCGAGGTCCTCGGGCCGTGGCAGGCGGCCGATGGCCGACTCTGCTGCGCTAGCGTTGCCGGCGCAGCGATCGAGCATCCACGCCAGCACCCGTAGATTCTCGCCAAATCCGGGCCAGAGGAACTTGCCGTGTGCATCGCGGCGGAACCAGTTGACGTGATAGATCCGTGGCGGGCGGGCCAGTTTCGCTCCGACGTCCAGCCAGTGCTGCCAGTAGTCGCCGAAGTTGTAGCCGCAGAAGGGTTGCATCGCCATGGGGTCGCGCCGGGTCACGCCGACCTGACCGACCGCGGCCGCGGTCGTTTCCGAGGCCAGCGATGCGCCCACCAGCACGCCGTGGGTCCAGTCGCGCGCCTCGTAGACCAGTGGCGCGACCTCGCGGCGGCGGCCGCCGAACACCAGCGCCGATATCGGCACGCCGCAGGCGTCCTCGGAATGTGGTGACCAGCTCGGATTGCGCTTCGCCGACACGGTGAAGCGGGAATTCGGGTGCGCGGCGGGCCCCTGGACCGGATCGTACGGGCGGCCCTGCCAGTCGGCCACGGGTTTGCCGGTCGTGAGCCCTTCCCACCAGGGTTGGTTGTCGGCGGTGAGCCCGACGTTGGTGAAGAGCGTGTCGCGGCGGATCATCTCGTAGGCGTTGCGGTTGGTCTTCGGGTTGGTACCGGGCACCACGCCGAAATAGCCCGCTTCGGGATTGATCGCCCAGAGCCGCCCGTCCTTTCCCGGGTGCAGCCAGGCGATATCGTCGCCGACCGTGAACACGCGCCAGCCCGGCAGCGAAGCGGGTGGGATCAGCATCGCGAGGTTGGTCTTGCCGCACGCCGAGGGGAAGGCGCAAGCCAGGTAATGCGTCTCGCCGCGCGGGTTCTGCAGACCCACGATCAGCATGTGCTCGGCGAGCCAGCCCTCGCGGCGGGCCTGCCAGCTCGCAATACGCAGCGCGTGGCACTTCTTGCCGAGCAGCGCATTGCCGCCGTAGCCGGAGCCATAGCTCTCGATCGAGAGCTCCTCCGGGAAGTGCATGATGAACCGGCGTTCGGGGTCGAGCTCGCCGGTCGAATGCAGGCCGCGCACGAAGTCGTCCTCGCGGGCGATGCGCTCGAGCGCAGAGCGTCCGGCGCGCGTCATGATCAGCATGCTGAGCACGACGTAGGGGCTGTCGGTGAGCTCCACCCCGCAGCGCGACAATGGCGAGTCGATCGGCCCCATGCAGTACGGAATCACGTATAGCGTGCGCTCGCGCATGCACCCGCGGAACAGCTCGCGCATCTTGGCATGTGCCTGCCGCGGGTCCATCCAGTGGTTGTTGGGACCGGCGTCCTCCTGCGAGCGTGTGCAGATGTAGGTGAGGTGCTCGACGCGCGCCACGTCGTTCGGCGCCGAGCGGTATAGGTGGCAGCCGGGGAACAGCTCGGTGTTCAGCGCCTTGAGCTCGCCGGTGCGCAACATCTGCGCCGTCAGCTGGCGGACTTCCGCTTCCGAACCCTCGCACCAGTGAATCGCGCGCGGTTGCGTGAGCTCGCGCACCGAATTCACCCACTCGGCTGCGGCGCGGCTCAGTTCGGCAAGCGGGCTCAGCGTATGTGCGGCGGTAGCCATCCGCGGGTCCTCTCGTCCGGTGGCGCTTTGTTTAGCTGGTAATTATATCCCGTGCAGATCCTTCGCCCTGATAAAGTAGCGACGCACCGGGCATTGTCATCCGATGGGCTCCGCGCAGTAAGTTTGCAGCAATTTCAGGAAGATATAGGTCTCGACGCCCGCCGCTCGCACGCGGGAGGATTCCATCCAGGCGAGTGCTCGGGCGCATCCCTGCATGTTGGATCTTGAGGACATATTCGGGCACGGCGGCCCGCTCGAGCGGGCGTTGCCGGACTTCAAAGTACGCCGCGAGCAGCTGCGCATGGCACAGCGGGTCGCCGGCGCGTTGCGCGCGGGCGAGTCGTTGATGGTCGAGGCCGGCACCGGTACCGGCAAGACCTTTGCCTACCTCGTACCCGCGCTGCTATCCGGCGCGCGTGTGTTGATATCCACCGGTACGCGTACGTTGCAGGATCAGCTGTTTTCGAAGGACCTGCCGTTGGTGAGTGCAGCGCTCGGGCGTCCGGCCCGCGTCGCACTGCTCAAGGGGCGCGCTAATTATCTGTGCCGCTACCGGCTGGGGCGGACCGACGGCGCGCACGCGCAGCTGCTGCTGGGGGACTCGGCAGCTTCGCGGGGCACCAACTCCATGTTGGCGCGTATCGAGCGCTGGGCGCGCACGACCAAGCGCGGTGACCTCGCCGAGGTGCGTGGCCTCTCCGACAGCCATGCGGTGTGGGCGCAGGTCACGTCCACGCGTGAGAACTGTCTCGGGGTGCATTGCCCGGAGATCTCCCGCTGCCACGTGATGGGCGCACGCCGTGAGGCGCTCGAGGCGGACATCGTCATCGTCAATCATCACCTGCTGCTTGCGGATCTCGCGCTGAAAGAGGATGGCTTCGGCGATCTGCTTGGCTCTGCCGATGCGGTGATTCTCGACGAAGCTCACCAGATTCCGGATCTCGCCACGCAGTTCTTCGGCGCGCACGTGAGCAGCCGCCAGGTGGAAACGCTGATCAAGGATCTGCGGCTCGAGCTCGCCGCGCAGGCGGCCGCCGCTGCGACCATGCCGGCGCTGCGCGCCGCGGAGGAGGCGCTGCGCGAGCTGCGCACCGCAGCGGCAGGTACCAGCGGGCGCATCGCCTTCACCCCGGGCAGCACGATACCCGCCGTCTGCGTCGGCTCACTCATGCAGGCGTTGGAGGATCTTGCCGCGGTGCTGAGCGCGTGCGAGGAGCAGGGCGCCGTGGCACACCTCGCCGAGCGCGCCACCGAGCTCGCGGGGAGCCTGGCGCGCATCGTTGCGATCGATGAGCTCGAAGGCGCCCGCACACTTGAGGTGAGTGCGCGCGGGCTCACGCTGAGTCTCATGCCGTTTGATATCTCGGGCCGCTTTCGCGCGCTGGTGCACTCGCGCGGTGGCGCCTGGATCTTCACCTCGGCCACGCTGTCGCTCGGGGAAGAGTTCGCCCATTTCACCGGCAGGCTCGGCCTTGACGAGGCGGCGACGCTGCGCATCGACAGCCCCTTTGATCACGAGCGGCAGTCGCTGTTGTATCTGCCGGCGGGACTTCCCGAGCCGTCCGCGCCAGGTTACGTGGCAGCGGTAATCGACACGTCGGTGCCGCTCGTCACGGCCGCGCGCGGCGGCGCGTTCATACTGTTCACCAGCCACCGTGCGCTCTCGCACGGAGCAGCACTGCTGCGGGCACGGTGGGCGGACCGGGCGCCGTACCGGCTGTTTGTGCAGGGCGAAGCACCGCGCGAGCGGCTGTTGCAGGAGTTCCGCGCCGACGGCAACGGCGTGCTGCTCGGCACCGCGAGCTTCTGGGAAGGGGTCGATGTCAAAGGAGAGGCACTACGGCTGGTGATCATCGAGAAGCTGCCGTTTGCCTCGCCCGAGGACCCGCTGGTGCGGGCCCGCATCGAGCATCTCACGGCGAGTGGCGCCAACGCGTTTCGCGACTACCAGCTCCCGGAGGCGGCACTCGCGCTCAAGCAGGGGGCCGGTCGGCTGATTCGCAGTGAAGACGACTACGGCGTCGTGGTGATCTGCGACCCCCGCATGCTGGCGCGCGCCTACGGACGCGTGTTTCTCGACGCGCTGCCGCCGATGTCCGTAACGCAGGATGCGGACGAGACGCTGCGTTTCCTTGCGCGCCACGCGCCCCCCGTGGCGGGGAGCGCGCGCGCTGCCGCATCGCCGTGAAGATCCTCGCCCTCGATACGGCAACCGAGAGCTGCTCGGCCGCGCTCCTCATTGATGGGCGCATACTCGCGCGTGAGCGACTCCTCGAGCATGGCCACGCCGAGCACATTCTGCCGATGGTCGATGAGCTGCTCGCCGAGGGCGCGGTGGCGCTCAGGGAGCTCAGCGCCATTGCCTTCGGGCGCGGGCCGGGCGCCTTTACCGGCGTGCGCCTCGCGGCGAGTGTCACGCAGGGACTTGCCTACGGCGCTGCCGTCCCCGTGGTGCCGGTTTCCGACCTGCGCGCGATTGCCGAACGCGTGCTGGAGAGCGAGGCCGCCCTCGATCACGTCCTGGTGTGCACGGACGCACGGATGCACGAGGTGTACTGGGCCTGGTTTGAGCGCGGGCGGGAGGGGCACGCCGTCGAGGTCGGGGAAGAGCGCGTCGGCCGTCCGGCCGAGGTGGTCTTCCCCGATCACTCTCCCGGCCAAGACACAGCTCAGGTTCGGAGATTCGCTGCCGCGGGCTCTGCTTTTGCGGCCTACCCGCAGCTGCGTACCGCGGTCGCGGTCAGGGCGGCCCTCATCCTCGAGAGTCTGCGACCACGTGCCCGCGAGGTCGCAACCCTCGCCGCCCCGGAAGTGGCGGCGGGGCGGGTTCTGCCGGCAGAACAGGCGCTTCCGCGCTATCTGCGCGATGATGTGGTGCAGACTCGAACCGGCCGTCATTAAACTGACACTCTTTACAAGGCTGTCATGAATCTGCAACACAGTGCCTCTGTAATAGCCGCGCCCGAGTCGGCCATAGCAAGTATGCCCGCCAAACAGGTACTGATTGTTGAGGATGAGCGTCCGATCCGCGAGATGATCGCCTTCGGCCTCAAGCGCGCGGGGTTCGACGTGCGGGAGGCGGAGGATTGCCGCAGTGCACGAGCGGCGCTGGCAGACGCCCGGCCCGATCTCGTGCTCGTGGACTGGATGCTGCCGGACATGAGCGGGCTCGAGCTGACGCGGGCGCTCAAGCGTGATCGCGAGACCCGCGAGCTGCCCGTCATCCTGCTGACTGCGCGCGCGGAGGAGGGCGATAAGGTCGCCGGCCTCGAAGGCGGCGCCGACGACTACGTCACCAAGCCCTTCTCGCCGCGCGAGCTTCTGGCGCGGATCAATGCCGTGCTGCGCCGAAGCGGCGCTAATGGCATCGACGAGATGATCGAGTTCGAGGGGCTGATGCTCGATCAGGGCAGTCACCGCGTGATGGTGGGAGAGCGTACCGTGGCGCTCGGGCCGACCGAGTACCGCATGCTCGAGTTCTTCATGACGCACCCGGAGCGGGTTTACACCCGCGATCAGCTGCTCGACCGCATCTGGGGGGGCAACGTCTACGTCGAAGAGCGCACCATCGACGTACACATCCGTCGCCTGCGCAAGGCGCTGGAGGATTTTGGCTACGATCGCTTCGTGCAGACGGTTCGCGGCTCGGGTTATCGTTTCTCGGCACGCACTCTCTAGGCATGGACGACATATAGATAGGGGCGGCACGGTCCATGGAACCCGCGACACAGGCCTGGTGGTTCGCCGCGGGGCGACTGCTCGGCACCATCATCGTCGGCTGCCTCGCCGGCTGGCTGTTCGGCAACCTGTGGGGCGGCCTCGCCTGCGCGCTCGCGCTGCACCTCACCTGGCTGCTCGCGAACCTCTTTCGCCTCGAGTGGTGGCTGCGTCATCGCAGCTACGCCGATCCGCCCGATGTCGGCGGCGTCTGGGGCGAGATCATCGCCCAGATCGTGCGGCTGCATCGGCGCAAACGCTTCCACAAGCAGCGCTTCGTGCAGCTCATGCGGCAACTGCAGCGCTCCACTGCGGCGCTGCCGAACGGTGTGGTGATTCTCAACGCACAGCGCGAGATCGTGTGGTTCAACCGCATGGCAGCGCGGTTGCTGAACCTGCGTCGCACCGGCGATCTCGGCATGCGCATCGAGCACCTGCTGCGCGAGCCGGAGTTCGTGCGCTATCTCGCAGGTCGGGACTATTCGAATCCGGTCATCATCCGTCAGACCACGGGCGAAGACTGCTACCTGTCGATGCAGGTCGCGCCCTACGGTGACGGCCAGCTGCTGCTGCTGGTGAGTGATGTGTCGCGGCAGATGCGCCTCGAGGCCGTGCGCCGCGACTTCGTGGCGAACGCCTCGCACGAGCTGCGCTCACCGCTCACCGTGATCTCGGGCTACCTCGAGACACTCAGCCAGGATGCGGCGCTTGCGCCCGACCTGCAGGGCCCGGTGGCCGAGATGCGCCGGCAGGCCGAGCGTATGACCACGATCATCCGCGACCTGCTCGAGCTGTCGCGGCTCGAGGAGACCGACGAGGCGGTCGGTGGCAAGCCGATCGACGTCGCGGCACTCCTGGCGTTGCTGCGCAAGGACGTGCTGGCGCGGCCCACGCACCCGCGCGACGTGCGGGTACGCATCGACTCGGCCGCTGAGCTCATCGGCGATGAGCCCGAGATTCACTCGGCGTTCTCCAATCTGGTCGACAACGCCGCCAAGTACACCCCGCCCGACGGCTCGATCGAGATGCGCTGGTGGACGGACGAGGAGGGCGCACATTTCTCCGTGAGCGACACCGGCATGGGTATCCCCGCCGAGCATATTCCACGCCTGACCGAGCGTTTCTACCGCGTCGATGCCGGGCGCTCGCGCGCCACCGGCGGCTCGGGTCTGGGACTCGCCATCGTCAATCACGTCCTGCAGCGCCACAGCGCAACGCTCGAGGTCGTAAGCGCCCTCGGCGCGGGCAGCACCTTCACCTGCCACTTCCCCGTCGAGCGCGTCGCGCCGCTCGAGCCGGCCACGAGCGCAGTATTGGCTTAGAAGTCCTCCGCAAGCTACTAATTCGTAAGAAATACTTAGCGCGACTGTCATCCAGACGACACACACGTGGACGACCCTTGGCAGTGTCGACAGCCTGGAGGACGAACCGGAGGCCATGGCAAGCGCCATCCCCATGGGGGCGGGCAGAAGGAAGGCCCGCACACTGTTCCTGTCGGACATCCATCTGGGGTTCAGGCACGCGCGCGTACGCGAGCTGAACGAGTTTCTCCACCGCTTCGAAGCCGAGCAGATCGTGCTGGTCGGCGATATCGTGGACGCGCTGAGCCTTGCACGGCGCGCCTTCTGGAGCGCCGAGCACACGCAGGTGGTGCGCGCGCTCCTCGCGCGACAGCGGGCCGGCACGCGACTCATCTATATCCCCGGCAACCATGATGCGAGTCTCGCGATGCTGGCGCAGATGCTGCGCGGCCAGTTCGAAGTACATCGTGAATGGGTGCACCGCACGGCACGCGGCGAGCGGCTGCTGGTGCTGCACGGCGATCAGTTCGACGGCGGGCTTCCCTGTCCCGGCTGGCTCACGCGCCTGGGGGATGTGCTCTACACCGCGACCATCCTGCTGAACCACGGCGTCAACGACCTGCGCCGTGCGCTCGGCCGCCCGTACTGGTCGCTCGCCGAGCGCGTCAAGCTCAGCATCAGCACCAGTGCGCGCTACATCGAGCACTTCGAGCGGCTCGCCGCACAGCATGCGCATGCGAAGGGCTACGACGGTGTGATCTGCGGTCACATCCACCGCGCCAATCTGAGGCGCATCGGCGGTGCGCTCTACGGCAACAGCGGCGACTGGGTGGAGTCGTGCACGGCGCTTCTCGAGAACGAGGATGGCGAGCTCGAGCTGCTGCGCTGGCCGCTCTCGCAGCCCACAGCACAGCGCTCCGCCGCCGCGCTCGCCCCGAAAGCCGCGTGAGAATTGCACTCGCAACCGACGCCTGGGCGCCGCAGACTAACGGTGTCGTCACGACGCTCAAGGCTACCGCCGCCACACTCGACGCCCTCGGCCACGAAGTACGGGTGATCTCGCCGCAGGGACTGCGCAGCTTCGCCTGTCCGAGCTATCCGGAGATCCGTCTCGCGCTGTCTCCCGGTGGGCACGTGGCGCGGCAACTGAAGGCGTTTCGCCCGCACGCGATTCACATTGCCACCGAGGGGCCGGTGGGGCTCGCCGTGCGTCGCTACTGCCGGGCGCGCGCCGTACCGTTCACCACCTCCTACCATACCCGTTACCCGGAGTACCTGCGCGCGCGCTGGCCTATCCCGCTCGGTTTGAGCTACGCGTGGCTGCGGCGCTTCCACGGCGCCGCCGTGCGCACCTTCGTGAGCAGTGCCACACTCGAGGCGCAGCTCGGGGCGCGGGGCTTCACGCGACTGCACCTGTGGCGGCGCGGCGTCGACCTGCGTACGTTCCGCCCCGTGGCACCACACCCGCTTCTCACCGGGCTGCCGCGACCGATCCTGGCGAGCGTCGGCCGTCTGGCTGTCGAGAAGAATCTGGACGCCTTCCTCGGCCTCGACCTTCCAGGGACCAAAGTGGTGATCGGCGACGGACCTGCGCGCACCGCGCTCGGCATACGCTATCCGCAGGCGCTATTCACCGGCTACCGCTTCGGCGCCGAGCTCGGCGCGCTCCTCTCGGGTGTGGACGCGCTCGTGTTTCCGAGTCGCACCGACACCTTCGGGCTCGCGATGATCGAAGCCAATGCCTGCGGCGTGCCGGTCGCTGCCTTTCCCGTGCCCGGCCCCCTCGACGTCATCGAAGAAGGTGTGACCGGGGTCCTGCACGAGGACCTCGCGCGCGCGATAACCTCGGCATTGCGACTTGATCGGCGCGTGTGCGCCGCCCGAGCCGCGGCTTTCAGCTGGGACGCAGCGAGCGCCCAGTTTCTCGCGGGGCTCACCTGGATCCCGTTGCCGGTGCGCGCCAGGCTGGCTGTCAGCCGCAGTTCGGCTATCATCGCGCGTATGGCCGCACGGCGGCCGACGGGCGAAGCCGGGGACGCCAACTGATGGAAACCGCCGATCTCAGTCACCATATCTCGCGCCGCTTCAACGAGGACCTCGAGCGTGTGCGCAGCAAGGTGCTCGGCATGGGCGGCTTCGTCGAGCAGCAGCTGCACAAGGCCATTACCGCGCTCGTCGAGGGCGATAGCTCCCTCGGCGAAGCCGTGGCGATGGACGACTACCAGGTCAACAACATGGAAGTCGCCATCGACGAAGAATGCAGCCGCATTCTCGCCACGCGTGCACCCACCGCCGGCGACCTGCGCGTGATCGTCGCCATCATCAAGACCATCACCGATCTCGAGCGCATCGGCGACGAAGGCGAGAAGATCGGCTACATCGCCTCGCGGCTCGCGACCATGGAGCGCCCGGCAGACAAGTACCGCGAGATCAAGCACCTCGGCCGCATCGTGCTGGAGATGGTGCACGATGCGCTCGACGCCTTTGCGCGCATGGACGTGGAGTCGGCGCTGCGCGTGGCGCGCCAGGACCGCCTGGTGGATGAGGAGTACGAGGCGATCCAGCGCCAGAGCATCACTTTCATGATGGAGGACCCGCGCACGATCCGTCGCGCCCTCGACGTCATGTGGGTGGTGCGTGCGCTCGAGCGCATCGGCGATCACGCCAAGAACATCAGCGAGTACGTCATCTACATGGTGCATGGCAAGGACATCCGGCACACCTCCCTCGATGACGTCGAGCGCGAGCTGCGCGCCAGCGCCACCGCCGCTACCGCTACGCCCCCGGCGTCCGCCTGAGCGCGCATCCTCGACTGCGCGTGCCCGACCGCCGCCTGGTTAATTTCGCAGGCTTCGCCGCGTGCGCGGCGCTCATCGCTTACGCGCTCTACGCGCAGTTTCAGCTGCGGCTCGAGCCCTGTCCGCTCTGCATCTTCCAGCGCATCGGCATCGTGCTGCTCGGGCTCCTGTTCCTCGCCGCAGCGCTGCACCACCCGCGCGGCCGAGCGCGCTACGGCCATGCCCTGGCCATCGCCAGCGCCGCGCTCGCGACACTCGCCGTGGCGGCGCGGCACCTGTACGTGCAGAGCCTGCCTCCCGGAACGCTACCCTCCTGCGGCGCGCCGCTCGGCGTGTTGCTGAAATTCATGCCCGTGTGGCAGGTGATCCGCAAGGTGCTCACCGGCAGCGCGGAGTGCGGTGAGGTGAACTGGCGCTTCCTCGGGCTCGCCATGCCGGCGTGGGTGCTCATCTGGGCGGTCCTTCTCGGCGCCCTCGGAACTTACGCGAATCTCGCCCCCTCGGCGGCACGGCCGGGCAAACAATAGCCCTGCCCTGAACACCTGAAAACGGGCGGCGGCGCGCTAGCCTACGGCGAGCAGCTTGTGTAGCACGTTGACGTACATGCGGTGCAGCGCCTCGATGTCGCTCACCCGCACGCACTCGTTGACCTTGTGGATGGAGGCGTTCACGACGCCCAGCTCCACCACCTGCGCGCCGAGTGTCGCGATGAAGCGGCCGTCGGAGGTGCCGCCAGCGGTTGACAGCTTCGGCGGCGCTCCGGTGACCTCCGCCACCGCATCGCTGACCGCGGACGAGAGCGTCCCGGGTGGCGTGTAAAACGGCTCTCCCGACACGAACCACTCAAGCGTGTAGCGCACTCCGTGCCGGCGCAGAATCTCCTCCACGGTGGTCTTGAGTCCTTCGAGGGTCTGCACGGGCGAATAGCGAAGATTGAAGCGCGCCTTGAGCTCGCCGGGAATGACATTCGGCGCGCCCGTGCCGGCATTGAGATTGGAGATCTGGAAGGTCGTCGGCTGAAAATGCTCGGTACCCCGGTCCCACTCGCGAGCGCTGAGCTCGGCGAGCGCCGGCGCGAAGGCGTGCACCGGGTTCTCGGCGAGCTGCGGGTAGGCGACGTGGCCCTGTACGCCGTGTACGGTGAGTCGGCCGCTGAGCGATCCCCGCCGGCCGACCTTGATCGTGTCCCCGATGGAAACCTCGCTCGAGGGCTCGCCGACCACGCACCAGTCGATGCGCTCGCCCCGCTCGCGCAGCAGCTGCGCCACGCGCCGCGTTCCATCGACTGACGGCCCTTCCTCGTCACTCGTGATCAAAAAGGCAATCGAGCCCCGATGCACGGGGTGCGATCCGATGAACGCCTCCGTGGCCGTCACCATGGCTGCGAGCCCACTCTTCATGTCCGCTGCCCCGCGCCCGTAGAGCATGCCGTCGCGGATCTGCGGCACGAATGGATCGCCCTGCCACTCCTCGAGTGGGCCGGTCGGCACAACGTCAGTATGTCCGGCGAAGCAGAACAAGGGCGAGGTGGTGCCACGCCGCGCCCAGAAGTTCGTTACGTTGCCGAAGGGCAACAACTCGATCCTGAAACCTGCGCCAACGAGTCGTTCGGTCATCAGCTGCTGACAGCCTTCATCTGCAGGAGTGAGCGAGCGCCGGGAAATGAGTTTCTGAGTCAGTTCAAGAGCTTGAGACATCCGGAGGGCGTGCAGCGCGACTGATCGAGAGGTCGAGGCGGTGGGCGTTTATAAAGCCCCTGGCACCTAACAGCAAGCGCCGCTCGCGTCATGCCTCTGTAAAGTCCCGCAGCAACACTGCGCGATCGGCGCTTCAAAGCCCAAAGCGAGGGAGAAGAGCGCGTCTATCGTCATGAGGCTGTCATATTTTTGTCATTTAATGGCCAGCCTGGGCACCCTGGAGGACGAAATCGTGAACATATTCAAGGTGAAACGCGCACTCGTCTCGGGGCTCGCGCTTCTCGGTGCCGCTGCTGCAGTGCAAGCCACCGATATCTCGGGTGCCGGCGCGACCTTCCCCTATCCGATCTATTCGAAGTGGGCGGATGCTTACAAGCAGCAGACCGGGATCGGCCTCAACTACCAGGCGATCGGATCCGGCGGGGGCATCAAGCAGATCAAGGCCAAGACGGTGACCTTTGGCGCCTCCGAC
>Ga0187778_10000129_pt1 | contig 49009 bp, 45 predicted proteins | sample 1015_Q2_SP5_20_M_FD_132418 | JGI IMG/M metagenome (GOLD analysis project Ga0187778, IMG submission 132418) | Tropical peat soil microbial communities from peatlands in Department of Meta, Colombia - 1015_Q2_SP5_20_MG | ecosystem: Environmental > Terrestrial > Soil > Wetlands > Peat | place...
GGCCGGTGTGAGGGGAAAGGGCGGCCACGGCGATGCGCAGGCGCTCGCGCAGCAGGTGTTGCTGGGCCATCACGATGCCATGGCGGGCTCGTGACGCCGGCCGCGTTGCCGTGCTGCTCAGTGAATCTGTTGCATAACCCGGCGCTTGCGCTGCGGCGGAATCAGGAGGGTCATCATGTTGGATCTGATAGGAGCCATCGTCGGAATGGCGGCTGTGGGTGTTAATCTCGTGGCGTTCACGCAGGCTCTGCCGGGCACACTTGCCCATCGTCTCGGCCTGGCAGCGATCGGCGGCGCCTGGGTCGGCCTCGCGAGCGGCCTCGGCGCCGCGGGAAAGCTGGCCTTCTCGCCTGACAATCCGCTGCCGCTCATCGGCGTGCTGTTCGCCGTCCCGTTGCTCGTCGCAGGGGTTCTGGTGCTCAGGTCGCCGAGGGCGCGAGCGGCTCTGCTGGCCGTTCCCATGCCGCTCTTGATCGGCCTCAATTCGTTGCGTGTACTTGGGGTGTTGTTTCTGCTGCTGGCGGCAAGCGGGCGTCTCAGCGGACCGTTTCCGTACTCCGCCGGTCTGGGTGACATCATCACCGGGGCGGTCGCTCTGCCGCTCGCGCTCAGCGTCGCTCGCTCAGGGCGGCCGCCGGTAGCTGCCGTCAGTCGGTGGAATATCTTCGGCATCCTGGATCTCATCGTCGCCGTTGGCCTCGGCCTTGCTTCGGCGAGCGGCAGCCCGCTGCAGCTGATTCACGCGGGCGTGGGATCTGCGGCGATGCAGTACCTGCCTTACTGCCTCATACCGACGGTGCTTGTGCCGTTCTACCTGATCACTCACGTGATCGTTGCCGCTCAGCTAGCTGCAACACGGGCAGCTCTAGCCTTGTCTCAGGCGTGATCCGAAACTTGCCGCAGAGGCCGCGCCGGCGCCGCCATCAGGCGGCGCCCTCGCGCGCGTTGGACTGGCAACGCGCACAACCCCAGCGGCGATCATCCCGCATCATTCACGGATGCGCAGGTCGAGCGTCATGAACATGCTGTGCGGATCAGGTTTGTAGCTCGCAAATGGACCGCACGCGCTGAACCCGAGACTTCGGTAGAGAGCGCGGGCGGGTTCAAAGTAGTCCCATGATCCCGTCTCGAGGCTGAGTCGCGCGAGACCCGAGCTTCGTGCCTCGGCAACGATATGCTGCAACAACGCCCTTGCGACTCCACGCCGGCGGACGTTCTCGGCGGTGTACATCGACTTCACTTCACCATGATCCGATGCGAGGCGTTTGAGCGCCGCGATGCCAAGCAGGCTGCCGCCTTCCCATGCCGCCCACAGGCTGATCTCGGGAGCCCGCAGCTCGCCAACGTCGAGCGCGTGGGCACTGCCCGGAGCCGTTGCGGCTCGCGCCCTGAGCAAATGGCGCTGTACGAGCGATACGACTTGGGGGTCGCTAAGATCGGCTCGGCTGAGGGTTACCTCGATCATGGCGCGGTGTAGTCGTTTGCCTCACGGGGCTGGGAATTCTCTGAGTCCGTGCAACTACGACGGCCGTTTACGGCTGCCTCTGTCCTGCAACGCAACCAGATCAGGCCAATCGGTTCTTTACCGCCACACGATCGCGCGCGCGTTCTCAAGCAAATCAACGCATGTTGTGATAGGAGTAGGCGGACCCCTGTCTGAGCCAGGCATTCATCAGTCGGCACTTCCGTGCCAAGCTTTCCGCAAGGCTCCATCCCAATGATGGCGATCGCCGATGGTAAATCGCCGAAGTTTAGGGGGGGTAGTTGGGATTCAAACGAATGATTTTCTCGCAGGTCTCGGCCGTCACGAAATCATGTGACAGCACATTCACCGGTAACCGGCCCGCCTGGTCCCGGCGAGCCTTGAGCTGCGACAACAGGGCGCCCAGGTTGCTGTGCGCTCCGCCGCTCCACTGCTTGCCGGGCTCTTTTGGCGCAGTGGTCGTCCTGAAGACGTCTTTTTCACCGAGGACACCCGCGGTCTGTTGCCAGTAGACGAAATGGAGGTGCCCGGCGCTCTCGCCAGGATGATTGCGCAGATGATTCTCGACCCCCTCCATCGTGCCGGCGTAGACCTTGGCCAGGTCGCGTGAGCTCGCGAACACCCCGCAGGTCGACAATCCGTCTATGTTCGAGGTTCCCTCCTTGAACTTGCTGAAGCGGAGAATTCCCTCGGCCGGCGTGATGTGGTGATTGAACTGCTCATCGAAGACCATGAGCACCTTGCCCCTGAGCTCGCCGATCCGCTTCATCGCTATATTGCCGGAACTCTTGTAGACGCGGTTTTGATAGCCCGGCCCGGCGATGATCTGCTTGATCTCCTGCACGCACTCATTGGGATGATAGGTATGCGAAAAACGCAGAATTACGAATTCGCTCGTATTTGCCGTGACGAAGTCGAGCGCCTGTCCGACTACCGCATGAAGCGAGCCACCGTAACCGCCGATGGCTGCCTCTTCTGAGAACTTCAGCTTACCGAGCTTCACCCGCTCCATGGCGAAGTGGCCGAGCACGTTCTGGTATTTCTGATCGGGCGCTTGGCGCTCCTCGCTCGGTATCTTGCGAAAAAACACCCGGCAGTCGAAGAATCTCGAGCCTGCCGCCGCCTGCATCGCGAAGTCGGAGTGCTGGCAGACGACATACTGCTTCTTAACGCCGAGCGCCGTCGAGCGCAGGATCGTCTGGCTGGTGCCGTATACGCCCGCGTCATGGCTGCCCGGCATGACGATCTGCCTGAGGAGCTTGCTGTCGTTCAGATCCCTCATCCACTGCGCGGTATTCATGAGTAGCTCTTTGCTTTAGCGTTTGGGCAGCGCCACATTCGTGACACAGAGACGAGCGGGTCTTCAACCATTTGTGGCCGATCGTCGCGACACGCGGTAATCAGGAATTTCACGTTCGACGCAGCAGCCGCTGCCACGTTCTGCGGCGGCTCTAGGTAACCTCCTGCCGCCCCTCATTGATCGGGCTTCTTGGAACACCCTCTGAACTTGTGGGCGGCCAAATCCCGCCTGCTATGGAAGTCTACCTGGCAATAAGGGCACGTGGTGCCGGAGGAGATTTGTGCTTTTCGCTTCGCCTCTTCCTCGGCTTTCTCCCGTTGTGCTTTCGCTTCTTGCTCGGCTTTTCTGCGAATTTGGCTGGTCGTACTCGGAGCCCCATCACTGGTGACATTCACATCCCTGTAGTTTTGTCGGTACGGGAGTCCCAGTTCCCTGCAAATTGGCCATTCGTGCCGAGACATGTTGTCTGATTCGATGTGCACCGACCACACGGGAAGGCTTTTCTTGACTTCTGCCAACTCCTCCGGTGTCTGCGGGATCCTGGGGAAATCCGCGAGGGTGCGGCCGGCAGCCATCCTTATGTTGTGGGTCAACGGCGAATCAGGCACTTGCTCGAGGCCACGCTTCACCACCGCCTCCGCGTGCTTCCTGAGAGCCAGGGTAAAATCCAGTCCGCCTGCTCTGTAATCGCCATCGAAAAGTTGCGGCCTCTCAAGCCATTGCTTCGCGTGTCCGAGCTCGTGCAACAGCGCGATGTTGTTGTCGAGCTCCGCGGTTGGCCGGTTCCCCCAAGCGCTGGGGTCGATGTGCAAACTGGGGTCGGCGCGCAAGCCAGGCTCAAGACGTGCACTGCGATCAAAGTGCAGATTGTGGGGCGTCCGGGCGTTTATCGTCAGTTTCCCGTCAAGATCGATGTAGACCACCGGGAGTTTGTTCCCACCCTCTGTGCTGCTGAAACATTGGTAACCGCCCTTCATCCCGACCACGATGATTCTCTTGGGGTGTAGGCAGATAAATTCGAAAATCTGTCGCGCCAGCGGTGATTTTTGCGCCCACGTAACGGTCGATACCAGTTTTTTATGGGTGTCCTGCTGCGAATAGCATCCCTTGTATCCGTAGTCCTTCGCCCAGTTCACCAACGTTTCCTCAAACTCCTTTTCCGCCTGTTGTTCTGAGTAGTAATAAAGCATGTTCCCCTCGTGTCTCTTTGGTTCGCAAAAAAAAGGCGGGTAGCTCCGACACGGGTATTCCGGGCAAGGAAAGCGCCTGTGGGTATGCGCGACCGGCTATTCCGTCGCGGCCGCGGGATCTGTCGGTAGTGCTATTTCAGTCGGCAGCACCCCGGCTGTCCCGTGTTCCAGAAGCTCAACGTCCTCCGGGAAAATCGCGCGCCCAGCCTCGAGGAGCCTGGCGGCAACCGTTGGGCGGTCGGCGGCACGCTGATCCGCGATGCGGTTCCCCAGAGTGCGGGCCAACATCTGCTCCGCCGCCGGATAGTCTGCGCCTTCCGCCGCACTCAGCTCCTGAAGCTTATCGTGCATTTGGCTCACATTCGGGGGCGAAACTGCGTTACGCAGCTGATCGTATATTTCTCCCACCCGATCATAGCGAACCTCGAGTTCCTTGAAACGCGGGTCTCTGAATTTCCGCCGTCCCTCCGCGAGCGACTGCAAAGACCCCTCGACATCACCTGCCGCAAGTTTCGACTGCGCAAGATGCACGTACCCGTCGGCGAGAATGCGCGGAACGTCATGGGTAACGTATGGGCTGTCGCCGAGGGCGTTCCGCAATGCGTTTGCCGTGGCATTCGCAGCTTGCAAGTTCCCAGAGTCGACTTGCTCCGAAAATTTGCTCTTGAGCGCTTCGACCTCGGCCGCTTTCTTCACGGCTTCGGCGTCGGCGGGTTGAGGCGCATTGGCCGTCCCGGTATCTCCCGCCGTGTGCGGCTGCTCGATAGTCGCCAAGCGCGTCTCGCCTGAATCAGCGGTGCCAGGGGCGTTCGAAACAGTGTGGTCCTTCCCCACCTCGGTCGCCACGGAGGCAGCAGGATTCGGCGCGACGGCTGGGCGGCTTGCGTCGGCCACGACGTGCGGCGGCGCGGCGGGCGGCGATGCCGCAATGCGCTCATGAGATGCCTGGTGCGAACTCCGGAACCACGCAAAAATCGCTGTTCCTATTCCGATGGTGACGACCGACGCGGCAGCGATCCACCACGCGACTCTCGGCTGTCGCGCTTCGAAGAACGACGAAACGAACGCCTCAACGCTTGCCGTACGGTCTTTCCGCTCAAGGGCGAGACCCTGCCGGAGCGCTTGCCATTGGGTGCGTGACAGGCCGCGTACGGGCTGCGGTTCCAGCCGCGCTCCCAGGGCCGTCACCGCATCAATCCGGTTGAATGGGTGGCGACCCGTAAGGATCTCGTACGTAACAACAGCGAGCGCGTACACGTCGTCCCGAACATCGGGTTGCTCGCCCGTCAACATCTCAAAGCTGGCATAGGGCGGAGAGACTGCGCCTAGATGAGCCGCGTCGAAGGTCGTCAGGTCGCGGCGCCCGGCATGCGATGGTGCTGCTCGTGCGATCCCGAAATCGAGCACCTTCACCGCGCCCTCATCGGTGATGTATGCGTTGCTCGGTTTGAAATCGGAATGAATAATTCCCTCTTGGTGCGCGTAGCTCAACGCGGCGCCGAGTGCCTTGACTATGTTCTTCGCGCGCGGCAGGCGCAGGCCGAGGCTGCCCTCGCTGCGCAATATCTCATCGAGTGAAGTTCCGGAGAGCAGTTCCATGACGACGAATACGGCACTGCCATCTCGATCGAAATCATAGACACGCACGATGTTCGGATGCGCCAGGTTCTTGGCCTTGCGCGCCTCACGCTGCAAAGCCTGCACCGCTAACGGATGACGTTTGAAGTCATCGTTCAACACCTTGATTGCGACATAACAGTGCCGGTCGTTGAGTTCTGCGGTCCGCCGGTCTAGTGCTCGGTAGACCACGCCCATACCGCCCCGGCCCAGCTCCTCGAGGAGCTCAAAACGGTCTTTGAGGACTGAACCGGTGGCGAGAGGCGCGGTGGGCGTTTCCGACACCTCGAGTGGAACCCAAGAGTTAGTTGTGGGACCTGTCCCCTTCGTTGATCGAAGGCGGGTTGGGGCACTGCCGCCCGTCCGTACGGCTCCGGTTGGGGCGGTCCCGCCCGTCCGTACGGCTCCGGTTGGGGCGGTGCCGCCCGGCTGCTCGTCGGTCCCTATGGCTGAGTCGCTGCTCCTGGCGTCGGATTGGGAGCTTAGCGGCGGGCCCCCCGGAGCGAGGCCGGCTCCCGCTACGCGGGAGACTCGCGTGTCGTCGACCGCCACCGCCGGTGGATGTGCCTCGCGTTGGTAGGGCGGCGACCGCGGAATCCTCGCCTCAGGATGAGGTCCGGTGACATCCGTGATGTCTGCGACAATACTCGACTGCAATTCGTCGTCGATTACATTCGCCCGCCGGTACGACTCAGCGAGCGCAATGTACGCCGTGGAGAGCATCGGTTCCTCGACCGTCGCAGCTCGAATCACGTTCCGCAGCTCAGACTGCGTCAAGTCACCCGAAGCGTAAGCGATAAACCGACGGCGCAGTTCCGCGAGTTCCATGCTGTTTCCCGATGTCAGAACCCGAGCCTGTAGTTATTAAAGGTGCAGCGGCCCGCACATGGGTACACATTGATTCTACAGCCTCGAACCAACCGGGGCGACTCGTCTGTATGCGTCTTGCATGCCTGTTGCATGGCGCAGCGGTGCTGTGTCGCTGAGACTCGCCCAGCGAAACGCCATGCGTAATAAAGTAGTGGCGGAAGAACTACATGCAGATGATTCCAGCTGTGGATTCGATGTGATCGGCTAGGTTGCACGGCAATCGCCGCTCCTGGCGCGCTTTCCATTACCCGCGACTCCGCGCTCGCGGACACACCCGCGGGCAGCACACCGCGCTCGATCGCCGCTCGCAGCAGCGCCGCGACGTCGACCGCAGCCAGCCTGCCGGCACCAAGCGCCGTGTCAAGGGCGGCGCGGAAGTGCGCGACGCTCGACTGCCCTCCCTCGAGGGCTTGCAGCGCTGCAGAGATCTTTGCAATCGCGTTCGCGTCGGTCATGGCCTCGATATCAGTACGGCCTTGGTGTCGTTCACGACCTCGGCGTGACGCCAACGACTACGGCGGTGATGTTGTCGTCGCCGCCGCGCTCGAGGGCCTGTGCGACGAGTTTCTTTGCGGCCGCCGCGCAGTCGGGCGCCGCGAGACCCGCGGCGATATCGTCCACACTGAGCTCGCTGTACAGACCGTCGCTGCACAGGAGGAAGCGATCGCCGTCGCGGACGTCGAAGCGCAGCTGATCGAGCTCGAGGACAGGCGTGCCGCCCACCGCACGCGTGATCACGTGCGCATCTGCTTCGCTGGCCACCGCGCTGGGATCGTTCGCCACGGTGTGATCGCGAGTGAGCTGCGTCAGCGTCCCGTCGCGGAGCCGGTAAAGACGGCTGTCCCCCGCCCACGCCACGATGCCGGCATCGTCGCGGAGGCAAAGCGCCACGACCGTGGTTCCCGCATCGAAACCGGGCTCTGTGGCGGCGCGCCGGCGCAGCCGCGCGTTGGCCTCCTGCAGGGCCTGCGCGGAAGCGTTCGCCATCATGCTCACGTCGCCGCCAAGATCAGCGGTCGTTGCGCATTGGGCCACGACCTGACTCGCCAATCCGCCAGACTGGTGTCCACCCATTCCGTCCGCTACGAGCCAGAAGCCCTCCTGCCCGCGGTCGACGTAGGCGTCCTGGTTCTCGCTGCGCTGACGGCCGACGTCCGTAACCGCCGCGCTGTCGTAGAGGCGCGGGGGCCTGAGAGGACGGGCCGTGGCGTCGCCGTCCGCGGCGTTGGGATCCGCCACATCCGTGGTGGCCTCAGTGCGCCAGGCGGGGCTCCACTCAGCGCCCAGCAGATCCTGGAACGTAGTGGACGGCGGCAGGCCGCGGGTCATCAGCACGCTCGGCGCGACACGTTCGGAGCCGGCCGACCACCACATTGCGAGCGGCGACAGGGCGTCGCCCGCCAAAGCGGCCGTGAGGCGCGCGTGGAAGCGGCCCATATCCGCCTCGGGGCCGGCATCGAAGCGCCAGAGCGCGCCCTCGCGCGGAAAGCCGCTGCCCGCCGCCGCAACTGGGCCTTCGGCGAGGCGATCGGCCACTAACATCCGCTCGCTCGCCTGCAACTCCCCTTGCAGCGTCTCGAGGTCCAGAAGATCCTGCTCGAGCGCACGTCGTGCGACTTCCTCCACCCAGTCGAACCAACCGGCCGCGGCTACCGACACGACGTGTGGATCGGCGCCCGGCGGCAGCCCGGTGACGATCGTCAGCGGGAAGTAGCGCCCGACGCGGTCGACGCTCGGCAGCAGAATGCCGGCCCAGGCGCAGCCGCCGATAACGCCACCCTGGAAGGCGAAGCGCCACACCGGGCTGGTCAGGAAGACGTCCAGCCACGCCTCACCGAGGTCGGTGCGCGACTGCGCAACGCCTGCCTGCAGCCACGCATCCCAGCGGTCGAGAAAAGCGTCGGGCACGGAGCGTGACACGAAGTCGCCGTGGCTGGGCAGTTTGCCGTAGAACCCAACGGACATGGCGTTCATTAGGTGCAATGGAAGCGGATCACGTCTTGATGGACCAGAGGATTACGTATCGAGGCGGCATCGAACATCACGCGAGCCTGCGAGCCGCTTACCTTGAAAGTCACTGCCAGACGTGTCTCGGACTGAGGCGAAAGGGTCGCCTGGTCGAGCAGTCGGAAGAGCGCCCAGGGACCCTGGAAAGCCGTCTGCGGGTGAGCGCCGTTGCGCTGCTGGAAGGCAGCGAGTGCCTGTCCGACCGCACCGCCCGGCCAGGTCATGCTGACCGGCTTCGGCGGACCGTGATGGTAGTCGAGGGCCTGGCCGTCGATCTCGAGATGAAAGCTGTCGACGTCCGCGTCGAGCTCGTCCGGCGAGACAACGAAGTGAACCTCCGGTGTCTGGCTGCCGGGCTTGAAAAACACCTGCCGTAGCCGCTCCGCATCCTGGAACTGCCGCAGCATCTCCGTCGAGCCGCCGATCGCCTCGGCACCCTCCTTCCAGCGCCAGCTCGCGCGCGAGGTGTCGACGAGTGCGGCAAGGTTCGCCTGGAAAAAGGCGTCATAGATTCCGCCTGTGGCGAAGACGCGCGCGAAGTCTTCGAGCGTCACATCGTTGGTGCTGGCCCGATTGAAAGGGTAGCGCGCGCCGAGGAGTTCGCGGCACTGGCTCACCACCTGCGTTTCGTAGCGATTCTGCAGATCGCTGTGCGCTACCCCCATCGCCATCGTCTGCGACTGTCCCGTCAAGCCGCCGATAATGCCGCCGACCGCAGGCGGCAGCTGCGCGGCCGCGGTTTTGAGTGAGCCGAGTGCGTTCTGGATGGCGGCGAGCACTGCAGGGGAGCCCGGCTGTCCGCCGAGGCCGGTGGCTGACTGCAGTTGCTGCTGGGCCTGCGTCATCAGGGTCAGTAGCTGATCGATAGGCGCAGGCCCCGGCGCCCCGGCCACCAGAGCATTCAGTGGCGCGAAATGTGCCGTGACGGCGCTGCCCGGCTGCGGCCCCTGCGGCGCGCCGAGCACTTTGTTGAGCGTCGCGCCCGCCTGGGTGAGTTTGGCGTTCGCCATCGCCTGCGCTGAGCCTGCCGGTGGCGGCTTAAGCAGGTTGGTGTTGGCATCGGTGAGGATCAGCAGCCGCTTGAGCGGCGAGGTGGGACTGGCGAGCGCACCGAGGATCGCAGCGGCATCCGCCGTGTCGCGCGGCGCGCGCACCGTGATGTCGGCGAGCAGCGCGTCCCAGGCGCGGATGTACTCCTGTTCGTAGAGTTGCACGACATCGGCGGCGAGCTGCGGTGACTGTTGCACGGAGACCGCCGGCTCGCCGAGCACCCAGGAATCATTGAGAAACCCGCTGACCAGTTCGTACTTGCCTGCCGTGTTGAACTCGTCGAACACCGTGCGCGTGTAGAGCGCGGGGAAGGGCTCCGCCAGCGGCTTGCCGCTCTTGCGCACCATCAGTGCGGCATTGACTCCGAGCTCGCGATCGAGGTGCAGCGCGCGCTTATCGTCGGCGTGTGACAGTCGGACGCGCGAATAGACGAGCAACGGCAGGGAGGCCTGCCGCAGCGAGGCACGGGCGCGCTCGACGAGATCGGCATTCACGGCGAGGGGCTGCACACGCTCGGGCTGCGCGGTGAACGCATCGAAATGAAAGGCCACACGCGCGGCCGTCTCGGGCGCTGCGCTGAAGGCGCGTCCCCATTCTGCATCGCAGATGAGCTGCATCTGCTTGGGGTCGAGCCGCTTCTTCGGCTCCGCCAGCATCAGGTAGGCCTTGAGGTACTCGTAGAGCTTGTCGGGTTCCGCGCCGCTCGCCTCAATGCGGCTCGCGAGGAGCCGCGCGGTGGCCGGACCCAAGCTCCGGTTCATCTCACGGAAGTAGGCATCCTCGGCGGTGCCCCACATGGCCTCGCCCTGGTACAGGCCGAACCGCATTCTGAGCGGCACGTCGCCACGATTCCGGCCGGCGATAGCGACCACTTGCCGCAATCCCTCGAGTGCAGGCAAGGCGGCCTCGATGGGGACACCGATCGCGGGGGAGGGTATCGCCGAGAGCGTACGGGCCGCGCCGGCAACGTCCGCCAGATAGGCGGCATTGGCGCGATAGCTTCCGAGCAGAGTGATCAGAAGAAGAGCGGTAAGCACTGCAACTCCGAGATAGGCGCCGGCGAGCAGTGCCGCGGCGCGCCGCTCGGCGCGGCGATCGGACCCGGCGAGCCCCGCCTCGCGGAACACTACTTGGCGCAGCAGTCGCTCAATGAAGTAGGCCTTGCCGCGTCCGGGTGCCGGCGCCGTGGCCTGCACGCCGAGGCGGAAGGTCTTCGCCAGCGCACCCAGCATGCGATCGATCGGTGTGCCCTCCTGGGTGCCGCTCGTCAGGTATACACCGCGCAGCCACAGCTGCTCTTCGAGGGCAGCGCCGCCGAAGACGTCGCGCACGAACGTGACCAGAGATGCCTTGAGACCCGCGAGTTGCTGCGGAAAACCGAAAACCGCTCCGCGCCTTCCGGCGTCACGCTCGACCTGCAGCCGGTCGGGGAGGCGCGCGGCGAGCCGCGCGATGAGGTCATCGAGCTCGACGCCGAGCCGTTCGTGCGCCCGGCCCTCGCGTGATGCCTCCCATGGAAAGGTCATGCCCCAGACCTGTGCACGGTCCTCCTTATCCAGATCGTCGAAGTACTCGGTGAAACCGGCGATCAGGTCGGCCTTGGTGAAGAGCACGTAGACGGGCAGTTGTACTGCGAGCCGCTGATGGAGCTCGGTAAGGCGCGCCCTGATGGCCTGCACATGGCGCTCGCGCTCCTCATCGCCCAGGGCGACAAGGTCTGCGATGGAGAACGCCAGCAGCACGCCGTTGATGGGCCGGCGGCGGCGGTGCTTCTTGAGCAGTGTCAGGAATTCGATCCAGCCGGCGCGGTCAGCCGATTGGTCCGAGTCCTGCGTGGTGTAGCGGCCGGCGGTGTCGAGAAGGATGGCCTCGCTCGTGAACCACCAGTCACAGCTGCGCGTGCCGCCGACGCCGCGCACTGCGGCCTTGCCGAAGCGGTCGGCGAGCGGAAACTCGAGGCCCGAATTGCTGAGCACCGTCGTCTTGCCGCAGCCGGGCGGCCCGATGATGATGTACCACGGAACCTCGAGGAGGTCCCCGCCGCGCTTGGCGGATCTGCGGAGCGCGGCGAACGCATCCTCGAACTTGGTGCGCAGCTGTGCGTCGGCCCCGGCGACGCCGCGCCTCTCATCCCCCGCGCGCCCCTCGCTCCGAGCAGTGTCCGTCGGGCCGGCGCCCGCGGCCTCGCCGAGTGCACGGGTGGCACGCGAGGCCTGCCAGTTCTTCCATTGCCAGACGAGTGCCCACGCGAGCACCACAATGAGAATCGCGACCAAGCGTCCAAGCGCGGAGGCGAGCGGCCGTGCATCCGCGAAGGCAAAATAGGGGCCCGCGAACCACAGCAGAAGACAGAGGAGAACCACGCCAAGGAGCGTAAGAAACCAGCGCGATTTCAGCGCCGCAACGGGTGATGCCATGTCTCTAGTCCGCGAAAAGCTCGATCTCCACCCGGCGATTGCGGGCGCGATTCTCCGGAAGCGATGCCGGCTCGAAGCGTGGCTGCGTCGAGCCCACGCCGGACCATTCGATGCGCGAGGCGTTGCTCAGCTCGGGTTTGATCAGTTGCGCGACCGCAATCGCGCGGGCGCGCGAGAGCTCGATATTGTCGGCGTAGCGGAATGAGCGCAGCGGCTGGTCGTCGGTGTGGCCGATGATCATGATACGTCCCGGCACCGCTTCCAGTGCCCGGCCGATCGCGGCGAACAGTGCCTCGTGGCCCGGCACGAGACGGGCATCGCCGCTGCGGAACATCTCGGGCGCCAGCAATGTCACGAGCGTACGCCTGCCGAACTCCTCGATCTTGAGCTCACCGGCGCGCTCCTGCGGCGCAAGCAGCGTCTTGAGGCGGCTCGGCACTGGCGGTGGGGGCTGCGGCTGGTAGCCGATATCGAGTCCGCGATTCGCGAGCAGCTGCGCCGTCGGGGCCGCTGCTTCGTTGAGGCGCGTGTGCAGGAAAATGTATGTCCCGAGCACCACCAGCGCGGCGGCGCTCGCAACCACCCACCACGGCACCACCCGCCAGACCCTGGCCTTCGGCTCCGACAATCCTTTCCAATGCGCGGCCAGCGTCGAGCCGATGGCCGGACGCTTGTCGCGGATCAACCGGTACAGCCGTTCCTGCAGCGCCTGCAGGGTAGTGCGACCCTCGGGGTCACCGCGGTATTTACCCTGGAAGCCAAGCGCGAGGCACACGTATTGCAGCTCGATCAGGTCGAGGTAGCGATCGGGCGTCTTGCAGATCTGCTCGAGGATCGCGAAGAACTTCTCCCCTCCCTGCGCCTCCTTCTCGAAGGTGACGAGCAGCGATCGCGCGCCCCAGACGTTGTGCCCGCCCCAGGGTGTCTGAAAGACGGCGGTGTCGACGAACGTGCAGACGATATAACGAGCAATGCGCACTTGGTCGGCTTCGGCGCCGCCTTTCTTCGCCTGGGCCTCGAAGGTTTGCACCGCTTCGACCGCGCGAGCGCGCAGCGCCTCGACGTCGGCCTGATAGCTGCTCTGGCTGATCGTGACCCCGAGGGAGAGGAGCGGACCAGCAGCGGCAAGGAGCGGGTTGGCGCCGCGCGCGACGAACTCCTCCACCGCGGTATCCGTCGCCGGAGCGGCCACGGCGGCCCGCAGGCGCCGCGTGCCGACCGGCGCACCGGGCGGCGCACCCGGTGCAGCGCTCTCCGCGGGCGCTCTCTGCGCCGAGCGCGTCGCCGCGCCGCCCGGCTCCGGGCGCGCGCCGTGAGTGCCGCCCGGCGAGGGGCGAATGATCGTTGGATCGCGTCCGCGGCCGCCGCCGCGCTCGTCGCTTCCCGCCATGCTACTTACCCCTCACCGCCCACATCTCCAGCGTGAGGTTGGGAAAGCCGTCCGGCACGAAGAGCCCGAACGCCCCCGCACCCTTCATCTCGGCCCACAAGGGCGAGTTGCGCAGCAGCTCGAAGTAGACATGGTTGGTGCGGAAGGGAATGCTGGGTGGAATCTGCGGGAGCGAGGAGAGCGTCAAGCCGGGGTCGTGACTCTGCACCAGCGCGGCAAGGCGTGTCACCGGGGCGATCGTCACCATCTGCGGGAAGGAGCGCTCGAGCTGCTTCTCGGAGAGGTCGGCGCGCACGGCGAGCACGAAGGCGCTCGAATCGAGCAGCGTAAGGTCCGGGAGCCGCGCGAGGTAGTAGTTCGCGCGCTTCTGCTCCACCGTGATCGGCACGACCGGGCTCACCGCAGGATTCGGCGTATACGCCCGCAGCGCCGCCATCAGCGGCTCGAAGCTTGCGCGCAGATCCGCGTGCCGGTACTGGGGGAAGGTTACCCCGCGGTGCCGCTCAGTGGTAAGCGCCGCGAAGTCGCCGGCCATCACCAGTGCCCAGCGATAGAAGTCCTCGGGGTGCACATTCGCGCTCGTAGAGAAGTGGCGCATCAGTGCCTCGTAGCGGGCGATGGCCTGGAGGCTGAGGAAGTCGCGGATCTCGGCGACTCCGCCACGCCCGCCGCTGCCGACGATCACCGCGAAGGTATCGAGACGCTGGCGCAGCATGCCGAGCAGCTCGGTGAGAAACATGTCGAGCGGTGGGCAGGCCTTGATGCGCAGCGCCGTAGGCATGAAGCGCTCATCGAGCAGCACCTGCCGGTCCGCACGACATTCGACGATGTGCGCCGTGGGAATGCAGGCGAAGTCCTCGGTGGGTGCGCCTTGGGGGATCAGCCGCGTGCGCAGTCCACCGACCTCGACGGGCGCGGTGGCAGGGGTCTCCTGCGTCACATCGCGCAGCTCGATCTCTCGCACGACCTGCCGGGCGAGCCCGTCTGCGGCCGGGCGTCGGTCGCTGTCGAGCGCGCCCGAGCGGCGCAGCGGCACCGCCAACATCACGCCCGCGTCGCGGAGCGTTATTGGGACCTCCAGCGGCTCGACCGCGGGATCGAGATCCGGAATCGAGAACGGGGTGCCATCGGGAAACACCCCCCGGGCGCGCGTGATGGCGAGCTTGCCGATCGCCAGCAAATCCCGATCGAGCTCGAGCTCCTCGAAGCCCCAGGATGAGGGATGCAACGCCGCGATGCGCCCCTCCACGTAGCGCTCGAAGTAGCGCTCCTGCTGCTGGAAATGCTGGGGCCGCAGGAACTGTCCCTCCGACCAGATGACCTTGTTGCGATCCGACATGGTCTACGTTCCCTTGGGCAAGGCGATGCTGGGCGGCGCAACGGCGGGCGTTGCGGGGGGAGCGACCGCGGGCGGTGCAGGGGGAGCGATCGCTGGCGGCGCCGCCCCGGCAGGTTGAGCAATTGCCGACGGTGCGCCCTTGCCCGGCACGTTCTTGGGCGGCGCGCCCTTGGGCGGCGCCGTCGCGACACTTACGCTCTGGCGGCCGACGGTAACGAGCAGGCTGTGATCTCTGAAGAGTGTCAGAAGCCCGCCTTCGGTGGGCGGACTTGCCGCGCGCCACTGACTATTGGCGAGGTCCGAGTATTCCGCGACCACGCCGAGAAGCCTTGCTTCCGGCGGCACTTCGAGATTCACCGTGACGGTGCTCCCCGGCTCGACCATGCGCTCCTCGCGCGAGACGAGTGCGGCGGCGAGCACCTGATCGCTGCGCATGGTGACGTCGTCGAAGCTCGCGTTGAGAAACTTCGCGCCATCCTTGAGCTGGAAGAGTCGCAGAAAGACCGGTGAGGCCCGCCCGGAGTGATTGGGGTTGAGATCCGCGGCCGACACGATGGTCACGACCGCCGTCACCGGTTTCGGCGGCGGCGGCGGCGGTGGCGGCGTGCTCCGGCACGCTGCCAGCAGCATGGCGAGAATCGTCGCAAACATCGCGGCGGCGAACGTCGCAGGTGTCGCGGCGGCGAACGTCGCAGGTGTCGCGGCGCGCGCCGCCGCCGTCATCGGCGAATGCGGCCCGGTGAGTGCAACGGATGCGCGTGCCGATGACGCAGCCGGGCCGCGATCACGTCTCATTGTCTGCCTTGCCCGTGCGGTCGCGACTTTTCTGCAGCTGGAGCTCCTTCTCGTACGCTCGGGCCCATTCCTCGCCGAAGAGCTTGCGGTAGGCGTGATCGCGATCGGCGAGGAGCTCAGCGTAGTGCTCGACGTAGGCCTGCCAGGTTTTGCCCCTGGCACCCAGGCCGATCACTCCGGAGCGGCCGCCCTTTGCCTGAAGCTGTTCCTCCAGCATCTTCGGATCGAACTTCGAGAGCATGTAATCGAAAGCGACCCCGACGCTGCGCAGCAGCGCTACCTGGTGATGGCGGATGTCGCCGAAGGCCTCGCGGAAGGCGGCAACCGAACCCAGGTACGCACTCGCGCGCTGCACGAGAAGCTTGTGCAACGCGTCGTCGACGTCGGCTGAGAACTTCAGTGGATTGTTCTCGCGCGGCGCGAGCGTGGTCGAGGGAATGCGCAGCTCGCGACGGATGTCGTTGCGGGCCCTGAGGACGTCCATGGTTCCCGCAACCACGATGCGCAGCACCTCGCCGAGCTGGCTCGCCACCTCGGGCGACATCGTCACCTGCGCAGGATCGAGGCCAGCACCCCGCAGCACATCATCGAGCGTCACCTCGCTCGCGATGCTCGCACGCCGCGCCGGCCGCGGCGTGGACGCGCGTACCGGCTCGGCGGGCGCTGCGGGTGTTGTCGGCCCTGTCGGGACGGGCGAGGTGCCGGCGCGCTCCGGCGGTCGCGGCACCGCGCGCCCGGGGCGGGGAGCCGGTGCAGCCGCCTTCGATGCGGCACTGTCTTCCCACCAGCGATCTTCGGCGGGGGCGGCTTCAGCGCTCGCCGGGCGAGCCGCCTCGGGGACGATGCCGAAATCCATGAGGTTATCGAGCACCGAGCGATCTTCCGCAAACAACGCCTCCCGCGGGCGATCCGCCGCGCGTACCTGGGCCTGCCGCTCACCGCCGCCTAAAAGCTCCATCACATCCCCGGCGGCCGCAGTGTCGCCGAGATCGATCGGCCCGCCGAGACCGGAGAGCACATCCGCTTGTGCCGTCGCCGGCCCTGCGGCCGCGGGCGGCGCCGCGCCGGGCTCCAGCTCGGAGACCAGAATCTCGATGTCATCGATGAGGATATGATCGCCAGGAGCCAGGCGCACGATGCGGTTACGCTCGATGAGCCTCGAGCGGTCGTTGATCGCGAGTGGGGCACTCCCTTTGCACTCGAGGAAGTACATGCCGTTCACGCAGCGGATCACGGCCTGCACGCGCGACACGTAGTCCTGCGGCAGCACCCAGTGACAGCTCTCCAGGCGCCCAATGGTGAACTCCCCCGCCTCGCTCTCGGCGATGCAGCGCCTCACGTTGGCGCCCATCGACGCCTTGTGCACGCTGACGACCTCGAGCATCAACACGCCCTTAGTGCTCCCTAGCCGCCGATCAGGACCGTGGGGCAGCAGCCGACGATCACGCCGCCGTGCGCGGTGTTGTCTCCCATGCGCGCGGCCGGCTGCCCGCCGATCAGAACCGTCATCGAGCCGAGGATGATCGCATCGGGGGGACCGACACAGGTGCACATGCCGCCGACCACCGCCGCCGGCAGCCCGCCGATCAACACCGTTGGTGCCCCGGGCGGGAGGATCGGCCCGCCGACGTGCGGCACCGGCGGCACGCCCGGTGTCACCATCGGACAGGTATGCATGTCGGTAACGCGCGCGGCCGGTTTCATGCCGCCCTCGCCGGTCGCGGTCCGAACAACGCAAGGGCGCGCTGCGCGTAGGAAGAAAGCCGGGTCGCTGGTGCACCCTCGCCGCGCAGCGCCGCAAGCCGCAGCGCTACCACCGCCGCATCCGCAACCGCCTGCGGCGGTGCCGGCACTTTTACCGGCGAGTCGGGCGGTGTCAGGACCCCGTCCGCCCAGCCGGCCGCGGTCGTGAGCCACGCTCCGGCGGTGGCGCGTTTACCGTGCTCGGCGAACTCGAGACACAGCTGTCGGTTCTCGTCGCTCGGGTCCTTGAGGCACTGCTCGGCGAGCGCCACGGCGGCGCGCTCCGCCTCGATCGGCGCGCCCGCGCCCTCGAGGCTCGAGCGTACGCACTCGCAGCACCACGCCACCAGGAGCTGCACGGGCAGCGCCCGCGCGATGATCAGCAGTGCATCCGCCGCGAGTCCGTCGGCGATCAGCCGATCGAGAAAGGCGCGTACGTTCTGGCCGCTCTCGAGCCGCGCCATGGCGTCATCGCTCAAGGCGAGCGCCGCCACGTGCGGCCTCGCCTGAACGCTCGCGGACGGGTCGAACACTTCGTTCATGGCAGCGGCACGCTCCTTCCTCAGCCAATCATCGTAACGCCACCCTGCAGAGTCAGCATTCCGGAGCCCTGTACCTGGACCACGGCACCCTGGATCTGGGTCTGGCCGTTGCCCTGCACCTGCACCATGGGGGCGCTGGCCTTGAGCTGCGCGCCGGCGGACAGCTCGAGATTCATGCCGGCGGACTGTTTGATCTGCATGTCGCCCTGAATGGTGATCTTTACGCCACTCAGCTCGATCGTGCCATCGGCCTTCATCACCAGCTTCGAGGCGCCCGACTGCAGCGTTATCTGCTCGTCCGCGGTGAGCTTGTAGCTCATCGCGACCTTCACCGTGCGGTTCGCGTTGGCCGTCAGCGCATCGTCATCGTTGATGGTGATGGTACGTTTGCCGGTGACGTCGTGCTTCTCCTTGCCCTGGATCGCGGTGGAGTGGTCGTTCTTGATCGTGCGGGTCTCGTCGTGGTCGACGGTGATCGTGCAGTCGTGCTGCACCTCGGTCGTCGAGTCGTGACCTACGGTGAGCTTGCGATCGTGCTCGACCTCGGTCGTCATGTCCTTCTCGGCGTGCAGCAGCAGCAGCTCGGAGCCTTTCTTATCCTCGAAACGGATCTCGTTGCAGTTGTCTTCCGAGCCGTTCTTGGAGCTGCGGCTCTTGATGCCGCTCTGCGTGACATTCTCGGGCAGGGTGTAGGGCGGCATCGATTCGCCGTTGTAAACGCGGCCGGTGATGATCGGACGGTCCGGATCACCTTCGAGGAAGTCGACCAGCACCTCCTGGCCGATACGCGGGATGTGGACTGCCCCCCAGCTCTTGCCGGCCCAAACCTGGGCGACGCGCACCCAGCAGGAGCTGTTCTCGTCTTTCTTGCCCTCGCGGTCCCAGGGGAACTGCACCTTGACCCGGCCGTATTTGTCGGTGTCGATCTCTTCACCCGATTTGCCCACGACCATCGCGGTCTGCGTTCCCTGAATGACGGGCTTCGGCGTCACCCGCGGCGGGCGGAACACGGTCTTGGCGTCGGTGGCCTCCACCGCCATGCTGACCTCGAACTCGCTGCCGGTGCCGGAGACGAACTGGTTCGAAGTGACGGTGTACTCGGTGGCGACGATCACGTACTCGCGCGCGAGGTCCGGCGGCGCCTCGCTCAGCGTGAACTTCGTGCCCGTGGCAAGGCCGACACAGTTGCCACGGCCGTGGAAGCGCTCGTATCCCGACTGCAGCTCCTCGAGTCGGACTTTGGCAATCCCGTCGATGGCCGCGGCGACGTCGCCGACTGCGGCTCCGCCCTCGTCCACCGCCGGCCCGCCGAGGCCTGGTGGCAGTGCGGGATAGTCGTAGATGGGGAAGTTCGCGAGCGCGTGCCCGCGGCTTTTGGTTCGCTGCTTGTGCAGGTCGCTCGCCGGCGTGCGGAAATCGAAGTCGGTCGTCAGATATTGCCCGGCCTGCACGGCCCGCTCGACCCACCAGCTCTCGAGCGAATCTTTCGTGACATGCTGACCCAGCGAGTGGCGCAGTTTCACCTTGTCGTAGGGGGGCGCGCTGCGGTGCGCGCTCGGATCGTCCGCGAGCACCATGACGTGTTTGTCGGTCTGGTGGCGGAAATAATAGAAGATGCCGCTCTCTTCCAGCAGCCGGCTCACGAAGTTGAAGTCGGTCTCGCGGTACTGTACGCAGTAATCGCGCTTGTCGTAGTTGCCCGTCAGGTGCAGTTCGAAGTCGCTGAAGCCGCGACGCTTGAAGACGTCGCCGACGATATCGGTAACCTTCATTTTCTGATAGATGCGGCAGTCGGCCGCGCGCGTGAGGAACCAGAACCACGGCTGCACGCGGAACCGGTAGCGATGCAGCAGCTGCTCGTTGCCGGCACGCAGCGTCTCACCCGTGTACACGCAGCGGGAGATGAGACCGTTGAACGGCCGATGGCCCCCCTGGGGCAGCTCGACCGCTGCGGTCACCGAATGTCCGAGCACACGCTCCGCTTTCAGATCGCCCTGCTCGCTCAACACCGTGAGCTCGTAGCTGTATGGCTCGCTCAGCCGCTCGCGGCCCGTCAGCTCCTCGAACAGCAGCGGGCCCGCCTGCCTGCAGGTCACCTGAACCGGAAAATTCTTCCCCTGTTGCTGCGGCATAGTTGTTATTCGCTTTGGAGTTTCCCGCCCGTTGCGCGCCGGGCGGCGCGGTACGGGACTACTCGAGCGGCACGAGCCGCATACAACACTCGTCGTTCTTCGCGTAAAAATACAACCCGTCCGTGGGCAGACCCTCGGCAATGATGACCGGCACGGCGGTTTCGAATTTCTGCCGCGCGATCGCCGTGGCCGCTACCTCGTTGATGGCGTGGCTCTTGACGTATTCAGCCCAGCGCGGGTCCGAGCGCTCAATGCGCGCACCGGCATCAGTCGCGCGCTGCAGCATGTTCAGGAACTGGTAGTAGTCGAAGTCGACCACTTTGGATCGAGCCATGGTGCCAAGCCCCCGAGGTCCAGCCCAGTCTTACAGGAAAACCCGCGCATTTCCAGCGGCCGCAGCACGTGCATACGGCTCGCTCAGGATTCCGCCAGCCGCGCCCACGCCACGTAGGCGTGCACCGGGCGGCCCAACTCATGGCGCACGACCGCGGAGTAGATGTGCACCTCCGGGAAGCCCGCGCCGGTCAGTTCCCGCTTGATGTACTCCAGCTCGTGGGCGTACCGGCCGTGCGGTTGCAGCCGGTAGTCCTCTGCGGGCTCGGGCGCTACCAGCGCCTCCACTGAGAAGCACAACAGGCCGCCCGGTCGCAGCGCAGAGCGCGCGGCATTGAGCGCCGGCGCGAGCTTGCCGAAGTAGATCAGTACGTCGGTAGCGACGATGATGTCGAACGACTCGGGGTGCGAGGCCATGAAGGCGGCGAGCTCGCCCTCGTGTAGCTCGTCGTACACGCGCCGGCTGTGCGCCCGCTCCAGCATGTTCTTCGAAAGGTCGACGCCGACCAGACGACCCGCGGTCGATTTCAGCAGCGGACCGCACCAGCCCGTACCGCAGCCGGCATCGAGCACCGCGGCGCGCCCGCGCTGGTAGAGGCGGTGATGCACGAGATTCGCCGCGACCAGCTGCGGGGCACAGTAACCGAGCTGTTCGAGTTTCTGGTCGAAGTGGTCGGCGAAATCGTCGAAGGTCTTGACGATATAGCGCTCATCGGCACGCTCGGGAACCTCGTCGCCCGAGTTCGCCGCCAGCAGGTGCCGCGGGATCGGATTGTCAGGATCCTGCTCGGCCCATTGCCGGTAGACGTCGCACGATTCCCGCGGCCGCCCGAGCCTGTAATACGTTTGCGCGAGCGTCTGCAGCGCGCTGGTGAAATCGCGTTTGGCGCGCGTCGCCTCGCGCAGGCACGCGAGCGCCTGTTCGAACTGCGAGCGGCGCAGGTGGATCAGCGCGAGGTTGTACCACGCCGGGGCGGCCGCCCCGTCGAGCGTGGTCGCGTGCCGGTAGGCCTGCTCCGCCTCCTCGGGGTGCTGCAGATGCATGTGCATGTTGCCGAGATTGTTCCAGGCGTGCGCATTCTCTGGATCCCGTTCGAGCGAGCGCTTGACGAGGCTGAGCCCCTCCTCAGTCGCATCATTCTGGAAGCGCACCACCCCGAGCAGATGCAGGGCGTTGGCATCCTCGGGATACTCGGCGAGCAGCGCGCGATAGATGCGCTCGGCCTCCTCGAGGTTACCGGACTGATGCGTGTGCATGCCCTGGGCGAGCCGCGCCCCCGGGGATAGCGGCTGTGCCGCGGCCGGCGCTGCCGGTGGTTCGCTTTCGATCATGAGTCGCTCGCTGTGCCGGCCATTGGGCGCTACTGGAAGCCGTAACTGAAGTCGCCGTCGGCGACCTGCACGTGTACGCGTTCGATCGGCTGCCCCTGCATCATGCGCTTCAGGAACTCCTGGCTGATCGCCGGCAGCATGGTGTTGGTGAGGATCGCGTCGATCATGCGCCCGCCGCTCTCGAGCTCGGTGCAGCGGCTGGCGATCAGCTTCACGACCTCGTCGTCATAGGTGAAGGGCACCTTGTGATTCTCGCGGATGCGCTTCTCGATGCGCCCGAGCTGCAGCCGCGCGATCGCGCCGATCATCTGGTCGTTCAGTGGGTAGTACGGGATCACCACCAGTCGCCCGAGGAGCGCGGGCGGAAACACCTTGAGCAGCGGCTCACGCAGCGCCTTGGCGATGCCCTCGGCGTCCGGCATCAGCTCAGGGTCCTTGCAGAGCTTCGTGATGAGCTCGGTGCCGGCGTTGGTGGTGAGGAGGATCAGCGTGTTCTTGAAGTCGATGACACGCCCCTCGCCGTCCTCCATCCAGCCCTTGTCGAACACCTGGAAGAAGATCTCATGCACGTCCGGGTGGGCCTTCTCGACCTCATCGAGCAGCACCACCGAATAGGGGCGCCGACGCACCGCCTCGGTGAGCACCCCGCCCTCGCCGTAGCCGACGTAGCCGGGCGGTGCACCCTTCAGCGTCGAGACCGTGTGCGCCTCCTGGAACTCGCTCATGTTGATGGTGATGACGTTCTGCTCGCCGCCGTAGAGCACCTCGGCGAGCGCGAGCGCCGTCTCCGTCTTGCCGACCCCGGAGGTGCCGGCGAGGAGGAAGACGCCGATTGGCTTATTGGGATTGTCGAGCTTCGCGCGCGAAGTCTGGATGCGCCGCGCGATCATCTCGAGCGCGTGCCGCTGGCCGATGATGCGCTGTTCGAGGGTGTCCGCGAGCTTGAGGATCGACTCGACCTCGTTCTTCACCATGCGCCCGACCGGGATGCCGGTCCAGCTCTCGACTACCGCGGCCACCGCCTGGTGATCGACTGTCGGCAGGATGAGCGGCCGCTCGCCCTGCAGCGCATGCAGCTCACCCTGGAGCGAGCGCAGGTCGTTGAGCAGCTGCGTGCGCTCGGCCTCGGTCAGGTTGCCGCTCACCGGCGCGGCGGCGGCGCCCTCGACCTTGCCGGTCTTCTCGCGCAGCTTCGCGCGGATGCCGAGAATCTGCTCGACCAGCGTCTTCTCCGCGTTCCAGCGTTTCTCAAGCTCGGCGAGCCGGGCGCTCGCCTCCTCGAGACGCGTGCGCGCGAGCTTCTCGCGCTCGCTGGTGTCGATGCCCACTGCGGTCTCGCGGCCGATGATCTCGAGCTCCGTCTTCAGCGCCTCGATCCGCTTGCGGGTGTCGTCGACCTCGGGCGGCACGGCGTGCTGGCTGATCGCGACCCGCGCACAGGCGGTGTCGAGCAGGCTCACCGCCTTGTCGGGGAGCTGCCGCGCTGGGATGTAGCGGTGCGAGAGCCGCACGGCGGCATCGAGCGCCTCATCGAGCACCTGCACCTTGTGGTGGCGCTCCATGGTCGAGGTGATTCCGCGCATCATGAGGATGGCCTTCTCCTCGGAAGGCTCATCCACCTGCACCATCTGGAAGCGCCGTGTGAGCGCCGGGTCCTTCTCGATGTGCTTCTTGTACTCCGCCCAAGTGGTGGCGGCGACCGTGCGCAGCGTGCCGCGTGCGAGCGCCGGCTTCAGCAGATTCGCCGCATCACCCGTGCCGGCCGCGCCGCCGGCGCCGACGAGGGTGTGCGCTTCGTCGATGAACATGATGATGGGCTTGGGCGAGGCCTGCACTTCTTCAATCACCTGGCGCAGGCGCTGCTCGAACTCACCCTTCATGCTGGCACCGGCCTGCAGCAGTCCTACATCGAGCGCGCGCAGCGTCACATCGCGTAAGTTGGGCGGCACGTCCCCGGAGACGATCTTCTGCGCAAACCCCTCCACCACTGCGGTCTTACCGACGCCCGCTTCGCCGGTGAGGATCGGATTGTTCTGGCGGCGGCGCATCAGGATATCGATCACCTGGCGGATCTCCTCATCGCGACCGACGATTGGGTCGAGCTTGCCGCTGCGCGCCTGCTCGGTCAGATCGACCGTGAAGCGCTTCAGCGCCTCTTCTTTTCCCATCTGCGCCGGCGGCATCGCGCCGCTGAACTCTCCGGGCGTCGCCTGTCCAACGAGCCCGCCGTCCTTGGCCCGCAGCCCCTCCTCGGGCGAGCTCTTGACGATCTTGGCGAACTCATCGGTCAGCTGATCCGGCTTCACCTTCTCGAACTCACGCGACATCGACAGCAACACGTTGCGCAGGCTCGCCGTCTTGAGCATCGCCAGCACGATGTGCCCGGTACGCACCTGGACGTCGCCGAACTTGAGGGTGGCCCACACCCAGGCCCGCTCGACCGCATCGTCGATGTGCGGCGAGAGGTCCGAGATCGAGGTCGCGCCGCGCGGCAGTCGATCGAGGGCCTCGGTCACGTCGCGGGCGAGCTTGCCCGGATCGAGATTGAACGCGCGCACGATGGCGTGTACGTCCGAGCCCTGCAGCTGCAGGATCTGGTGGATCCAGTGCACGACTTCGACGTAGGGATTGCCGCGCAGCTTGCAGAAGACCGTGGCTCCCTCGATGGCCTTGTAGGCGACGCTGTTGAGCTTGCCAAACAAGGCGGTGCGGCTGATGTCACCCATGAGTCTCTCCGGCACAGTAGTTGGTTGTCATTGTGTGGCTCGTGTAGGTCGGTTAAGTCTTGCGCGGCCTCTCAGGCGGCCGCCTCGAGCGCGGCGCGCTCCCCACGAATCATGACGTCCGCTTCGCTCAAACGCCGGCCCCCGAGCCAGCTCGTCCACCCGAGCCGCCCCTCGCCGCCGAGCCTCACGCCGGGGGCCTCGCCCGTCGCGAGCGTCGGCCGCAACTGCCACGACCATTCGTCGTTGGTAAAGAGGCGCACCATGCCGGCGAGCTCGCGGAACGCGGGCGTACCCGGCAGGAAGCGCACGAACTCGGGATACGCGAGCGGACCGATGACGATCTCGAACTGATGCTGGCACTGGCGGGTGCGGGCGCCCAAGGTTGCACCCCGACCGAGCGTCATGCCCTCCACGGCAACGCCGAGCCGCGTGCGCATTTCCGGCGGAATCTCGAGCCACCCGGGCACGAACTGGCGGATGCGCACCTCGAGCCCGAAATAATCAGCGAGTGCCCGCTCGAGCGCCTCGGCGCTGCGGCTCGATTGCCCGAAGAGCCCTGCGCGAGCGAGCGCGGCGCGTGCCGCGTGCGGCGCCGCGGCGCGCGCCACGCCCGATGCGAGTCCGATGAGCGCCCCGACGTAGCGCGCGAAGCGATCGCTCTGCGGCCGGTCGAGATTGACCGCTGGATCGCCGTCCGCCCACGCGCGGTAGAAGAGCGCAATGAAGCGATGCTGGAACGCGTTGATGAAATCGGACACGCCGGGGTCGGCGCTGTGAGCGGCGCGCTCGAAAGCGTATTCAGTCAGGTGCAGCGGCAGGGCGCCGTTCGGCCCGAAGACGCCGAAAACGTACTGCTCGAGCCGCGGCAGGCCGTTCTCGGTCCGATCGAGCGGGGCGAGGTCTGTGGGCGCGAACTGCAGGTACGGCGGCTGGGCGAGCCGGACGGCATCGTCGGCGAGGCGCCGGGCCTCGCCGAGACGCGGACGCTCCGGATGAAGCTGCTCGAGCAGGCGCAGCGCCGCGAACAGCGTGAAGCGGTACGGCTGGTCCTCGAGCGTCGCCAACGTGCTCATAGCAGCTGCCGCGCCCCGGTTCGCACCGGCCAGCGCTTCAGCTCGCCGCGCGCGGCTGACTGCAGGCGCGTCTGCGCGAAGGAGTTAAGCGACACATAACGCGCGAAGAACCGCTCGAGCACCGCAGCAAGCGGCAGCACGCCCGCCCCCTCGAAGGCGGCGTCATCGAGCGTAAGGGTGATCTCTAGCCCCCGCCCGAAGGTGATCGGGCCCGGCATCGGAATGCGGCGCACGCACGGCTGGTAGGCGACCCGCACCACGCCCTCGATCTGGCGTGCCGCCGCGGGGTCGTCGGGATCGGCATAGAGCGCGAGCAACTCCCGCAGCAGGCGCGCCCCCTGGTCGGGGCCCGACTCCGTTAGTGACAGGTAATTGAGCGACAGGTGGCTCACCAGGCTCCACGCCGTGTCACCGAAGGCGGGCGAGCGACGCGGCGTCGAGGGGCCGGCGAGGCAGCGGATACTCTCGAGCGGCGCCGACCCCTCGAGCAGGAAATCAGTGTTGCCGCGGCCGAACGTGAGGCGGATCGGCAGATCGCGGTTGGTGCACAGCGCCTGCACGTCGAGCTGCGCGATCTGCGTATCGATGGGGCGGCCGCGCGCATCGATGATCGACACGAAGACTTCCGTGCCCACGTAGCTGGTGCGGGTGCCGGAGTGCGTCTGACGGCTCGACAGCAGCCGCGGACGGCGCTGCAGTGAATAGTACGGCCGCGCGCGCTCAACGCCTGCCTGGTGGCTCGTGAGGTACAGCGGCAGGATCTCCTCGAGTCGCTGCCCGCCGGCGTCTACTCCCGTGATGTGCTCGATCTGGTAGACCTCGAAATCCATCGGCCGGTTGCGATCGGGAATGATGTGCTGCTCGGTCGCGGCCGCATCCGTGTGCAGACGATCGAGCTCGCGGCGGAAGAGGTTCGTGACCGGCGTGCAGTGCAGGCGGAACTGCGTCGCGTCGAGCGCATTCTCGAGCCCGGGCTGGATGCGATCGAACACCAGGTAGAGCTCGCACTCCGCGCCGACGCAGGCGGCGAAGGCGCCGCGCAGTTCCGCGACGTCGAAGAACAGGAAGCGCTGCGGGAAGGCGAAGTACTCCTGCAGCAGCCGGTAACCGCCGAAACCGCGCCGCGAGGGGGGCAGGAGCGCCTCGTCGTCCTCGAAGCCGACCGCACGCACGGCTGCGGCAGGACGGTAACTCACCGTGCCGCCGCCGCCCGGGCGCACGTAGTAGCCGAGCGTGTTGGCGCCGAGCTGCTCGTAAAGCCGCGCGGCGAGATCGGGCGTCGCGTGCAGGTACAGCCGCAGCTTCTCGATCGGCAGCTCGGCGAGCGTCGCGCCGGGCGCGGCCTGCAGCCGCAGGCGGATCGCCGCGCGCACCTGGCTGCTCACCGGAATTCCCGCGCCGCTCAAGGCGCCTGAGCCGGAGAGGTACTTCGCTTCCGCCACCGCGAGCGGCCAGAGCGTCACGGCGTGCGCGGTGGTGAAGGCGCAGGCGGTCTGCTCGCCCTTGCCGAGCGGCGTATTGAGCAGCGAAGCGCGCGGAATCGACACCCCCGACTTCAGCGCACCGTCCTTCAGGTTCGGCAGGAACTCCACGATCGCGCAGGCGGGAACCGGGTTCAGGAACCCGGGATGCACCAGTTCGAGCAGATGTTGGGTGAACTGCGGGTGGCGCGCATCGAGCTTGAGCTGCGTGCGTGCGGCGAGGAAGGCGAATGACTCGATGAGGCGCTCGACGTAGGGGTCGGCCACTTCCAGCGAATCCATGCCGAGCCGGGCGGCAATGCGCGGGTACGCGCTCGCGAACTCGGCCCCCGACTCGCGCAGGAAGCGCAGCTCGGTGTTGTAGTATTCGAGCAGCCGCGGATCCATGGCTGTCAGCCCGACTCGGCATCCGTGACGATGACGTCGGCGGTCTCGACGTCGATCTGCGTGCGCAGCAGCAGCCGCTGCGGCACCGGCTGCCCCCAGAGCTCCGCCTCGACGCGGAACTTGAGCGCATACGCATCACCCTGCTGCCCCTCGGACTCCGGCGTCACCTGTACCTGCGACAGCCGCGGCTCGAAGAATTCGAGCGTCCGCTTGAGCCTGCGGGCGACCTCGGCGGGATCGAGGCCGCTCACTCCGAGACCGGCCACGCTCGGCATCCCGTAGTTGAGCACCGAGCGCTCGACGGCGGGGAAGCCCTCGAGACTGCGCCCGGTGTCGAAGCTCGCGGTGCTCAGCAGCCAGTTGAGGTCGCGCAGCACGGACTCGCGGAGCTTGCGCATCGAGACGACCCGCTGTTCGGGGGTCTCGGGGGTGAGATTGATGACGGTGCGCGGGCCGACCTCGGCGAACTCCCGCACCGGGTGCGGCTCCTCCGCGCTCGCGACCGGCGCGGCGCGCACGCGCGCGAGCGTCGCGCCGTCGGCGGGACCTGAAAACTGCAGCGCCATGGTCTCATCGTCCCCAATCCTCGCCGCGGAGCGCTCCGGGCGCCACGGGCGCAGCCCGAACGGTCGCAGCGCGAACTCGATCGCATCGACCGTAATGCCGAGCGCTGCGAGCTGGCTGCGTGAGGTCCGCACCTCGATGACCACGAGCGCGCGCATATCGTCGGACAGCCGATCGAGCAACGCCGGCTGCAGTCGATCCTGGAACGCGAGTTCGGCCATGCGTCAGGCGGACGGCGGCTCTCCGAGCTTGACCGAGCGCACCTCAAGCAGGGGCATCTCGAGCTCGTCGGTGGCCAGCATGCGCTGACCCAAGCCGACGGCGCCCCCCTCGCCGCCAAGCCACTCGGTCCGGCGCGAGAGGCGCACGGCATCCGCCTCGCTCGTCTCCGAGCCTGGATAGCGCGTGGGGATCATGCCGACGGCCTCCCCGCCGTTGGCCCACACGAACTCCGCCGGCAGCCACACGAGATCGCGCACATCCGCGGGCGGCTCGATGCGGATCTCGCGCACCCGGTGAAGCGGCACCCAGTAGTAAGCGCCGTTGAGCAGCACCTCGAGCAGCGGACCGAAGCGCGCGTCCGCATCCATCAGCCACTCGAACGGCGTGCCGTTCAGGGTTCCAGCGGTCGCCGGTGCGCTCTCGAGCGCGCCGCCGCGCAACTCGGCCGCCTCCTTCGCGTGACCCGAGGCGAGCAGTCCCAGCGCCTGCACCATTTCCGCCATCCAGGGCTCCGGCTCCCCGAACAGCAGCGGACTGCGCTCGCCGCGGAATACCCCGGCGCGCAGCCGCTCGCACTGGATCGCCGCCGCGTAGGAATGCACCATCGGCAACGTGCTGGCGTCGAGCTCCTTGAGCACGCCGAGCTGCGTGAGCGCACGCTCCCACTGCCCGAGCACCATCAGCACCTGAGCGAGGAAGATACGCTGGCGCACGTCGTCGGGGCGTCTGCGCACTTCGTCCTGCAGCGCCCCGAGACAGGCGTTCAAATCGCCGCGGCGGAAAGTCTCTTCAGCCGTCGACATGCAATGACTCCTCCGCCGCGCGCGGCACGAGGGGGGCAGCGCTGCAAGCCGCTGCCCCCAATCGAGTCGCACGTGCCGAACGTAATTGCCGCCGCTCTCAATCCTTGGCGTTGGCGGCGATGTCCCACGTGAACTGGCCCTGACCCTCCTTCGCCCCTTTCTTCGACTGTTCCTTGTACTCCATCTTCACCTTGGCGAAGTTCAGGGTGACGTTCTCGGTGAGGCGATCCTCACCGCCGCTGCCGCCGGTCGAGACGCTGGTGACGATGATTTCGTTCATCGTGATGATGATGTACTCGAGCGGATTGTCGCCGGCCTTGCGCACGATGAGCTTGGCCTCCTGCAGGTGCTTGCCGGAAGCGCTCGCGTACAGGAGGTCGGCGCTCGCCATGTCGAAGTAATGAGTGAAGGACAAGTCCTGGAAGTTGGCCTTGCCCGCGCCGCCCCCGCTCCCCATGTGCGTGGTGCCGGACTGGCTCATGCCCCAGCTCCAGGCCAGCACGTCAATGCCACCCTTGTCCTTGTACGTCTTGTCCTGGGTCTCACCCTTGATCTTCGAGTCCGAGTCGAAAACCAGAAACATGTCTACAGCCATCGGCTTGCTCCTGCTGTTGTTGAGTTAGTTCTAGGCAGCGCCCCTTTGCGAGGGCAACTTCGAAACGAGTCGCATGGAAACGTTGACTCCCTCGAGCTGGTAGTGCGGCCGCAGATGGAACGTCGCCGCGTAGAAGCCAGGGTTGCCCTCGATCTCCTCGACCTTGACTTCCGCCGCCGACAGCGGCTGGCGCGCGCGCGAGTTCTCGCCCGCCGTGTCGGGGCTCGGCAGCACGTAGCCCTTGATCCAGTCCGAGAGGTAGCGCTCCATGTCGGCACGCTCCATGAACGAGCCCACCTTGTCGCGCACCATGCACTTCAGGTAATGCGCGAAACGGCAGCTCGCGAACAGGTACGGCAGGCGCGCCGAGATGCGCGCGTTCGCCGTCGCGTCCGGATCGGTGTACTCGGTAGGCTTCTGCAGCGACTGCGCGCCGATGAATGCCGCGACGTCGGTGTTCTTGCGATGCACCAGGGGCATGAGGCCGGAGTTGGCGAGCTCCATCTCGCGGCGGTCGCTGATGGCGATCTCGGTTGGACATTTCATGTCCACGCCGCCGTCGTCGCTCGGAAAGGTGTGCACCGGCAGGCCTTCGACCGCGCCGCCCGATTCGACGCCGCGGATCGAGGTGCACCAGCCGAACTGCTTGAAGGAGCGCGTGACGTTCGCCGCCATGGCATACGCGGCGTTGGTCCAGGTGTATTTGCTGTGGTCGCCGACGCCGGTTTCTTCTTCGAAATCGAATTCCTCGACCGGACTGGTCTTGGAGCCGTAGGGCAGCCGCGACAGGAACCGCGGCATCGCCAGCCCGACGTACTTGGCGTCGTCCGACTCACGCAACGAACGCCACGCGGCGTAGTCGGGGGCGCTGAAGATCTTGGCGAGATCGCGCGGGTTGGCGAGCTCCTGCCAGGAGTCCATGCCCATGACCGAGGGGGCCGCGGCGGCGAGGAACGGCGCATGCGCGGCGGCCGCGTTCTGCGCGATCTGGCCGAGGAGCTCGACGTCGCCCGGTGTGTGGTCGAAGTAGTAGTCACCGACCAGGCAGCCATAGGGCTCGCCGCCGAGCTGCCCGTACTCCTGCTCGTAGATGCGCTTGAAGATCGGGCTCTGGTCCCAGGCCACGCCCTTGTATTTCTTCAGCGTCTTGGCGAGGTCCTTCTTGGAGATGTTGAGCACCCGGATCTTCAGCATCTCGTCGGTCTCGGTGTTGCTCACGAGGTAATTCAGCCCCCGCCAGGCGCTCTCGAGCTGCTGAAAGCGCTCGTGGTGCATGATGAGGTTCACCTGATCGGAGAGCTTCTTGTCGATCTCGGCGATGATCGCCTTGATGGTGCCGACCACGTCGTCGGAGACCACCGTCGTCTCGCGCAGCGCCTGCTCGGCGAGGGTGCGCACGGCGCTCTCCACCTCGGCGCGCGCCCGGTCGGTCTTCGGCTTGAACTCCTTCGTGAGGAGGGCTTCGAACTGATCCGCCTCGACGGTTGTCGCCGGCGGGGCGACCTTTTCTGCTTCTGCCATGATGGCTTCCTCTTAACCGATATCAGGAATTTCAGCTGTCCTGGGGCTTCGCCTTGGCGGCGAGCGACTTCAGGAGCGCCGGATCATTGAGAACTTTCGAGATCAGCTCCTCGGCGCCCGCCTTGCCGTCCATGTAGGTGACGAGGTTCGCGAGCTGGCTGCGGGCCTCGAGGAGCTTGGCGAGCGCATCCACCTTGCGCGCCACGGCGGCCGGGGAGAAGTCGTCCATGCTCTCGAAGGTGACGTCGACCTGGAGATTCCCCTCGCCGGTGAGCGTATTCGGCACGGTGAAGGCCGCGCGCGGCTTCATCGACTTCATGCGGTCGTCGAAATTGTCGATGTCGACCGACAGGAACTTGCGCTCATCCACCGCCGCCAGCGGCTCCTTGGAGTCGCCGGACAGGTCGGACATCACGCCCATGACGAAGGGCACCTGCACCTTCTTCTTCGCGCCGTACAGCTCGACGTCGTACTCGATCTGCACGCGTGGGGCGCGGTTGCGCGCGATGAATTTCTGACTGCTCTGCTTGGCCACGGGACACCTCCGACGAACTGAGACTTTAAGTTCCCTATGTGAAGTTAATCATGACACCTGACGGAGGACGCACCTACCTTGCGGCCCTGGGATCAGCCACGGTGTGCGCGCACCCCTCATTATTCTTCATCGCGGATGCCTCCGACCTGCTTCACGGCGGCGAGCGAGTCCGGCGCCAGCTCGGCGAGCACTTCGAGAAAATCTCTGGCGATCAGCCGCTTGGCGCGATCGACAAACAGCGGTACGGGGCTCGAGGGCTCCGCGCGGCGGAAAAATTCCGAGACGGCATCGAGACTGCGGATCGCATCCTCGCGCGAGCGGATCTGGCCCGGCACGCCGCCCGTGCCCTCGGCCGCACCATTGCCCGTGGCAGCGCTCTCGCTGACCGGCGCCCGCACATGCCGCGCGACGATGTCTTTCATGCGCGTCAGCGTGTCGGACAGAACTCCGGTGTCGGGGGCGGCCTGCACGCCCTGCTTCTCGACCATGATCGCGCCAATCGACTTGAGCGCATCGATGGCGGTGGTCAGTAAGGCGAGACTCTGGGTGAGCTCTTCCTGCGGCGCCGCGGAAAATGCGCCCGCGATCTGCGCCTCGGTCGGAGGCTCCGTACCGTCCTCCTCGGCCGGCGTCATTTTGCCCTCAGCGATCTCAACGTGCCGCAGACTGAAGCTCCCCAGCTGCCGGTTGCTGACGAGCGGTGCCCGCCGCAGCGCGTCGATAACCGCCATGCGGTCGGCAAAGTAATTCAGGGCGTTCTTCCGCAGTACTGCATCGTCGTCGATACGCGGGTACACGGTGTCGAAATAATCCGTGAGCCAGCGCGTGGCGACCATGAGGGAGTTCGCCAGGCTCTGTATGCCGTCGATCCTGAGCCCAGCGGTCGCCAGGTGCGCGAGCAGCCGGAAGTCCTTGCTGGTGCCCAACGCTTCGACGGAGGCCTCCCGGACGGCCCGCCAGTCCGTGTCAGGTTTGAGCGGCGTCGACTGTCCAAAGATGCGGAACGCATCGATCGCCGCCATCTGCTGCGTGTCCTCGAGATTCTCGCCGCAGGGCTCGCTCTCGCTGAGCGGCTGTACGAGGGCGTCACAGTCAATGCCGCTTGCCATGCGCTGTCGACGGTGCTAGTGGAAGTCCTCGAAAACGAGCGAGGTGGCCGGCATATATATGTGTTCGGTATGCCACCCCGGCGCGCTAGCATGGACTAACCGCGGCAGATGTCAATCGCCCGCTGCGGTGCGATCGCCGGGGATACCGGATGACAACCGTCCGCGCCGCGCTGACCGCTTACGCACCCTTTGCCGTCGTGCGTCCTGACACACAATCGCCCGGGAGCGTCGCCGACGCGATCGACAAGCGCCTGCTGGGAAGCCGAGCCGAGCGACCCGTGAATTAGCTCTTTCGCTTCAGTGATTTGGCTTTGCGGCCGTAGCGGCGCTCATGGCCAGCGCCCGGCGAGGCGTTGCGCAGCGTCGGCCACCGACTGCAGGCGCATCAGGCGTGCCCTTGGCGCCTGTCGATCGCTGAGCAACGGCATCAGGCCGTGCTCGAGCAGCGCTTGGCCAGCTCGCTCTCCGATCCAGCCTTCCGCGCAGGGCTGCAGCTGCGTCTCGCCATCGCGTCGGAAGCTATATGCGGGCAGGTCCTCGATGTCCTGGCCCGGGCGCGCCACCTGCTCCCAACCGCCATCGGCGAAGGCCTGCCCGAGAAGCAGCGCGACGGCCAACGAGCCTGGGCCCCAGAGCAGCGTCTCGTGCTCTGGAGCCGAGAGTTGCTCCTCGAACGCGAACCGCTCGAGCGCATCGGTCGCCTTGCCGTATGGCAGCCGCAGCAGGACGCGTGGGGTGACGAGACCAATCGAGGGGGCGATGGCACTGTGGCGCAGCTCGGCCCACTGCCGCGCGAGGTCTGCCGCCAGCGGCTGCCAGCGGCGCGGGTCGGACAGGTCGGCTGTCGACTGGCAGCCGAACAAAGCGGGCGTCGCTGCAAGGACCAGCGGTGCGCCGACCTCGGACGCGACCGCGCCGAGCGCCGCGAGCAGATTGAAATCGTCCGTGCTTGGTCCGATGCTGAACAGTGCCGTCAGGAGGGTCCAGTGTCCTCTCTCGGCCTTACCCGCCTCTTGCAGCGCGCGCGCCAAATCAGAGTCCAATGGATCGCGTTGTCCGGCGACGAGGTCGCTCAGGAGCTCATCGCGAGTCACATCGAGCAGATGGAGCTGCAGCTGCTCGTCCAGTTCGAGACGGCACACGAGCCAGTGCGTTCCACGCCAGGCCGCCTCCAATTCGCGGAACGCGGGGGCGTGCAGTAGCTCGCGCATCTGCCTGCCGAGCACCTCGTCGATGGCGGTAAGGTACGAAGAAAGATGGGGCATGCTGCTCGATGCGATGTGCGGGGCGACGATGCGACGGATCAGCGCATCGATCGGGGAGGCAGAGGAAGGAGCCCCGGCCCCTTGCGCGGCCGAGCGGTCGCCGAGCAAGCGCTGCAGCGTCACCGAGTCCCTCTCGGGATCGTCGGCGGTCGCCATCGGCGCCACCCGACCCCTCTCGCCCTTTGAGAGCCCGTGCGTGCGCAACTCGGCTGCCGCCTCTTCAAAGCAGGCGGGATCGAGTAACCGCGCGCGCAACGCGCGCAATCGCTCGAAGCGAGGGTCGCGCTCGAACAGCCGGTCCGGATGAAAGTCATCGAGCGAGCTGAAACGGAGCAGTGTGGGCTCGCCTGCACCCGTGCGCAGTGCCACCTGCGGAGCCATCTCGGCCAGCACGCGCTCGAACATCTCGAGGTCGACGCGCCGCGAGGGGCGTTCCCGCAGTGCTGCCACCCCCCGCGCAGCGCCGCTGGCGCCGCGGCCACTGAAGTTGCCAAGCAACAGCAACCGCATCGGGCGGTCTTGCGTTCCGCGCTGCGGCATGGCGGAGCGACCAATTCGAACATCCACTTCAACTGTCATGTGAATCAGTCGCTCCGATTGTCAGCCAACGCCAGGCATTCTACGCTCGAGCGACGCCGACGGCGGATACGACCTCTTCTGGCGCGCGAGCCTCCTGAAGATGGAACTCCCTTCATGATCCCGGGCAGTGGCGTTAGGTCATGGCTTAGACTCGCGGACGCTAAGAGCGAAGCCGTGCGTGGGGTTGGGCGCCTGCGTGTGGTCTTAGTCGCGCAGCCTCTCGGCCATGACGGATGCAGGGCGGACGCCACTCGGCATTGTTGACTCTTCGACCACCCGTCGAGCGCCGCAAGCGCTCGGGCCGCTCACGTCATCGCCTCATAACGGCACGCCCGTGTGCCAATTAATTTCTTCATTGCAAGCTCGCGCGCGGCACCTGTCTGAGTCCGCGTCGATGGAAGTCTATCCGCCGCTCGCGAACCGGCGGCTCGGCCGCTCGAAGCCACTATGACAACACAGGTGAAGCGGGCCGCCGCGCGGCGGCCCGCTTCAGACTGACTCCACGGCAGCGCTCACGGCGCGGCGGGCGCTTTGTTGTCGGCCACCGTCACGCAGGCACGATCCGCAGACTCGTCCCGGCAGGCGGGAGTGGTATTGCGACTCTGGAGTTGCGCGCTGTGCACCTGAGCGTTGGCGGCCATCACTGCCGCGAACTGGAAAGGGTCGCGCTCCGTGGAAGCGCTCGAGCTTACGAATGCCCAGGCGCCCAACGCGGTGATCGCACAGGCGCACGCGGCAGCGGTGAAGCGGCTGAGTCCGATAGTAAGAGTGTTCATTACATTCATCCTCGTGTTGAGTGGCGGTTGGTAATAACGTCGGTCTCGTCAGTTGCCTGCGGCGCATCAGCACGCCGTCGCTCCTTCATGTGACCGATCGTGCACCGCGCAGGAAGCTCCTCGGCAGTGCCAAAGGTCACAAGTCCCGGGTCAGCAATCGCGCCGGCGCGCTGCTGCGCGTGCGTGTGCCAGCCGCTCAACGGTCAGCCGTTCTCACTGCACGACATGCATAGAAGTGTTGATCAGCGGTAGTGACCAAAGTCCCGTGATGCGTTGACCGCATGACCCGCGCGCGATCTCTGCGATCGGGCCGGGCACTCGCGAGGCAGCCAGGGCTAACTTTGGTTACTGGTTGCTCGCGCGCTTCTCGTCGACGATTCGCCCAACACCTGGAGGTTCTGCCGATGACGCGCAACCGGTGCCAAAACAAAACGCTCGACTGGTGTCCGCGTTCGGGAACCCGCCTCGATCGGGCGAATGCGGGCGGTTACCGGACTCCTTGTCAGAACCGGATGCGACGTCGCTCTCTCCTGGACGCTCTGCGTCCTTCTCCGCAGCCCGAGGGACAAAGGTGTCGCCAGTCCGCCTGCCCGGGTTGCAAATCGAGCTGGCCAGGCTGAAGGCGGACAGCGCCCGGGCATCAAGCGACGCACGCAAGTGCTGGTGCGCTAGCGGGAGTAGCGGCGCTTCGAATGGCTACTGTACCGTCGGAGGTCGCTTCGAAGTCACGGCACGTGGCTTCGGCAGCAAGCCGTTCACCTCGAGCAGGGCATCGACCGCCTTGCGAAGCAGCACGGCCCTTGGAATGAGGGTCGTTTCTGCCAGTGTGGCGAGCAGGGCCGCCTTCTCGGGCTCCAGATATATCGATTGCTGCACGAACGTGCGTTTTGGCTTGGCCATGGTCACGACTATGCATGACTCGTCACGACACGTCGGGCGGATCTGACTTAACGCGTCGCCGTCGCCACGGAACCGTGATGGCAGTCACCCTTGGGGCCACCGGTCCGCGCCATGACAGGGCGGCGCACGGGCGGCTGCCGATGGCAAATCAGGGGATAGTTGCCTGGACACCCTGAGAGGTGCAGCCTTACGGCTCAAGCCGCGTCGCGGGGCTCAGCCAGCAGGCCCGCCCGAGTAGAGTTCCGCAGAGGCTCAGGGCGCTGCCGGGACGCGGCCGAGAACAACAAGGGTGAACACGCGTGAACAGTACAGACGGCTCGGGGACACTCGACCTCACCCAGGCGGCGCAGCTCTGCAAGTGCAGCGCCCACCGGATCTGCACCTTGGCCAGAACCGGAGCGATCCCGGCGACCAAGATCGGACGCAGGTGGGTTTTCCCGACGCGCCTGCTTCAGGAATGGATCGACGAGAGATCGCGCGCCAACGTCACCGGGAGGCCCTATCTCGGAACGGTGCGGCGCGTGACGGTAGCCCAGGCGCTGACTCTGAATGGCACCACCCGGCGCGCGGCCGCCAAGAATTAGCGGACGCGAGCCTCGATCAACGGTCTGGGGCCCTCGCGCTGGGCTTTGCTATTGCGCTGGCGCTCGGTGGGCAGCAGCGCAGCGCTCCGCAATCCGGCACCGACGCGTCCTTGGGTCAGCCGGCGTCCCCCGCCGTGCATTGGCCGAATATGACGTAGGCACCGATGCGATCGGCGACGGTGATGGTGATGGCTCCGGTCTTGCGGTTGACGATCGCGCTCCACGCAAACTTCAGATCCGTTCCCTGCATCACCAGCTGTTCGTCGTTGGTTGCCGAGTTCTGGATCGGCAGAATTGCCGTACGGTACGGGGTCTTGATGGCCTTGTTGGCGAAGTCGATCCGGACCTGGACCGGGCCCTTGGCCTGGGACTTGAGGGCGGTGCACGCCGCCGTGGGCTTGCAATCGCGACCCGCAGTGGGCGTGCACGTCAGCGGCACCGACCCGTCGAAATCAGACGCTGCCGCGACGGCCGAGAAAGCCAGTCCTACCGCGAGCAGCACACCGCGCACAGGTTTCATTGTTCCATCTCCCTTTTTGGACAATACCGTCAGCGAACATCCGCTCGTTCGGCCCTTTGTTTGCGTGCGCTGTCGCCGACCTTCTTTAAGTTAGTGGGTTGGCCAACACAAGCGCGGCCATCCTGCACGCCTTCGGACGAGCGCGTCAAACACGCTCCTTGTCCGCGAGATACGCGGCGCGACCCGAGCCTCGGGTATTGCCGCATCGTCGGCCTCCGACGCAGTTTCATGAGGCCGCCCAGGGCCTGCCGAACGATCTCCGCAGTTTCTCAGGCCCGAGGAGGGTTAAGCTATTGAAATTCATGGGAGGCGGGAGCTTGAGTCACCACCCCTCGTGGCTCGAGTGTGCAGATAGCTACTAGATATGGTAGGCCGCGGGCCGAAATCGTCGTATCCTAGCGCCCGTTCCCAAGCCCTGGACGCACTCGCCCCGCGCGAGGAGGAAAACCCATGCAGCAAGCAGACCTGCTCGCGTTGCTCAAGCGGGCCCGCACGGTTCTCGAGCATTACCTGTTCGAGGCAGAGGGCGAGGCGGTCCGCGATGACGTCGCGGAGGTGTGCATGGCCATCGATGAGGTGCTGCCGGTCGAGGGGCGCGTACAGCCGAAGAGAGTAGTGCTCGATCGCTCGGCGCTCGAGCGCTCGGCGCTCGAGCGCTCCGTCGCGTAATCCCTACACACCGTCTCACCCCGGCGCGTCTGGGCTCGTGCCTGCTACCTGCGCACCAGCCAGACGATCAGAGAGATCAGCGCGCTGAGCAGCAGCATCGTCGTGACGGGGAAGAAGAATCTGAACCCGGGCCGGTCGATGACGATGTCGCCGGGCAGGCGAAACAGTGGCAGCCGTCGGATCCAGGACCAGCCGAGACCGAGGAGGATGAGGCTCGCTCCGAGCGCAACGAGGATGCGGTTCATGGTGCAGTCCCCACACCCTACCTCAGTTGCGCAGCACTTCGAAGCGCTGGTGGCTCGCGTCCTCGGCATCGAGTGAGCTGAGCTTGCGCAGCCGGATCGCCCGCTCGCCGATGTGCTCGAAGAGACGCATCCCATACCCGAGCAGAATCGGCGCGCGCCCGGTCGAACATCTCTGCCACCACCGCGGCGATGAAGCCATCGAGCGATATCGTCATGTCGGTCACCACCTTGTTCATCGCCTGACCCTCCGGTTACTCTCTGACGACGTTTGGAGAGCTGCCGTTTCGACACGCGGCGCCGCGAGATGACCGCATAATAGCCGGCGCTGCGCAGGGGGTCCGCATGCGCATCCTCGGCCTGAGTCGCTGCCGCGTCGCGAGCGCGACGCCGTGAGGAAGCCCGCGCCCGCTGCTTTGCTGCTCGCGCTGATTCCATTCGCCACCATGTGCTTTGCGGTTCCGCTCTGGGATCGCATCGAGCCGATGATGCTCGGACTGCCGTTCAATCTGTTCTGGCTGATTGCGTGGATCGTGCTCACGCCGCTGTGCATGTGGGCGGCATACCGCGTGGAGCGCGCACGCGAAGCGCAGGGCGAGCGCCTGCCATGAGCCCTGCCGTCGTCTGCCTGACCACCATCCTCAGCATCGTCGCCCTCGGCACGACCATCGGCTTTCTTGCGGGCGTACATCGGCGAATGGACCTCGAGCAATGGACCGTCGGCGGTCGGGGCTTCGGCGTGGTGCTCATCTTCCTGCTGATGGCGGGCGAGGTTTACACCACCTTCGCGTTTCTCGGAGCGAGCGGCTGGGCCTATTCCCGGGGTGGCCCGGCGCTTTACGTGCTTGCCTATCTGACGCTCGCGTACGTGGTGTCGTTCTTTATCCTGCCGCAGATCTGGGAGGTTGGCCGCAGGCATGGACTGCAGACCCAGTCTGACTTCTTCCTCGTGCGCTACGGCAGCAAGTATCTCGCCGGCCTCGTGTGCGTTGTCGGCATCATCTCGTTCGTCCCGTACCTGCAGCTGCAGATCACCGGCGTCGGCATTATCGTCTCAGTCGCCAGCTACGACGGCATCGGCCGTACCCCGGCAATGTTGGGTGCGGTCGTGTTGCTGGTGGCGTTCGTCTTCGCGAGCGGCGTGCGCGCGGTCGCCTGGGTGAGCATCGTGAAGGACGTGCTCATGGTGTTCGCGGCGCTCGTGATCGGCATCGGCGTCCCCTTCATGCACTTCGGTGGCATCGGTCCCATGTTCGCCGCGCTCGCGCACACGCGGCCGCTTCACCTGACGATGCCGGGCGCCACGGCCAACCTCGGGCACGCATGGTTCGTCTCCACGGTGCTGCTGACTTCGCTCGGCTTCTACATGTGGCCGCACGGCTTCGGCGCGACCTTCACCGCCAAGAGCGGCGACACCTTACGACGCAACGCGGTGATCATGCCACTCTACACGCTCACGCTGGTCTTCATCTTTTTCGCCGGTTTCGCGGCGGTCCTGGTGCTGCCGGGGTTGTCGAACGGCGACCTCGCGCTGCTCACCGTCGTGCGCAAGAGCTTTCCGCCCTGGTTTCTCGGAGTAGTTGGCGGCGCCGGTGCGCTCACGGCGATGGTGCCGGCATCCATCTTCATCCTGACCGCCGCCACGCTTTTCGCCAAGAACCTGTACCGGCCGCTGCTCGCCCCGGCGATGACGGACGATCAGGTGGCGAGACTCGCGCGCGCGATGGTGGTCGTGCTCGGCCTCATCAGCCTGAGCCTGGCCGTTTTCAGCACCACGAGTCTCGTGTCGCTGCTGCTGACCGGCTATGCGGGCGTTACCCAGTTCTTCCCGGGCGTGGTGCTCGGCCTCTACTGGAAGCGCGTCACGGCGCCGGCGGTATTCGCGGGTATGATTGCGGGAGTTGCCGCGGCCGTCTTCCTCATGCTCTCGCACCGGGATCCGCTCTTTGGGCTGAGCGCCGGATTCCTGGCGCTGTGTCTGAATTTCCTGATCGTTGCCGGGCTGACGCTGCTCAAGACCGCATCGGCCGGCGATGCTGCCACAGTCACGGCTGCCGATTTCTGGTCCACGGCCCGCTGACGGGCACCGGTTGTCACCACTTGTCCTCGCAGCCGATACAGGCCCCGACATGAAACTGATCGAACCGATCGAGACCGCGGCAGCGGCCTTGCAAACCCTGAGGCGCGACATTCATGCGCATCCGGAGCTTGGTTTTCAGGAGCGGCGCACGTCGGATCTCATTGCCAGCACCCTCGCCGAGTGGGGCATCCCCGTGCACCGCGGGCTGGGCCGGACCGGCGTCGTCGGCATCGTGCGCAACGGCTCCGCGGCCCGCGCCGTGGGGCTGCGCGCGGACATCGACGCGCTGCCGATCAGCGAGCGCAACACCTTCGCTCACGCCAGCGTGCACAGCGGCCGCATGCATGCCTGCGGCCACGACGGTCACACGGCGATGCTGCTGGCTGCCGCCCGCTACCTGGCGGACCACCGTGATTTCGACGGCGCGGTGTATCTGATCTTTCAACCCGCGGAAGAAGGTGGCGGCGGCGCGCGCGAGATGATCAGGGACGGTCTGTTCGACCGCTTTCCGATGGAAGCGATCTTCGGCATCCACAACTGGCCCGGCCTCGAGGTTGGTCAATTCGCCTTGCGACCCGGGCCGGTGTTTGCATCGAGCAACGACTTCCGGATCACCATCCACGGCAGAGGCGCACACGCCGCCATGCCGCACAACGGCATCGACCCCCTGCCGGTGGCCTGTCAGATGGTGCAGGCGTTCCAGACCATCATCTCGCGCAACAAGCGCCCGATCGACGCCGCCGTGATCTCGGTCACCATGATCCAGGCGGGCCAGGCGACCAACGTCGTGCCGGATAGCTGCCAGCTGCAGGGCACCGTGCGCGCCTTCAGCGTCGAGCTACTCGACATGATCGAGCGGCGCATGCGGCAGGTGGCCGAAGCCACCTGCCAGGCCTTTGAGGCGCGCTGCGAGTTCACCTTCCGCCGCAACTATCCGCCCACCATTAACCATGAGCGGGAAACGCAGTTCGCGCGCGAGCTGCTCAATGCGCTGGTGGGAGCGGAAAACGTGAAAGACTTCGAGCCGACGATGGGCGCCGAGGACTTCAGTTACTTTCTGCTCGAGAAGCCCGGGTGTTATTTTGTGATCGGCAACGGCGATGGCAGTCACCGCAGCGGCGCGCACGGCGGCGGGCCGTGTATGCTGCACAACCCGAGCTACGACTTCAACGACCAGCTCATTCCACTCGGCGGATCGATGTGGGCGCGCCTCGCCGAGCAGTGGCTGGGGACCGCGCGCTAGGCCGAGCGACCGAGGATCTCCTCGAGTGCCTCGATGAGACGGCTCACTTCCTTGGCGGAGTTGTAGTGCAGCAGTGACAGCCGCGCGGCCCCGCGCAGCGGGTCGACGTTCATCGCTTCGAGCAGTCGCACGGCATAGAAATTGCCGTTGCCAGCCATGAAACCGCGCGCGGCGAGCGCCTTGACCAACTCGCCCGGATCGGTCTTGGTCGCGAACGAGACGGTCGCGGCCCGCTGCTCGGGCGTGGCAGGTCCCAGCAGGCGCACGTCCCGCCGCGCGGCGAGATACTCGAGGAGCGTCGTCAGCAGCGGCAGCTCGGCGGCCCGCAACATCTGACGGACACGCTCGGCACGCGCACCGGCGGTCGCCGGGGCGGACGCGCCGGCATGATGTGCATCGAGCGCATCGAAGTACTCGGCGATACCGCGCGCGGCAGCCACCTGAGCGTGATCGGGGCCCGCCGGCACCAGGCGCTTCGAACCGTCCGCGTCGTTGAAATAGTGGCCCTGGTTCGCGAGGCGATCGAGCAGCGCCGCGCGCACGACCATCAGTCCCTGGTGAGGGCCGTAGGTCTTGTAGAGCGAGAACAGGTATACGTCGACGCCGAGCTTCGTCACGTCGGGCAAGCCGTGCGGCGCCCAGGCCACGCCGTCGACCACCGTGATGACGCCCGCGCTTTTGGCGCGCGCCGCGATGCGCGACACCGGGTTGATGTGCGCCACGATGTTGGAAGCGTGCGGAAAGGCGAGCAGCCGTGTTCGCTCGCTCAACAACCGCTCGAGTTGCCCTTCATCGAGCACGCCACTCTGCGCATCGACGCGCCACTCGCGCACGATGACACCGTGCGCGGCGAGCCGCCGCCAGCTGCCGCTGTTGGCCTCGTGATCCTGGTTGGTCACGATGATCTCGTCGCCGGGCTGCAGCAGGGCGCGGAAAGCCTGCGCCAGCACATAGGTGTTCTGCGACGTCGACGGGCCGAAATGCACTTCCCCCGTGCTCACGCCGAGGTACTCGGCGAGCCGCGCGCGCGCCGCATCCATCCACTCTCCGGCTTCGGCGGAGGCCGGAAATGCGTAATAGGGCTGGACCTTCAGCCGGCGGTAGTACTCGGTCAGGCGGTTGACGACCGCCGCGCAGGGGTAGGAGCCGCCGGCGTTCTCGAAGAACGCCTGCTGTGCGAGCGAGGGTTCGGCGAAGGCCGGGAACTGCCGGCGCACAAAGCCAAGATCGAGCTTCATCTCACGATGATCGCATCCGCCCGATCCGCCCGCTACAGGCGCCGGTGCCGCGGCCCTCATTGCAGGGTCAGGCGGCGACGGGGCGTCGCAGCGGCGCGCCGAGGTAGCAGCCGAATTCCGTGGCGAAGTTGACGGACACGCGCGCGTGCACGCGGCCCTGGCGGTCGAGGAACTGCGCCTCGTCATCGAGCGGTACGACGGCCGCGTGCCAGACGTTGGGGTGCAGATAAAGCCCCCGGCCACCGTCGCACCAGAAGGTGACGAATTTTTCCGGTGTAACGTCATCGCCCGGCAGCGCCAGCGGTACGACGAAGCTGCAGCCGTTCAGTGGATAAAAGAGCTGACCGCCGTCGGGATGATAGTTGGCACGCCAGATGAGCGCGCGTTCGCGTTTCTTTCCCGCGCTCCGCGCGGCAGCTTCCTCGGGCCAGGTGCTCCAGCCGAACAGGTAGCTGTCGCCCACGGCGTTGTTGCGGGCATAGAGCGTCTCTCCCTGCCACTGAAATTCAAACAAGCCCTCGGTCACACCGCCCTGGTCGCCGCTGTTGGCATCGATCGGACGCCATCCCTGGGCCGGCCAGCGGACGATCTCGATACGAAAGTTCCTGGGGTCGTCGACCAGACAGCCGTAGCCGGCGAGGCTGTCGTTGGTGGCGACGATGAGGGGCGTCTCGTGGACGCGGCGCACACCGGTCGAGGGGATGTAGGTGATCTGATCGCGGGAGATATCCACGGCGGCATTATGCACTGCGCGTGTCCGGGTGCGCGCGGCTCGCAAGCGACCGGGCGCGGTGCGCGAGACGCTCGATGAGTTCCGTGTACTCGTGCAGCGGCAGCGTCGAGAGCCCCGCGACCTTCCCCTGATCGTCCCAGTGCCGCACGCGAACCGCTTCACGCCAGAACGGCTGTGCCTCGAACTGCCTGACTTCGTGCGGCGTCATCGGGCCGCCCTGCAGCTTCAGCGTATACACCGACGCCGGGCTCAGCTGCCTGAAGTAGCCGGGATCGGTGGCGCACAAGTAGCGCTTGGCGGGCACGTGCAGTCGCACCGGCTCGCAGACGCTCGCGTCGAAGTGTCCGGCCAGCCAGCGCGCGCCGACTTCCTCGTGATGCGCATCGCGCGTCCACTCCTCGAGGGCATCCGGGACCTGCTCGAGCAGATGGCCGATATCGTGCAGCAGCGCCGCGAGCACCAGCGTCTCCGGCGCCCCCTCGGCTCGTGCGAAGTGCGCCGCCTGCAGCCCGTGCTCGGTCATCGAGACGCGCTCGCCGAAATAGGCTTGTGCGCCACGCGCCTGGTAGATCGCGAGAATGTCGCCGCTGAGACTCATGCGGCCGCCGCGGTGAGCTCGCGTCGCAGTAGCGCCGTCTGGCTGAAGACGCTATCGCGGCTCAGGTAACAACCGCGCAGGTGCCGCGGGTAGCGGGCCGACGAGAAGGCCGTGCGGCCGTGCAGTGTGCGCTGGTTGTCGAACACCACTAGCGTGCCGCCGGGCAGGCGCGTGCGCAGCTGAAACCGCGCATCGCGCATCAACAGGGCGAAGCGCCGGTAGGCGGCGTAGAAGCGCAGTGTCTCCCCGGGTGGCAGGTCCAGCGGCGCGATCGAGCGACTGTTGTAGTGTATGGCAGTCACGGCACCGCTCGCGGACAGCCGTATCAGCGGCCGCTCGGCGTGCAGCTCCGCGTCGCGCGAGCGGTAGAGAAACGGCACCGGCGTGCCGGTCAATTGTGCAAAGGCATCCGGCGCACTGGACCGCAAGTGCTCGGCGAGCGCGAACCCGTCGGCGAACAGGCTCTCGCCACCCTCGCTCGAGGGGACGAGCGCGTGCAGCGCCTGAAAACCCGGCACCGGCTCGCGGTAGGGATTGTCGGTGTGCAGGCCGAGCCCGAGATCGGAGTAAGCGAGGTTCTCGGGCTGCGGCACCGAGCGTACGTCGAAGGTGAGCCCGTAATTGGTCTCGAGCACCCGACCGATGAGTGGCATCACCTCGAGTAGCGCCGCTTCCGTGGCCGGCACCTCACGCAGGAACGCAAGCCCGTCCTGCAGCAGCCGCGTGAGCCACGTGAGACGCGCGCTCGGGCTCGCGCGCAGCTCCGCGAGTCGTTGCCGGGCGAAGTCGCGTTCGGCATCGAGGGTGGCCCCCTCGAGCCACAGCCGCACCTGCTGCTCGGGCCGCTTCGCGCTGCGACCGTGGGCGTGGGATGCGAGCCAGGCGAGGTCGTAGCAGGCCGCCTGCGGCTCGCCCTCCCATTCGATGCGTACCGCCCCGTCGTGTCTCACCGCCGAGCGGATGCGCGGTCGCTCCGGCAGATCCGCGATGTCGACGAGCCGTTGGCCGCTGTGCGCATCGCGATCCTGCGGGCGATTGTCGCGCAGCCACAGGCTGGCAAATTCGCTCGCGCCGCCGTCGGCCCACTCGACGGTGAGCGCATCCGGCGCGGCCGTGATGCGGATCGCTTCGCTCGGGCTAGGCATGCACGGCCCGCGCCACGGCACGGCTGTTGAGAAAGTACAGGCCGCCGGCGCAACCGGTGGCCGCGGCGCTCACCGCAGCGAGCGTCACGAACACGCCGTCCCAGCCGAAGGCCACCGCGAGTCGTGCAACGCTGTCGCCCGCGAGCACGCCCCCGAGATAGCCGATGCCATCGATGATGCCCGAGGATGCGGCGCTCGCCTGTTTGCCGCCGAAGTCGAGCGCAAAGGCGCCGCCCAGATACGAGTACGGCCCGAGCAGACAGAAGGCGACCAGACCGATGGTGGCGAGCGGCACAAGCGAATGCGCACCGCCCGGTCGCACCGACATGAGCGCGAGGAGGGCGGCCGCAGTCGCAGCGAGGCCGAGGAACAGCAGCAGCGTACGCCCGTTCAGGCCGAGCCGATCGCTCAGCCAGCCAGCGAGCAGCACCGAAAGCACGCCGACGGCGGGGAATACGGCACTCAAGGCGGCCGCGTCACTCATGCTGTACCCCAGATGATCACGCAGATACACGGGCGTCCAGGTGTTGAAGGTTTCGCGGATTATTGTGCAGGCGAAGGACAGCAGGCAAACGAGCAGGAACGCCCGGCTGCGCAGCAGCGGCAGCAGCAGCGCGCCGAGACTCGCCGGCGGTGATTCGGTCGCGGCGAACAGGTTGAGCGGGTTGGGGGTGGCCTCGGCGTGACCTTCCTCGGACCGCGACTCGCGCAGCCACAGGAGGTTGGCAAGCAGCATGACCCCGGCCACGAGCGCCGCGAACACGAACAGCGTGCGCCAGCCGTAGCCGCGGGCGATGAGCAGTCCCATCTGCTGTCGCGCCAGCGCATCGCCCACCAGATAGCTGATGCTGAGGATGCCGATGATCGAGCCGTACGCGGAGTAGTTGAACCACTTCGAGGAGACCTTGATGAGTCCCGCCCAGCCGACCGATTGCGTCAGGCGGTTGCCGAGCCAGGCGAGTGTGAACAGCGGGAAGGTACCGCCGGCGGCGAATAGCAGCGTGAAGCTCATCGCGCCGCCGACGCCGATGAGAAAGTTGCGCCGGCCGCCCCAGTAGTCGCCGAGCCCGGTCAGGAAAAGCTTGCCGAGCGCATAGGCGAGCACGCCGAGCGAGCTGATGGTGCCGAAGCGGATGATCGCCTCGCCGTGGGGGACACCGTGCCTGCCGAGCTCCTCGACCAGCAGCGGCGTGGCCACCGACAGGTCCGCGCGGCAGTAATAACAGGCGGCATAGCCGCCGAAGAGCAGCGCAATCGTGCGCAGCTGCGCGTGGCGCAGCGCCGTTGTCACGCCGCTCTTCACGGCCGCGGCGTCTCCTGCCGGATCGGGGCGCCCGCCGCAGACACCCAGATCGGATCGGTGTAGGCCCGGCGGCCGCGTTGATCCTCGACGACTAGGGCGTGCCCGGTGTGCTCCGGCGGCAGCGAGAGCACCTGCTGCTCATCGGCGGCGGCGTGCGAGTTGATCTCGATCAGGTCGAAGGCAGGATCGCAGCCCCCGGGGGCGGTGCCCGCGTTACCCGCGGGGATCGGCGTCGGGCGGACGATGCGCACATCCGCCGGTGAGAGCCTCGGCGCGAGCAGCAGGCAGAGCAATGCCAACGGGGTCGGTGTGACTCTCATTGGGTGTAACGGCTTGAGGCGGTGCGCAGCCGATACTAGCGGAGGCGCTGCATGGAATCACGGGAGGGGCGTCTTCAGGCTGGTGAGTGCGCACACGGAAGGTGGGGAGGCGCGGTGCGCAGGCGCGGATTACCAGCCGTGCCAGTAGTAGCCCTCGTGGTGCAGCTGGGCGGCCCGCAGCGTGCCGTTCCGGGTTCGTCAAGGCGTCGTACGGCGGCGGGCCGAGCGCTGAAGCACTGCCCGTAACACGACCGCGTGATTCACCTGCGGGTCGCGCGCTGCGTAGAGCAGCGTCACCCGTTGTCGGCGGGCGCGCTGCCGCAGCGCCTGCAGCGTGGCGGCGTGCGCGCGCAATTCGGCGCGATAGCGGGCGCCAAACTCACGCCAGCGCGTGGGATCATGGTGGAACCACTGACGCAGCGCCGCGCTCGGGGCGAGATCGGCGAGCCACTCATCGAGTGCCGCGCGCTGTTTGCTGATGCCGCGCGGCCAGAGCCGATCGACCAGCACCCGCCAGCCGTCGCCGTGCTCGGGCGGAGCATAGATGCGCTTGATGGCGACGCCGCGCGCGGGCGCGGGCCGCGGCGGCGGCTCGAGCTCGTGCAGGAAGCAGGGCGCGGAGCTGTAGGAGCCGGGGACTTCCTCATCGCGCGCCGTTGCGGCGCGCCGCTTGCGCCGGACAGCCATCTCAGGTACCTCCGGGACGAATCGCTGCCGCGGGATTGTCGGTCACGGCGTGCGCGCGATCCAGCCTGCGGGCACAGCGCGTATGATGCCGCGGCAGTATGAGCACTTTGCGCCAGCAGCTGCGCGACAATGCGGTGGCCCTGATCAGCCTCGTCGTGGCGCTCAGCAGTCTCAGCTACAACACCTGGCGCAACGAGCGCACCGAGCACAACCGCAACGTCCGTACCGCGACGTTCGAGCTTCTGACCCGCCTCGCTGATCTCGAGCGCGTCGTATTCCTCGCCCAGTACGACCGCGACACGAGCGGCGGTAATCCGCGCACCGGCTGGACCTACGTGCTGGTGATTCGCGACCTGTCGTCGCTCGCGCCACCACCGGTGCCGGCGAAAGCGGCACAGCTGCAGGAGGTGTGGAGTGACAACTGGGAGGGTCTTGGCAGGGAGGATGAGACCAGTGTCAACCGCATCGATGACGCCATCGGCGCGTTGCGCGAAGCGACACTTGCGTCGCTGAAATCTCTGCGCTGATCCGCCGCGCCCGCCGCCGGCGCACGGACGCCGCCGCAGCACCAACGCGCTCTCAGCGCCGCACCGGCGAGGGGCGGGCGTTTTGCGCACTGACGTACAGGGCCGGGTGCCCGGGAAGCCGTATGAACCGCGTGCCACGCGGAGACGATTATTGCGTAGTATGTCTGCGGTCAATGTCAGGGGAGCGGCTCCATGATCACGCTCTATCACCGGCCGAAGACGCGCTCGGCGCGCTTCATCTTCCTGCTCGAGGAGCTCGAGGCTCCCTACACCATTCACCCCGTGACCATCCGCAGTCGCGACGGCAGCGGCAGCGTCGATCCTGCCAATCCGCACCCGCACGGCAAAGTGCCGGCGATTTCCGACGACGGCACGGTGGTGTTTGAATCGTCGGCAATCGCGCTCTATCTGACGGACAAATTTCCGAAGAACCGCATCGGTCCGCTGGTCGGCGATGCGCAGCGCGGTGCGTACCTTTCCTGGCTCGCCTACTACGGCGACGTGCTCGAACCCGCGTTCGTCTCGAAGTTCATGAACGTCGAGGTGCCGCGCGGCATGGCCGGCTGGGTCGCGGTGGAGGAGGTGATGCCCGTGGTCCTGCAGCGCCTTGCGAGCGGCCCCTACATCCTCGGCGAGCAGTTCTCGGCCGCGGACGTGCTGTATGGCACGACCTTCGCGCTGTTCGCTCAGAGTCCGCTGCTGCCGAAATCACCGCTGATCGAGGAGTACGTGAAGCGCATCGTGGCGCGGCCGGCGTATGCGCGCACCGCGGCCCGCGACAACGGCTAGGCGCCAGGGGGCTTGACGGCGCCTGGAGTCAGCTGCTTCGAGCGCCTGGCGGCGCTGTACGCCTCGCTGCCGCGCGACGCGGCGGCGTGATCAGCTCGGCCGCCGCGCGAGCGACAGCCAGATCCCGCCGCCGATCAGGGTCAGCCCCGAGGCGCGCCCGAGGAGCTTCGCGCGCAGTGGTGCTGCGAACCATGCCCGCCCGAGACCGGCGGCAATCGCCCAGCAGGAATCGCTCAACGCCGCGAGTAACACCGA
>Ga0187778_10000132_pt1 | contig 48733 bp, 51 predicted proteins | sample 1015_Q2_SP5_20_M_FD_132418 | JGI IMG/M metagenome (GOLD analysis project Ga0187778, IMG submission 132418) | Tropical peat soil microbial communities from peatlands in Department of Meta, Colombia - 1015_Q2_SP5_20_MG | ecosystem: Environmental > Terrestrial > Soil > Wetlands > Peat | place...
AGACTCTCGCCGATCCTCCACGCATCTTCAACGTAAACTGGTTTCGCACAGACCCGCAGGGCAAGTTCATCTGGCCCGGCTTCGGGCAGAACATGCGCGTGCTCAAATGGATCGTCGACCGGTGCCTAGGCCGCGTCCATGCGGCGAGCACGCCGCTGGGCTTGCAGCCGGAGTACGCCGACATCGAATGGCGCGGGCTCGATTTCACGGCCGATCGCTTCGCCCAAGTGATGCGGATCGACCGCGGCGAGTGGATGCGCGAGCTCGATGAGCACGACGGATTGTTTGCAGGGCTCGGCGCGAAACAACCGCGGGTGCTCGCCTCGCAGCGTCGCGAGCTCGAAAAGCGACTGCAGGCCTAGGCTCCGGCGCTCAGGAACGCTTCGACTTCGGCGCGCGTCGGTGCGCCCAGGCGTCCGCCAAAGCGGGTGCACTTGAGCGCGGCCGCCGCGTTGGCGAAGCGCGCCGCCGCAGCGACGCCGCGGCCTTCTCCGATGGCCAGCGCGAAGGCACCGTGAAACACATCTCCTGCGGCTAGCGTATCGATGGCAGCGACACGCGGCGCAGTCTCGCGCCGCTCACGACCGGCCTCGAGCCACAGCGCGCCCTCCTCTCCCAGTGTCACCGCGACAATGCCGCCCGCGAGGCGCTGCATGTTGCGCAGGCCCTCGCCGGGATCCGCTGAGGCGCTGGCCAACTTGAGTCCCGCAGTCGAAAAGATCGCGTAGTCGCAGCGGGCGCACAGTTCGCGCAGCGCCTCTGCAGGACCGACGTCGGCGTCGAGCACCGTGGGCACCCGAGCCGCGCGCGCGGAGTCGAGAACAGCGGCGGCGAGTGGCAGCCAAGATGCATCGCTGTCGAGCGCCGGATCGTTATAGATGCAGATCAGGCGTTCGCCGTCGTCCGCGACCAGTATCGCCGCCGTCGGAGACTTGCAGCCGGGGACGCGCCGCACGGTTGCCGTCCCGATGCCCGCCGCCGCGAGTTCGGAGAGGATTCGATCCCCCAACGCGTCGTCACCGACGCGCCCCCAATACTCCACATCGGCGCCGAGGCGTTTCGCTGCAAAACTTGCGTTGGCGGCCATGCCGCCGCCCGTTTCGACATACCTGCTGGCGAGGACCTTGGTGGGAAAGGTCGGAATTGCAGGGACGCGATAGATTGCGTCGAGCGCGCTATGGCCAATGCAAAGCAGACGCGTCATTGCAGTCAACCTTGTAGTTCAGGATGAATCGCGCTATGCTGTAATCGATTGCAGCAATCGATTTCTGCAATGGATTGCTGTAATCGATTTCGAGCGCCCTCGACCAAGGGCCTATTGTCAGGAGCTAAGGCCAGCATGGCAAGTCATGCCGTACCGCCATCGGGTAATCATATGACCGAAGCGGCGCCTCCGGCACGCCGTCGCCGCCGCAGTATCGTCGACCGAAGGGCCACGTTGCGGGACGTTGCCCGGGCCGCCGCGGTTTCGACGGCTTCAGCGTCCCGAGCCCTGGCGCGTCCGGAGCTGGTCAGCGAGCATGTGCGCGAAGGAGTTGCCCGCGCCGCGGCTGAGCTGGGCTACGTCCCGAACACGGCAGCACGGGCGCTTTCGGCCCGTCGCTCCGGCGTCATCGGAGTGATTGCGGGTTCTCTGGAAGACGTGGTAGTACGCCGCGCAACCGAAAGCCTGTCCCGAGGACTGGACAGCGCAGGTTATGCGGTGCATCTCGCGACCGCGAGTGGCGATGCCGCGAGCACCGTGCGCCTCGTGCATCGGGTGCTTGCGCACGGCGCGGACGCGGTGGCCCTCGTAGGGGTCGACTTGCCGGAGGATGCCGCCGACCTTCGCGCAGGCCACTCGCCCGTGGCATGTCTCGACCAGCCCACTCCGGGCGGCAAGTTCGCGCCCTTCGTCCGAGCCCGGGCGCTGGAACTTGGGATCCGCTTCTTGCGCGAGCTGGGACACCGGCGAATCGGTGTCGTTGCCCCGGGGCGCACGTGCCGGATCGGAGAGATGCGTGAGGCGCTGGCGGCGGCAGACATCTCTCTGATGGGCGACTCGGACGAAGGCGAGCAGGAACCCCAACTCGCCTCGGGCGAGACGCTCAAGCGATGGCTCTCCCTGCCTCATCCTCCCAGCGCTTTGGCATGCGGCAGCGACCTCGCGGCGGCTGCTGTCCTTCGAGAATGCGAAGCGTACGGCATCGCGGTCCCGCAGCGACTCTCGATCATCGGATTCGGGGACACGGAGCTCGCGCGCCACACCAGACCGAACCTGAGCACGCTGCGGATACCGGCCGCTGAAGCCGGCATCGCCGCTGCCGATTTCCTGCTGGCGGCGCTGCGCGGCGAGGCTATTGCCACGCCCAAGTTGGGAACCAAGGTGGTCGCACGCGAGTCGACCGGCCCGGCGAAGGATGCTCTTGAGCACGCGGACCATCAGGCCTGAATGTTCCACGTGGAACCGAGAACCCCGCCGGTTTCACGTGAAACCAAGCATCGCGGCGAGCCTGCCTCGTTGTTTGTTAGAAGCGCTTCCGGGCCGGAGTGATTTGGCGTATTATTGAGAATCGCGGCAGGAAGCATATTTCCCTGTGAAAACATGGTGTTCCCCGAGCGTTTCCAGGTCATAGTCGTCGGTGGAGGACATGCCGGAACCGAGGCCGCACTTGCTGCGGCCAGGATGGGCCGGCGCACCCTGCTCCTTACCCACAGCATCGAGACGCTGGGGCAGATGTCGTGCAACCCGTCGATCGGCGGCATCGGCAAGGGGCATCTCGTTAAGGAGGTGGACGCCCTGGGCGGGGCGATGGCGCTGGCGACGGACCAAGCGGGCATCCAGTTCCGCATCCTCAATTCGAGCAAGGGGCCCGCCGTGCGCGCCACGCGGGCGCAGGCCGACCGGCTCCTGTACAAGCAGGCGATTCGCTCCCGACTAGAAAATCAGCCGAACCTGACGCTGTTCCAGCAAGCGGTCGACGACCTCACGCTTCGAGGCGATCGCGTCACGGGCGTGGTGACGCAGCTCGGCGTCGTCTTCGAGGCCGATGCGGTGGTGTTGACCACCGGGACGTTCCTATCCGGCCTGATCCACGTCGGGCTGGAGCACTACGAGGCGGGGCGCGCCGGCGACCCTCCCGCGAAAACCCTGGCCTTGCGACTGCGCAAGTTGCGCCTGCCCGTCGGGCGGCTCAAGACGGGTACGCCGCCGCGCCTGGACGGGCGCACCATTGACTTTACCTGCCTTGAGCTACAACCGGGCGACGACCCGCCCCCGGTGTTCTCGTTCGTCGGCGAGCGGCGCATGCACCCGCGGCAGTTGCCGTGCTGGATCACCCACACCAACGAGCGAACGCACGAGATCATTCGCGCAGGCCTCGGTCGTTCGCCGCTATTTACCGGCGTGATCGCGGGCGTCGGCCCGCGCTACTGCCCTTCGATCGAGGACAAGGTCGTGCGCTTTGCGCATCGTACGAGCCATCAGATTTTCCTCGAGCCCGAGGGGCTCACAACGCATGAAATCTACCCCAACGGCATCTCGACCTCGCTGCCCTTCGATGTGCAACTCGAGCTGGTGCGCTCGATCAAGGGATGCGAGCGCGCGCATCTGTTGCGGCCGGGCTACGCCATCGAGTACGACTACTTCGACCCGCGAGGGCTGAAGGCGACGCTTGAGACCAAAGTGATCCACGGTCTGTTCTTCGCAGGGCAGATCAACGGCACCACCGGCTACGAGGAAGCCGCGGCACAGGGCATCCTCGCCGGCATCAACGCCGGCCGCTGGGTCGCTGGCCAAGCCGGCTGGTCGCCGAGACGCGATGAAGCCTATCTGGGCGTGCTGGTCGACGACCTGGTGGCGCGGGGCGTTACCGAGCCCTATCGGATGTTCACCAGCCGCGCCGAGTACCGCCTGCAACTGCGCGAGGACAACGCGGACCTGCGGCTCACAGACATCGGCCGCAATCTGGGCGTGGTCGACGACGCAAGATGGGACACCTTCTGTCGGAAGCGCGACGCGGTCGCCCGTGAGCTCGAACGGCTCAAGTCTTCGTGGGTGAACCCCAACGTCGTCCCCACGGCCGACGCCGAGCGGGTGCTGGGGCAACCCCTGGAGCGCGACTGCACGCTCGCCGAACTACTGCGCCGGCCCGGCGTGACTTACGCCAGCCTCATGACCTTGCCGAGCAGCGGGCAGGCGGTCGCCGATGCGGCGGTTGCCGAAGAGGTGGAGATCGCGACCAAGTATGCCGGTTACATCGAGCGTCAGCAGGAGGCGATCGCCCGGCAGGCAGCGCAGGAAGAGCAGCGCTTGCCGGCCGAGCTCGACTACCGCACGGTGCGCGGGCTCTCCGTCGAGGTGCAGCAAAAACTCAACGCTCACCGGCCTGAGACGATCGGGCAGGCGGCACGCATTTCCGGAATCACTCCGGCCGCGATCGCGCTTTTGCTCGTTCACCTCAAGCGAGGCTTCAGCAACTCGCCCGCGAATGCACAGCAGCGCAGGGCATGAAGGCGACGCTGGCGGCGGGCATTCGCGCGCTCGGCCTCGACATGGACAGCGCTGCCCAGGCGGCGCTACTCGCCTACCTCGGATTGCTCCAAAAGTGGAACCGCACCCACAACCTTACGGCGATTGGCGACGCGGAGCGAATGATCACGCACCATCTGCTCGATTCGCTTGCCGTCGTGCCCCATCTGCCGCCCAAGCCGGGGTTGCGGATTGCCGACGTGGGCAGCGGCGGCGGCCTTCCGGGGATCCCGCTGGCGATCTGCCGCCCCGCATGGCGCGTCACGCTCATCGAGGCGAGTCGCAAAAAGGCCGCGTTCCTTCGCCAGGCATCAATCGAATTGCCGCTGTCGAATGTGGAGGTCGTCGGCGCTCGTGTCGAAAATTATCGTCCGGAGCAGCCGTTCGATGTCGCCATCTCGCGCGCCTATTCGAGCCTCGCGAACTTTGCGCATGACGCGCGACATCTTGTCTCGGAAGGCGGGCGGCTCTTTGCCATGAAGGGAGCGTACCCGGGTGAAGAAATCGAAGCGCTGCCCCTCGGCACCAAGCTCGTCGACTCCATGGCGCTCGACGTGCCGGGCGTGGACGCGCAGCGGCATCTGGTCGTCATGAAAAGCGCATGACCAAGATCATCGCGGTTGCCAACCAGAAAGGTGGTGTCGGAAAGACGACGACCAGCGTCAACTTGGCGGCGAGCCTGGCCGCGATGAACCGCCGCGTGCTCCTGGTGGACTTGGACCCGCAGGGCAATGCTACCATGGGCGCCGGCATTGAAAAGCGAGCGCTCACTTACACAGTTTACCATGTTCTGCTTGGAGAGAAGAAGATCACCGACGTGCGTACGACGTCGACTTCGGGAGGGTTCGACCTGGTGCCGGCCAACCGGGAGTTGGCAGGCGCCGAGGTTGAACTGGTCGACCTGCCGGAGCGGGAGATGCGGCTCAAGGATGCGTTGGCAGAGGCGCTGTCGCAGATGCGTGCGGCGATCTCCGAGGTCGCCGCCGAGTACGACTTCATTCTCCTTGACTGCCCGCCTTCGCTTTCGCTGCTCACGCTCAACGGGCTGTGCGCAGCGGACAGCGTGTTGATTCCGATGCAATGCGAGTACTACGCGCTCGAGGGGCTTTCGGATCTGGTGCAGACGCTGCGCAAGGTGCGCACTCATCTCAACCCCCGGCTAGAAATCGAAGGACTGCTGCGCACCATGTACGACCCGCGCAACACGCTGGCGCTCAACGTGTCTGCCGATCTGCAGAAGCACTTCGGCGAGAAGCTCTATCGCACCGTGATTCCTCGCAATGTGCGGCTTGCCGAAGCCCCGAGCTTCGGCATCCCAGTGCTTCGCCTGGATAGGACCTCGAAAGGCGCGCAGGCGTATCTCGCGCTCGCCGGCGAGATGCTGCGCAGGGAAGAGGCCGCCACGACCATCGTGCAGGAGGCCGCGCATGGCTAAGTTGAAGGGACTCGGCCGCGGGCTCGACGCGTTGCTGGCGGGATCGGACGAAACAGCAGACCGCGAGTCGCTTCGGACGCTCGCGCTGGATCGCATCGTCCCTGGAAGGTATCAGCCGCGCACGCGGATGGACGAAACCTCGCTGGGCGAGCTCGCGGAGTCGATCAAGGCGCAGGGGCTGGTACAACCGATCCTCGTGCGTCCCGTGGATGGCGGACGCTTCGAGATTATCGCCGGCGAGCGTCGCTGGCGCGCAGCGCAGCGCGCCGGGCTCAGAGAAGTGCCGGCGCTGGTGCGCGATGTCGCGGACCAGGCGGCGCTAGCCCTGTCGTTGATCGAGAACATCCAGCGCGAAGACTTGAATCCGCTCGAGCAGGCACAAGGTATCGCTCGCCTGATCGGCGACTTCGGACTCACGCACGAGGCCGCAGCTCAGGCCGTCGGACGTTCGCGCAGCGCGGTGACCAACCTGCTCCGGCTCATGCAGCTCGCCAAGCCGGTGCAGGAGCTGCTGCTCGGAGGAAAGCTCGACATGGGGCATGCCCGGGCGCTGATATCCCTTCCGGCGGCACGCCAAGCGGCCGCAGCCGGGCGCATCGTGGCCCAAGGAATGTCGGTGCGCGAGACCGAGCGCATGGTTCACGCCCTGCAAGCTCCTCCAGCCCGGCGCGCGAAACGCGGGGCGGGTGCGCGCGCGGATAGCGACCTCGTCCGGCTCGAGAACACGCTCGCCGACATGCTCGGAGCAAAGGTGCGCATAGAATCGACAAGAAAGGGCGGCGGGCGCATCGTGATCAGCTACGCTAGTCTCGAGCAGCTCGACGGGCTTCTGGTCAAGCTCAAGGTGAAGTAGGCGAACCGATCTCGCCCGAATCGGGATTCGCACGCGAAAAACAACGGCGCCGCGTGGCGCCGTTCGTGGAATCAGCGGTTCGCAGCTCAGCCGAGCTGCTTCAGCATGGTTTCCGCGCCGGAGACCTCATACTTACCCGGCGCCTCGACGTTCAGGGTCTTGACCACACCGTTGTCGATCAGCGCTGAAAACCGCTGGCAACGCATACCCATGCCTCTGGCGGTCAAATCGAATTCGAGCCCCAGAGCCTTGGTATACGATGCGCTGCCATCGCCCATCATCCGCACCTTGCCCGCGGTTCTCTGGTCCTTGGCCCACGCACCCATGACGAAGGCGTCGTTCACCGACATGCAGATGATCTCCTCGACTCCCTTCGCTTTGAGCTTGTCGTAATTCGCTATGTAACTCGGCACATGCTTGGCCGAGCAAGTCGGCGTGAACGCTCCCGGCAATCCGAAGAGAACCACCTTCTTGCCGCGAGTCAGGTCGTCGAGCTTGAATTCATTGGGCCCGAGCTTGCATTCTGCCGTTTCGACTTCAACGTATTCAGTGAGTGAACCGGCGGGCAGCCGGTCGCCTACCTTGATCGTCATGGGGTTCCTCGTTGCAGGTTCACAGTGGCGCGCCGAGCGGCGCGAAGCGCTCGATCATTCTAGCGCAAAAAGGTTCGTGGTTCTGGCGCGCCGCGGTCTTGTCGTGGCGCGCACGATGGCGTAACTTCACCACTCCGCCATCGGGCGGATTCTCCCGGGAGTGCAACATGGCGCAGGCGAAGACCGCCCGCGGGCGTCATTTGACGCTGCTCGTCGCGACGCGCAAGGGACTGTGGCAGGCACGCAGCGACACCGCACGGCGAAGCTGGAAGCTCACCGGCCCGCAATTCTTGGGCCACATCGTTCACCACTGCGTTGCGGACCCACGCGACGGCAAGACATGGCTCGCGGCGGCGCGCACAGGCCACCTTGGTCCCACGGTCTTTCGCTCGATCGACCGGGGCCGGAGTTGGCACGAGGCGAAACAACCGCCGGCTTTCCGCGAGGGCAGCGGACGCGTCGTGGATCACACTTTTTGGCTGACCCCCGGTCACGCTTCGCAGCCCGGCACATGGTACGCGGGAACCTCGCCGCAGGGGCTGTTTCGCTCGGACGACGGAGGTGCGACATGGCGCGGCGTCGAGGGCTTCAACGAGCATCCGCAGCGAAAGGCATGGTGCGGCGGCGATCAGGACCAGACGCCGGACGGTGCCAAGCTGCACTCCGTTCTGGTCGATCCACGCGATGCCGGACACCTCTACATCGGCATGTCGAGCGGAGGTGTGTTCGAGTCGAACGATGCAGGTGCGAGTTGGCGTGCCCTGAATCGCGGTGTGCGCGCAGACTTCATTCCAACCCCGGACCCGGAGTACGGCCACGACCCGCACTGCGTGCGCTTGCATTCCCTGATGCCTGACCGCCTGTATCAGCAGAATCACTGCGGGATCTATCGCCTGGACAGGCCGTCCGAGCGGTGGCAGGACTTGAGCGCGGCGATGCCCAAGAGTGTCGGGGCCATCGGCTTTCCGATGGTGCTGCATCCGCGCGACCCGGACACGCTGTGGGTATTTCCCATGGACGGCAGCAGCGTATGGCCACGGGTGTCGCCCGGCGGCAAGCCAGCGGTCTATCGCTCGGTCAACGGTGGCAAGTCGTGGCAGCGGCAGGCGACCGGCTTGCCCAAGGCTCAGGCATGGTACACCGTGAAGCGTCAGGCGATGACTGCGGACGCTCTGGCACCGGCAGGCGTGTACTTCGGCACCACCAGCGGGGAAGTGTGGGGCAGCCGCGACGAGGGCCGCACCTGGAAATGTCTGGCCGCGCACTTGCCGCATATCTACGCGGTGGAGGTTGCCTAGAGCGTCAGAGCATGTCCAAGGCAATGGCAGTACGCGTACTGATCCCGGGTCCATTGCGCAGCTACACCGCCGATGCCGCGGTGGTGAGTGCGGACGGCGAATCACTGGGTGTCCTCGTCGGAGATCTGGATCGACGCTATCCGGGAATGCGCTTCCGAGTCATCGACGAGCAAGGAGCCATTCGCCGCCACATCAAGTTCTTCGTCAACGGCGTGCAGGCGACGAACCTCGAGCCGTCATTGCGGGACGACGACGAGGTCATGATCGTGTGCGCGCTGTCGGGCGGCTGAGATGCTTCGCGAGCAGTCCGGTTGCGACGCACTTTCGTTCTGATGCGAAAAACCTTACAATTTCGAGGTTTGCTTCGGTCCGGTGTCGATTCCCCAGAGCGACCATCCCCCGAGATTCCCGGTCCGGCGCGTCGCCGGTTGGCAGGCGATCGCGTCGATATCGATCGCCGTGATCGCGGGATGGTGGGCCGGATGGCATGGCGCGCTCTCCGCGCTTCTTGGCGGCTTGATCAACATCGCCGCGGGCGTTGTTTTCGCCGTCTTGATCGCGCTTGACCGTCCAACGAGCGCGGGGGCGACGGTGCGGGTGGCGTTGCGGGCAGAAGCGGCAAAGATCGCGGTCATCGTGCTGCAGCTCTGGCTGATTCTCACGACGTACCGGGACGTGGTGCATGCGGCGTTTTTTTCCGCGTTCGTCATCACGGTGCTGGTGTCGCAGGCGGCAATCCTGGTGCGCGACTGATCGATTTTGCGGGGAAGGGCGATGGCTGCGGAACACCAACTCGACGCGACGTCGTACATTCAGCATCATCTGACGTTCCTTGCTCACCCGCTGACCGAATCCGGCGGGTTCTGGACGGTTCACCGCGACACGATCGTAACGTCGGTCATCCTCGGCGTATTGGTCCTTGGTTTCCTCTGGCTGGTCACGCGTAAGGCGACATCGGGCGTCCCCGGCAAGACGCAGGCCTTCGTCGAGCTCTCCGTTGAGTTCGTCAACGATCAGGTCAAGAGCCTGTTTCACCAAGACTACCGGTTCGTCGCGCCCTTGGCGCTCACGGTATTCGTCTGGGTTCTGTTCATGAACGCGATGGACTTCCTTCCCGTCGACATCATGGCGTGGATCTTCCAGAACGTGTTTCACCAGGAAGAGTGGCGCGCCGTCCCGACCGCCGACGTCAACACGACATTCGCGTTGTCGCTTTCGGTGTTCGGGCTGATGATCTTCTTCAGCATCAAGAACAAGGGGCTCGGCGGCTGGATCCACGAGCTGTTCTGCTCGCCGTTCGGTTCCAATCCGCTGCTGTGGCTGCCGAATCTGCTCTTCAACCTGATCGAGTACGTCTCGAAGCCGCTTTCGCACTCGCTGCGGCTGTACGGGAACATGTACGCGGGCGAGATCATCTTCCTGCTCCTCGGCCTGTGGGCGGCGACCGGGATCGTGGGGGCGGCGATCAGCAGCGTGCTCAATCTCGGTTGGGCGATCTTCCACATCCTTATCGTGGTCCTGCAGGCGTACATCTTCATGATGCTGACCGTCGTTTACATCTCGATGGCCTACGAGACCCATTAGGTTGCTTCGGCCGCCAGCCACGACTCTCCCGTCCAACCCGTCAAGAAAGGAAAGCAAATGGACAAGCTGCAACTGGTCGCGCAGATACAGGCCTTCACTGGCATCGGTATCGGCCTCATCATCGGCCTGGGCGCGCTCGGCGCGTGCGTGGGCGTGGGGATCATGTGCTCGCGCTTTCTCGAGGGCGCCGCGCGGCAGCCTGAGATGATCCCGGCACTGCAGGCGAAGGTGTTTCTGCTGCTCGGCCTGATCGACGCTTCCTTCATCATCGGCGTCGGCCTGGCGATGCTGTTCGCCTTCGGCAATCCGCTGATACCCGGCGGCCTCAAGTAGGCGGACAAGCGCTTCGCTTTGCGGGAGAAACGCAGCCATGAACATCAATCTCACGATGTTAATGCAGGCCGTTGCGTTCGCCGCGTTCATCTGGTTCTGCGCCAGATTCATCTGGCCACCCTTGATGCGGGCGATCGAAAATCGCCAGAAGCAAATTGCCGATGGATTGGCCGCAGGAGAAGAGGGACGGAAGAGTCTGTCCAGGGCCGAGGTGCGCATCGCCGAGATGATGGCCGATGCCAAGTCGCGGGCCTCCGAGATCATTGCCCAGGGCGAGAAGCTCAAGAGCGAAACCGTCGACCAGGCGAAGGGCGAGGCGAAGGCCGAGGCCGACCGCATCGTCGATGCGGCGAAGGCCGAGATCGAGCAGGAGATCTATCGCGCGAAAGAGGCGCTGCGGGGCCAAGTCGCCAGCCTGGCTGTCGCCGGTGCGGCGAAGATACTGAAGCGCGAAGTCGACGCCAAGGCGCACGCCGATCTCCTGGCGGCGCTGGAAAAACAGCTCTAGGCACTCGAGGCCGCATGGCAGAGCTGCTCACAGTTGCCAGGCCGTACGCGGAAGCCGTCTTCGCGCTCGCCAGCGAGCAGAACGCGCTGCCGGTGTGGGCCGAGATGCTCAGGGTCGCGAGCGGCGTAGCCGCCGACGCGCAGATGCGCACGGCGCTGGACAGTCCCAAGCTTTCTGCGAGCGCCAAGGAATCGCTGTTCCTTTCGGTGTGCGGCGACAAACTCAATCCTGACGGGAAGAGCTTCATTCGTGTGCTCATCGAAGCCGACCGCATCGGGCTGCTGCCGGAGATCCGAGAGCTTTTCAACGCCCTCAAAGACGAGGCCGAAGGCGTGGCGCGCGCGCATATCGCAACCGCGTTCGCAATGGACGATGCGCAACTCTCGGCGCTCAAGGCGATGCTGGAGAAGCGCTTCGGCAAGAAGATCGAGGCAACGGTCAGCGTCGATCCGGAGCTCATCGGTGGAGCCAAGATCGTGGTCGGCGACACGGTGATCGATGCTTCGGTCCGGGGCGAACTGCAGGCTATGGAGACCCATTTACGGGCCTAATACCGAAACTGACGCGGCCTGGCGGAGAACCGGGAGCTGCGCGAGGAAAAAATCATGCAGTTGAATCCATCCGAAATCAGCGAACTGATCAAGAGCAAGATCCAGAGCCTTGACACCGGTGCGGAAGTCCGCACGCAGGGAACGGTTGTCTCGGTCTCCGACGGTATCGCGCGCATCCACGGTCTGTCCGACGCGATGCAGGGCGAGATGCTCGAGTTTCCGCGCAATACGTTCGGCCTCGCGTTGAACCTCGAGCGCGACTCGGTCGGCGCAGTGATTCTCGGGGAATACGAGCACATCTCCGAGGGCGATACGGTCAAGTGCACCGGGCGCATCCTCGAAGTGCCCGTCGGGCCGGAGCTGGTCGGCAGGGTAGTGAACTCGCTCGGGCAGCCGATCGACGGTAAGGGTCCCGTGACCGCCAAGGCGACCGACGTGATCGAGAAGGTTGCTCCGGGCGTGATCTGGCGCCAAAGCGTCTCACAGCCGGTGCAGACCGGCTTGAAGGCGATCGACTCGATGGTGCCGATCGGCCGGGGCCAGCGTGAGCTGATCATCGGCGACCGCCAGACGGGCAAGACGGCGGTGGCGATCGACACCATCATCAATCAGAAGGGCAAGGAGCTGATCTGCATCTACGTCGCAATCGGCCAGAAGGCATCCTCGATCATGAACGTGGTCAAGAAGCTCGAGGAGACCGGCGCGATGGCGTACACCATCGTGATGGCGGCGTCGGCATCGGAATCGGCAGCGATGCAATACATCGCGCCGTATTCGGGTTGCACGATGGGAGAATACTTCCGCGACCGCGGCCAGGACGCACTGATCATCTATGACGACCTGACCAAGCAGGCGTGGGCGTATCGTCAGATTTCGCTGCTTCTGCGCCGGCCGCCGGGGCGCGAGGCGTATCCCGGCGACGTGTTCTACCTGCACTCGCGCCTGCTCGAGCGCGCGGCGCGGGTGAACGCCGAGTACGTCGAGAAATTCACCAAGGGGGCGGTCAAGGGCAAGACCGGCTCGCTGACCGCATTGCCGGTCATCGAGACGCAGGCCGGGGACGTGACCGCGTTCGTACCGACCAATGTGATCTCGATCACCGACGGCCAGATCTTCCTCGAGACCGACCTGTTCAACGCTGGCATCCGCCCGGCGATCAACGCAGGCATTTCGGTGTCACGCGTCGGAGGCAAGGCACAGACCAAAGTCATCAAGTCGCTGGGAGGGGGCGTGCGCCTGGCGCTAGCACAGTACCGGGAGCTTGCGGCTTTTGCCCAGTTTGCATCGGACCTTGACGAAGCCACCCGCAAGCAGCTCGATCGCGGTCGCCTGGTGACCGAGCTTATGAAGCAGCCGCAATACGGGCCGCTCTCGGTCGCTGATCAGGCGCTGACGCTGTTCGCCGTCAACAAGGGATATTACGACGACGTGCCGGTGGAAAAGGCGCTGGCCTTCGAATCGGCACTGCGTGCGTACACGAGGAGCAAGTACGGCGCTCTTGTCGACAAGATCGAGACAAGCAAGGATCTCGACGCCGACGGCGAGAAGCAGTTGAGCGCCGCGATCGAGGACTTCAAGAAGAACGCGAGCTACTGAGGATCGTCGGCGATGGCCACCTCGAAGGAAATCCGCAACAAGATCAAGAGCGTGCAGAGCACGCGCAAGATCACCAAGGCCATGGAGATGGTTGCGGCTTCCAAGATGAAGAAGACGCAGGACCGGATGCGCGCTTCGCGGCCGTACGTGGCGCGGATGGTCGCGATCGCGCGACACCTCGCTCACGCCAATCCGGAGTATCCGCATACGTTCCTCGTGAAGCGCCCGCAAGTGAAGAACATCGGCCTCATCGTCATAACTTCCGACAAGGGGTTGTGCGGGGGGTTGAACACCAACGCCCTGCGCCTCGCGCTGTCGAAGATCAAGGATTGGCAGGCCAAGGGCATCGGCGTGCAGGTGACCGCGATCGGCAACAAGGGACTCGGCTTCATGCAGCGGCTGAAGGCGAATATCGTGTCGCAGGTCGTCAATATCGGAGACCGCCCGCACCTGGAGAAGCTGATTGGGCCGGTGAAGGTGCAACTCGATGCCTACATCGAAGGCAAGATCGACGAGCTGCACATCGTCGCGACGCGCTTCGAGAACACAATGAAGCAAACGCCTTGGGAAGGCCAGATGCTCCCCATCGCAGATCTGGGCAGGGAAGAGGATAGGCGCCCTTTCCCTTGGGACTACATCTACGAGCCCGATGCCAAGACCGTGCTCGAAGGGCTCCTGACGCGCTATATCGAGGCAATCATCTACCAGGCGGTTAACGAGAACATGGCATCCGAGCAGAGCGCTCGGATGGTGGCAATGAAGGCTGCGTCGGATAATGCGGCGACCATCATCGACGAGCTGCAGCTCATCCACAACAAGACGCGCCAGGCGGCGATCACCAAGGAGCTATCGGAGATCGTCGGCGGCGCGGCGGCAGTTTGACGCGCCGGCGGAGGATCGGGCGAGCTTCCAGGCGCGGCAGCGGTTTGACCAGATCCAAGGAATGAACATGATCGAAGGAACGATTGTCCAGTGCATCGGAGCCGTGATCGACGTCGAGTTCACGCGCGATCAGTTGCCGAAACTCTTCGATGCGCTCGTTCTCGAAGGGTCCGATCTCACGTTGGAAGTGCAGCAGCAGCTGGGGGACGGTGTGGTGCGCACGATCTGCCTCGGCTCCGCCGAAGGGCTTCGCCGCGGCATGAAGGTCAAGAACACTGGGGCGGGCATCTCGGTGCCGGTCGGTCCGAAGACGCTCGGCCGGATCATGGACGTGCTGGGCCGGCCGATCGACGAGCAGGGTCCCGTGGCCGCGGAGAAGAGGATGCCGATCCACCGCGACGCGCCGACCTTCGAGGAGCTGTCGCCGTCGACGGAACTCCTGGAGACGGGAATCAAGGTCATCGATCTGGTCTGTCCGATCGCCAAGGGCGGCAAGGTGGGCTTGTTTGGCGGCGCCGGCGTAGGCAAGACGGTGAACATGCTCGAGCTCATCAACAACATCGCCACCCAACATGCCGGCTTGTCGGTGTTCGCCGGCGTCGGCGAGCGAACGCGGGAGGGCAACGACTTCTACCACGAGATGCGCGAAGCCGGTGTGGTCAAGATGGACAACCTGGCCGAGTCCAAGGTGGCGATGGTGTACGGACAGATGAACGAGCCGCCAGGCAACCGCCTGCGCGTCGCGCTGACGGGCCTCACGATGGCGGAATTCTTCCGCGACGAAGGCCGCGACGTGCTGCTGTTCATCGACAACATCTATCGCTACACGCTGGCCGGGGTCGAGGTGTCGGCGCTGCTGGGGCGGATGCCCTCGGCGGTGGGCTACCAGCCGACGCTGGCCGAGGAAATGGGGGACCTGCAGGAGCGCATCACCTCCACAAAGACCGGCTCGATCACGTCGATCCAAGCGGTGTACGTGCCGGCGGACGACCTGACCGACCCGTCTCCGGCGACGACCTTCGGACACCTTGATTCGACCATCGTTCTTTCCCGTGACATCGCATCACTCGGAATCTACCCCGCGGTGGACCCGCTCGACTCGACCTCGCGGCAGCTCGACCCGAACGTCGTCGGCGAGGAGCACTACACGGCCGCGCGGCGGGTGCAGGCGACTCTGCAGCGCTACAAGGAGCTGCGCGACATCATTGCCATTCTTGGCATGGACGAGCTCTCGCCAGACGACAAGCTCGTGGTTGCGCGGGCGCGAAAGATCCAGCGGTTCCTGTCGCAGCCGTTCCACGTCGCCGAGACGTTCACGGGCAGCCCAGGCAAGTACGTCGCGCTCAAGGACACGATCCGCGGCTTCAAGGCGATCGTCGACGGAGAGTACGACCATCTGCCGGAGCAGGCGTTCTACATGATTGGCGGAATCGAAGAAGCCGTGGAGAAAGCGAAGACGCTGCAATAGCAATGGCCAACACCATTCACGTCGACGTCGTCAGCGCGGAAGAGTCGATCTACTCGGGCGAAGCCGAGTTCGTAGTGCTCCCGGGCGTCATGGGCGAGCTCGGCATTTATCCCAAGCACGCGCCGCTGATCACCCAGATCAAGCCCGGCCAGGTTCGCATTCACATTCCCGGGCAGCAGGAGGAAACGATCATCTTCGTGCAGGGCGGCTTCCTCGAGGTTCAGCCTGACGTGGTCACGGTGCTCTCCGACACCGCGATTCGTGCCCACGACCTCGATGAAGCGAAGGCGATTGCGGCCAAGCAGGCGGCCGAGGACGCGATGATGAACAAGACGTCCAAGGAAGAGATTGCCAGGGCGGAGAGCGAGCTCGCGGGCGCGCTTGCACAGCTTGCGGCGATCCGCAGACTGCGCAAGGGACGCGCCTAAGCTCTCATCGGCGCGCCGAGCTCAGCGGGGCGCTGCGCCCCACCTGCCGCTCGGCAAGCGTGACCCAGTAGCTCGCTCCGATCGCCAGCGCGTCGTCGTTGAAGTCGTACTGCGGGCTGTGGAGATTGGGCGTGTCGGCTTCGCGGCCCCCGCCCAGCCAGACGTAGCATCCCGGCTTCGCCTGCAGCATGAAGGCGAAATCCTCGCCGGCCATCTCGGGAGTGGGGTTGGTGTCGACGTGCTCGGCGCCGACGACCTCCGCCGCGGCCGCGATCGCGTGCCGCGTCTCCGCTTCGGAGTTAATCGTGGCCGGGTAGCGGCGCTCGTATCGCAGCGTCGCCGTCATGTCGAAGGTTGCCGCAATGCCGGCAACGATGCCGCGCATTCGCTCCTCGATCAGGTCCTGCACTTCGCGCTTGAAGGCGCGCACCGTGCCACGCAGCACGACCTCTTGGGGGATGACGTTCCACGTGTCGCCGCCATGGATCTGCGTGACGCTGACCACCCCGGCGTCGAGCGGGTGGAGGTTGCGGGAGACAATCGTCTGCAGCGCATTGATCGTGTGCGCGGCGAAAAGCATCGGGTCCTTGCCCGTGTACGCCATCGCGGCGTGGGACCCCTTGCCGGTGACCACGATCTCGAAGATGTCGTACGCGCCCATCAGCGGGCCCGCGCGCATTGCGAAGGTGCCGAGCGGTTGGCGCGGCCAGTTGTGCATGCCGTAGACCGCGCGCATCGGAAAACGGTCGAACAGACCTTCCTCGACCATTACCCTGCCGCCGCCTTCGTTTTCCTCGGCGGGCTGAAAGATGAAATAGGCGGTGCCGGCCAGCGAGCGCCTGTGCGCAAGGGCGGCGGCGGCGCCGAGGAGCATCGCCGTGTGCCCGTCGTGCCCGCAGGCGTGCATCTTCCCGTGGTGCTGCGAAGCGTGGGGAACGCCCGAGCGTTCCACGATGTACAGCGCATCCATGTCGGCGCGCAATCCGATCGCCGCGCCATCCCCTCCACGCAGCACTCCCACGACACCGGTCTTGGCGAGCCCGGTATGCACTTCCAGCCCGAACGAGCGAAGCTTTTCCGCGACTAACGCGCTGGTGTGTGCTTCCTCGAAGGCCGTCTCCGGATGCGCGTGCAGGTGGCGGCGCCAAGTCTTCATCTCTGGGACGAGCGCGAGGACTTCCGGGACGATGTTCATGGCAGGGCTCGCTTGTTTGGCAAGGCGCGATGGTAGCAAACAGAAGGAGGCGTCTTGCTACGGTAGAATGCGCGCTCCCCATGAGCAACGCGACCCAGACGGTCTACGACCTCGCCGTGGTCGGCGGAGGGATCAACGGCACCGGCATCGCGCGCGACGCCGCTGGGCGAGGCCTCAAGGTGGTTCTGCTCGAGAAGGACGATCTCGCCGCGCACACCTCGTCCTGGAGCACCAAGCTCATCCACGGGGGATTGCGCTACCTGGAGCATTTCGAGTTCCGCTTGGTTGCAGAGTCGTTGGCCGAGCGCGAAGTTCTGCTTCGCGCGGCGCCGCACATCATCGAGCCGCTGCAGTTCGTGCTCCCGCACGAGCCGCATCTTCGTCCCGCGTGGATGATCCGGGCCGGGCTCTTCCTCTACGATCACTTGGGAGGGCGCAGAACGCTCCCGGCGTCGTTCAGCGTCGATCTGGCGACGACCGAGTGGGGCGCGGGCCTCAAGCGGAAATTCCACACGGGATTCGTCTACTCCGACGCCCGCGTGGACGACGCGCGGCTGGTCATCGCCAACGCGATCGATGCGCGGGAACGCGGCGCCGACATCCGGACGCGGACCCCGCTCGTAGCCGCAAGGCGCGACGACGGGCTGTGGCGGATCAGCACGCCGGAGCGCGGCGGCGGGCCGAACGAGCTCCGCGCCCGCGTTCTGGTCAATGCATCAGGGCCGTGGGTGAAGCGCGTGCAGGACGAGCTGTGCGCCGCGCCCGGCCGCGAGGGAGTGCGGCACATCAAGGGCAGCCACATCGTCGTGCCACGGGTGCATCGTGGCGAGCACGCCTACATCCTGCAGAACGCCGACAAGCGCATCGTCTTCGTCATACCCTACCAGGGAAAGTTTTCTCTCATCGGCACCACCGACGTTGCGGTGGAAGACTACGACAAGCCGCAGATCTCCCCCGAGGAGATTGCCTACCTGTGCGACATCGCAGGCGCGTATCTCGACCGGCCGCCAGTCCCCTCGGACATCGTCTGGAGCTACAGCGGCGTGCGTCCGCTCTACGACGATGGCAGCGCGGACCCCTCCGCGGTGACGCGCGACTATGTGCTCAAGCTCGATTCGGGCGAGAACGGGAAGGCGCCGCTGCTTTCGGTCTACGGCGGCAAGATCACGACTTATCGCCGCCTCGCGGAGCAGGCCCTGTCCGAGCTGGCGGCGTTCTTCCCCGGCATGAAAAGCGCATGGACGCACGGCGAACCGCTGCCCGGCGGCGACGTGCCGCGAGGTGACCTCTCGCAGTATCGCAGCCAATTGGCCGCGAGGTACCCGATACTGCCGGACGAATGCCGGGAAGCGCTGCTTCGCCGCCACGGGACGCGCGCAACACGCCTGCTCGGCGAAGCCAGGACGACTGCCGATTTGGGCACGCATTTCGGGGATACGCTCTACGCGGCGGAGATCGACTATTTCGTGGCGCAGGAGTGGGCACGCAGCGCCGAGGACGTGCTGTGGAGGCGCACCAAATGCGGTCTTCATCTCACTCCGACGCAGCGTGAGGCGGTGGGCCTCTACCTGCTCGAACAGTACGGCTACAGGTGACGAAGCTCGTCATGCGGCCGCTTTGCGCATTGCCCGACGCCGTGCGCGGCGCGATCCGTGGCGTGCTCTGCGACATCGACGACACGCTGTCCACCGCCGGCAGGATCACCGCAGAGGCGTACGCTGCGATGGAGCGGCTACGCTCCGCAGGACGCCTGGTGGTGCCGGTCACCGGACGCCCCGCGGGCTGGTGCAATCACATCGCGCGCATGTGGCCGGTCGATGCGGTCGTGGGCGAAAACGGCGCGCTCTACATGCTCCATGACGATCGGCGGCGGAAGCTTAGGGTTTGCCACGCGCTCGGCGCCGACGAGCGCACAGCGAATCGCGAGCGGCTTGAGCGAATCGCCGCGAGAATCCTGCGCAAGGTACCGGGGTGCGCGATCGCCTCGGACCAGGCCTATCGCGACAGCGACCTCGCGATCGACTACTGCGAGGACGTCGTTCCGCTCCCGGTCGAGAGCGTCGAGCGCATCGCGGCGCTGATGCGCTCCGAAGGGATGAGCGCCAGAGTATCGTCGATCCACGTCAACGGCTGGTTCGGCAACCACGATAAACTGTCGATGACGAGGCGGCTCTTTGCCGAGGAGTTCGGCATCGATCTCGACGCCGAGCGCGGGCGGTTTGTCTTTGTCGGCGACTCGCCGAACGATGCCCCGATGTTCGAGTTTTTCCCGCACTCCGTCGGAGTGGCCAACGTGCGCAAGTTCGCCGGGCGCATCGCTACGCCGCCGAAATACGTGACAACGCGCGAGGCGGGCGCCGGATTCGCAGAGCTCGCCACGGCACTTTCGCCGGCTGCGACGTGGTGACGGCAGCGATCGGACCAGCGTTTGCCGTAGCGTTCACGCCTCAGACGAAGCCTCCCATGGCCATGCTGCCAAGGCTGCCTATCACGATCCCCATGACGATGGCGCAAAGCACCGTGACGACGGTGTAGCCGACCGCCTTGTCCTTGGGAGCGTGCATCAACACCGGGAGCCCGAGATATAGCAGGTAGAGCCCATAAAACGCCGCCAGGACCACGAGGATGCCCAGCGCGGGGATGAGATTGAGAACGCCCGCGACCCAGGCCGGCGTATAGCTGTACGCTGTGACCTTGAGCGCGGCGAGCGGATTCTTCTGGCCGCCGAATGTGGGAGCGAGCGCATCGACAATCAGCGCGACCAGAAACACAGCGGCGAGCGACAGCGCGAACGTCACGATTGCGTGCGCGAGGGCTGCGGCGACGCCCACGCGGATCGTGCCGAGCAGCGGTAGCGGCAGGCCGACGAGGGTGTGCCCCAGGAAGCCCGCGATTGCGCCGATCGCCACCAACGGCAAAACGTAGCTCAAGTAGATGGTCCGGGGGGAAGACGCCTCGGCAGCGATCACGGGCCACTCCGTCGAGGGCGACAGCACGATGTTCTTGACCCGCTCGATGATGCCCCGAGCCAGCTCGCTTGCTTGCGCCGCGTCGAATCCCAAGCCCGATCCCGCTCCAGCGCCTGCACTTGGCGCGGATTGGCTCCCGATTGAGGCCGGCGGCAGGGCCGGACCCGATCCCGCCTCCGGCGAACGCGGTGGCTCGCCAGCCGGCGGCGCGGGAGCAGCCACCGGCGTACCGCAGTGAGGGCAAAACTTCGTCCCTTTGGCAAGGCGTTGACCGCACTCCGCGCAGAACATGAGGCGACCTCCAGACTGGAAAAAGACGCTCGGGCCGAATTGTGCCCTCCCCCATGCATCGGCTTCAACTTCGGGCACCGACTCTAGGAGCGAGCGGCAATTACGCGTGGGGAAAGCTGACCGGCGGCTGCCACATCTGCCGCCCGGCGGCAACCGGCGACAGTCCTCGAGGGTGACCATGCCGGACGACCGCCGCACGGGGAGTTTGCGGTCAGCAAGCGCTTACTATCTCGTCTTTGCACAGCGCTCATTGCATTCACTCGAGGGGGCAAAGCCTCCAACGGATAAGCGCGTCCATGCGATCGCCCCGGGCTCCAAGGCGGTACGTTATTTGCATACGGAAGCTGAGCCTTTATTGCAAGCGTCGTCGCTAAGGTCCTGAAGCGCCAAAAGAGCGCGCGTTTTTGGGTGGGGAATGACCGCCGCGACTTACGGGAGGGAATAGCGATGGTCCGGTACGGCTTCAACATCAGGACGCGCAGCGGGCAGCGCGTCGACAATATTTGCATCATGGCGTCGAGCCGGGACGACGCCGAGCGACGGCTTCGCCAGATGTATCGCAATTGCGAAATCCTCGCTTGCCACACCGAGGCTGTCCGGCGCAGCGACCCGCTCGACATCGATGGCCTCATCAGCCTGATCAGCAACGACCCGGTGACGGTGCCCGCAGTCGCGCGGTCGATGCTACGCAACAAACCCGGCAGCCGCTAGCTCCTCGACCAGCGCCTGATAGTCGCGCGCCCCGCGGCTCTGCGGAGCGTGGCGAAATACGTCCAGCGCTCGCGACGGGCTCTCCGCCAGGCTCACATTCTCCTGCACCCGCGTAGCGCAGATTTCCTCGGACCGGAACGCCGTCGCCAACAGGTCGGCCACTTCGGAGCTCATCTTGCGGCGGGCGTCGAAACGGGTGAGCAGATAACGCCTCGGCAGGCGGCGCTTGAACACCGGCTCCAGGGCGTTCAAGCTGCGCTCGACCTGCTGAGCCCCCTGAAGCGCAAGGTAGTCGGCCGATACCGGGACGAGCACCAGATCGCACGCGAAGATCGCATTGAGCGAAAGTACTCCCAGCAGCGGGCAGCAATCGATGATCACCGGTCCCGGCGTCGCGTCGCGCGGCTTGAGCGCCGCGCGCAGTCGGGTTACGACGTTGACGCCCTTGCCGAGCAGCGTGTCGAGCTTGGTGAGCTCGAGGTGCGAAGGACAGAAGATCACGCCGCTCGCGGTCACCTGCGCGAGGTCGCCGAGCGGTCGCTGACGCATGAAGAAGGAGTAGATCGAATCGTCGGCGAGGCGAGGGTGCACGCCGAAGATGCTGGACAGGTGCGCCTGCGGGTCGAGATCGATGCCGAGCGGCCGCTGCTTGCGCTGAGCGACTCCGGCTAGCAGGTTCAGCGCGGTCGTCGTCTTGCCGACCCCGCCTTTCTGGTTGAATACCGCGATGACCGTCATGGGGAGTCCGCGAGCCTTAGATGATCCGCTTGCGCACGAACGTGACCACGAACTCGGCCAGAATGACGACGACGAATATGGCCGCCAGGATGGTCGCAACCCGATTCCACTGGAAGAGGTTGAGCGCCGAGTCGAGGGTCATGCCGATGCCGCCGGCGCCGACCAGGCCCAGCACCGCGGATTCGCGGACGTTGATGTCCCACCGGAACAGCGCGACCGACCAGAACGCGGGCTTGATCTGCGGCCAGTAGCCGTAGGTGAGGCGCGAGGCCCAAGGCGCACCGGCGGCGGCCAACGCCTCCACCGGCCCGCGGTTCGTTTCCTCCAGCGCTTCGCCGAGAAGCTTGCCGACGAAGCCGATGGAGCGGAAGGCGATCGCCAGCGTACCCGCCAGCGCACCTGGCCCGAAGATGCCCACGAACAGAAGCGCCCAGACCAGAGAGTTCACCGATCGCGACGAAACCAGGATCAGCTTGGCGAACAGGTTGAGCGGCGCGAAGGGGCAGAGATTGTGCGCAGCAAGCACGCCAACTGGAAGCGCTAGCACCAGCGCAAGGAGCGTTCCCAGCGACGCGATGTGGATCGTCTCCATGAGCGCGGCGTGCACACCCCTGGGATAGTAGGCGACGTCCATCGGCCACATACGCGTGAGCAGATCGACGACCTGCTCGGGTGCGTCGGACAGAAACTCCGGGATGACCTCCACGCTCTGGATCGAGGCTACGATCGCGGCGACGATCGCGAGATACACCGTGAAGCGCGTCAGGCGCTGCGCCGGAGTAAAGCGGCGCCAGATTTGGGCGTGGACCAGCTCAGTCATCTTCGAGATGCCGCTCGCGTCGCGCGGCGAGGCTTGCCAGGCGGCGACGGAACATGTCGGCGAACGAGACGCCATCGATGAATATGGCGCGGACGTACATCGCCAGCAGCTCGCCGATCATGATCAGGGCGATGATCGAGATCAGGATGGCGCAGACATAGTCGTAGTCGAAGCGCTGGAAGGCTGCGAACAGCGTGCCGCCGATGCCCCCGGCGCCGACGATGCCGACCATGGTCGAGTTGCGCAGGTTGGAATCGAGCTGATAGGTGCAGAAACCGATGAAACGCGCGAACACCTGCGGCAGCACGCCGATGGCGACGACGCTCAAGAACGGCGCGCCGGTCGCACGGACGGCCTCGACTTGCTTGAGCGATATTTCCTCGATCGCTTCCGCGAAGAGCTTGCCGACAAAGCCGATGGAAGCGACCGTCAAAGCGAGGATCCCCGCCAGCGCGCCGAAGCCCACCGCTTTGACGAACAGGATCGCGACGATGACCGGGTGGAACGAGCGAGCCGCCACGATCACGAGACGCGCAGGCCAGCTCGCCCAGGCAGGCATCAGGTTGCGCGCGGCGACGAGACCGATCGGCAACGATAGGACAATGCCCAGCGCCGAGGCGAGCACGGCGATCTCCAGGCTTTCGAGCAGGCCCTTGCTGAGAAGCTCCCAGCGCGTGAAGTTGGGAGGGAATAGCCGGCTCAGGAAATGCGCCGCGTTGTGCAGCCCGGCGCCGACGCGCTCCCACGAAACATCCATCTGCGCGGAGGCGTAGACGACGTAGGCGAGGAGCGCCAGCGCCCAGAATCGCCCCCACCGGTTCGGGCGCAAGGCGGCGATAGGTGCGGTGGCGCTGGTCACGACGCGAAGCAAGCTCCTACGAGGAGTAGGTTACAGCAGCCAATCTTCGCCGCCGTAGATCTGTTTGAGCACCTCGTCGGTGAGCCGAGAGGGCGTTGCATCGAAAACGATCCCGCCGCCCGCCATGCCGACGATGCGGTCGGCGAAGCGCTTGGCTAGCTCGACGTCGTGCATGTTGACGATGACCGAGATGCCGCGCTCGCGCGCGATGTCGGTCAATAACTGCATGATCTCGACCGAAGTCTTGGGATCGAGCGAGGATGTGGGCTCGTCTGCGAGCAGCAGCGAGGGTTGCTGCATTACCGCGCGAGCGATGCCGACTCGCTGGCGCTGCCCGCCCGAGAGCGAATCGGCGCGCGCATCGGCCAACCGGGCGAGCCCGACGACGCCGAGCAGATCGAAGGCGAGCGCGATGTCCTCGGGCGCGAACTTGCGCCGCCATGCCTTCCATGCCGAGACATAGCCCAGCCTGCCGCAGAGCACGTTCTCCATCACCGTGAGCCGCTCGACCAGGTTGTATTCCTGAAATACCATGCCGATGCGGCGGCGGGCCTCGCGCAGCGCCGGGCGCGGGAGACGGACAAGCTCTCGTCCTTCGAACACGATCGAGCCCGATGTCGGCTCGACCAGGCGGTTGATGCAGCGGATCAGCGTGCTCTTCCCCGTCCCCGAAGGACCGATGACCGCTGTGATGGTGCGCACCATGAACTGCAGACTGACGTCGGAGAGCACGGGATGGCCGGCGCTGTACGACTTGGACAGATGCCGTATCGAAAGCACGGTGTCCGGAGAGGTCATGTGCCGCCCGCGATATCTGGGCAACGACACTGGATCCCGGGTCTCGCGCCTGCGCGCTCGCTCGGGATGACGCAGCTGTTTCCGATCGCTGCGAGGCTTCGCCTCTTGCTCTCGGACAGCTGCGTCACTTCTTCTTCGCCGCTTCGGCGGCCTCTCGCGAGGTCTCCTTCTCGTAGCTCGCCTTGTCGAATGCGCCGCCGGAACCCTTCGCCACATCGCGTACCACCGCCCAGGTCGTCTTGTAATTGATCGGGAAGAACCGGTCGGCGCCGTCGAACGCCTTTTTCATCTCCGGCGGGAATCGATACTCGTAGAAGCAGGTGAGCATCTTGTCCACCAGCGGCGGCGCGAGGTCATGCGCGTACGCGAACGACGACGTCGGGAACTTCTGGCTGCGATAGATGATCCGGAAATCCGCCTCCTTCACCTGACCGCGCTCGGCCATGCGGTGAAAAACGTCGGAAGCAACGGCGGCTGCGTCGTAATCGCCGGAATTCACACCCATCACCGACTGATCGTGCTTCCCCGAGAAGATGATCTTGTAGTCTTTGTCAGGAACGAGGCCCTCGCCCGGAAACAGCGCCATCGGCGCCAGGTGCCCGGAGTTCGACGAAGGCGAGGTGTGCGCGACCTTCTTGCCCTTGAGATCGGCAAGCTTCTGGTACGGCGAGCTCGTCTTGACGATGACAATCAGGTTGTAACCCTGGAATTCCGTCTCCGTGCCCTTGACCGCGAAGGGCACCGCACCCGCTAGATTGACCGCGAACGCCGTGGGACCGGTGGAGAATCCAGCGACGTGCAGCCGGCCGGAGCGCATCGCCTCGATTTCGGCCGCGTTGGACTGCACCTGGTAGAAGACGACCTTCTTGTCAAGGCACTTCGCAAGATAAGTTGTGAACGGGCGGAAGATGTTCTCGTAGACGGCGGGGTCTTCCACCGGCGTATAGGTGAAGACGACCGTCGATGGGTTCTTCCACTTCTTCGGGTCGCTCGGCGGGTCGGCGACCATGTTGTTGTTGTCGTCGCAGTACATCACGTCCAGCTCGCCGCGATGCTTGCACGCGTCGGCTGCGCTCGCGGCGCAGGCGAACAGCGCAAGACACAATCCCGAGATCGCGGAAAGGAAATACCTGAGCATGGGTCCCTCCTCTGAACGCCGTCAGTCGCGGCTCGCGGCATTTTCGCATAGATGCCGGACGGCGGTGAAACGCCGACCGCGCGAGGTTCTCGCTCAGCGAAAAATGCGATAATCACCTGTTGTGAAGACACCGCTGCAAATCGCGATTCTCGCGGCTGGCGAAGGCAAGCGGATGGGCTCGGCGCTGCCGAAGGTTCTGCAGCCGCTGGCGGGCCGGCCGCTGCTCGCGCACGTCATCGCGACCGCGCGGTCGCTCGAGCCGCGCGCCGTCTGCGTCGTGCACGGTGGCGACGACGGCGTGCTGCAGCGGCGCTTCCCCGAAGCGGATCTCCAATGGGCGAAGCAGGAGCCTCCTGCAGGGACGGCGGACGCGCTCAAGTGCGCGCTGCCAATGCTGCCCGAAGACGGGGTCACGCTCGTGCTCTTCGGCGCTGATCCCTTGGCGCGCCCCGATACGCTGCGCGAAGTCGTGCGCCGGGCGCAGCAGGGGGCGCTGTCGCTGCTCACAGTCGAGCTCGAGGATCCGGCGGCGTACGGGCGCATCGTGCGCGATTCCGTGGGCAAGGTCAGGGCCATTGTCGAATACAAGGACGCCACCACAGCTCAGCGAGCGATCCGCGAAATCAATACTGGCGTGATGGCTGCGCCCACGGTCGCCTTCAAGCGCTGGCTCAAGCAGATCGACAACCGCAACGCGAGCGGGGAGTACTATCTGACCGACTCGGTTGCACTCGCAGTGAAAGAGGGAACCACGGTCGAGGCGACGCGGTCGGGCAGTGCGATGGAGTCGCTTGGTGTGAATTCCCAGCGCGACCTGGCGCAGCTCGAGCGGCTCTACCAGCGTGCGCAAGCCGACGCGCTGCTCGACGCGGGCGTGAGGCTCGCCGACCCCGCGCGCATCGACGTTCGCGGCGATCTTTCCTGCGGAAAGGACGTGAGCATCGACATCGGCTGCATTTTCGAGGGTGCTGTGAGGCTCGGCGACAAGGTCAGCATTGGGGCGCATTGCCTGCTCAGGAACGTCGACGCCGGGCCGGGCACCGCTATCGCTCCGTTCTCTCACTTGGAAGACACGCGGATCGGCGCCCGCTGCCGGATCGGTCCCTACGCACGCATCCGGCCGGCGAGCGTGCTGGCGGACGAGGTGCACATCGGAAATTTCGTCGAGGTCAAGGCCAGCACGATTGGCTTCCGCAGCAAGGCCAATCATCTGTCCTACGTCGGCGACACGATGGTCGGCCGCGATGTCAACATCGGCGCCGGCACCATCACCTGCAACTACGACGGAGTGAACAAGCATCGCACCATCATCGAAGACGACGTGCAAATCGGCTCCGACACGCAGCTCGTCGCGCCTGTGACCGTCGGCCGCGGCGCCACCGTAGGCGCCGGGACGACGGTGTGGAAGGATGTGCCGGGGGGATCGCTCGCGCTCAACTCCAAGACGCAAATCGCGCGCGGCGATTGGAAACGACCGACGAAAGGATAGCTCCAATGTGCGGCATAGTCGGCGCGGTCGCCCGCGACAACGTGGTTCCCATCCTGATCGAAGGCGTGCGCCGCTTGGAGTATCGCGGCTACGACTCGACCGGCCTCGCGGTCCTGAACGGCGGGTTGCACCGCCTGGTCAGCACGGCGCGTGTAGCCGACCTCGCGGCGCAGGCCGACGCGACCCGCATCGCGGGAACGACGGGTATATCGCACACGCGCTGGGCGACGCATGGGGCACCGACTCCGGCCAACGCCCATCCGCATGTCAGCAACGACGAGGTTGCGGTGGTGCACAACGGCATCATCGAGAACTTCGAGCCGCTGCGCGAGCGCCTGCAGAAGCAGGGCTACCGCTTCATCACCCAGACCGACAGCGAGGTCATCGCACACCTGATCCACGCGCATTACGCCGGCGATCTGCTCGCGGCGGTGAGGAAGGCGGTGGCCGAGTTCAAGGGCGCCTATGCCATAGCCGCCATTTCGACGCGGGAGCCCGGCCGCATCGTCGGGGCGCGTGCCGGCAGTCCGCTTCTGGTCGGAATAGGCGAGCAAGACCACTTCCTTGCTTCGGACGCGAGCGCTCTTGCGCCCGTGACGCAGCGCGTCGTCTATCTCGAGGAGGGCGACGTTGCCGACGTCACTCGGGAGTCGTATGCGGTGTACGACGCGAGCGGAGCCCGCGCCTCGCGGCAGGTGGTCACGGTCGAGGCTTCGGGCGACGCGGTCGAGCTGGGGCCGTACCGGCACTTCATGCAGAAGGAGATCTTCGAGCAGCCGCGCGCCATCGCCGACACGCTGGAGAGCGTGGGCGGAATCAGTCCAGAATTGTTCGGCGACGGGGCGGAAGAAGTTCTGCGGCGCGTCAACGCCGTGCACTTGCTCGCCTGCGGCACCAGCTACTATTCGACGCTGGTCGGACGGTACTGGCTGGAGCAACTCGCCGCGCTGCCCGCGCAAGCCGAGATCGCCAGCGAATACCGTTATCGCCCGAGCGTTGCTAATCCCGATGCGCTGGTCGTCGTCGTGTCGCAGTCGGGTGAGACCGCCGACACGCTGGCAGCGCTCAAGCATGCCCGCGCTCTCGGCCACCACCACACGCTGGCGATCTGCAATGTCGCCACGAGCTCGATGGTGCGCCTGGCGGTGCTCAAGTACCTGACGCGAGCCGGCATCGAGATCGGGGTCGCCTCGACCAAGGCGTTCACCACGCAGTTGATCGCGCTGTTCCTGCTCAACCTGACGCTGGCCAAGGTGCGCGGCCGATTGCCGCCCGAGGACGAAGCGCGCTGGCTCAAGGGCATGCGCCATCTGCCGGCGGCGATCCGAGCGGTGCTCGCGCTCGAGCCGTCGATCATCGCCTGGGCCGAGAAGTTCGCCAAGAAGGAGAACGCGCTCTTCCTGGGGCGCGGGCTGCATTACCCGATCGCGCTCGAAGGAGCGCTCAAGCTCAAAGAGATCTCGTACATCCACGCCGAAGCGTATCCCGCGGGAGAGCTCAAGCACGGGCCCCTGGCGCTGGTCGACGCCAGCATGCCGGTGGTTGCGATCGCCCCAAACGACGCGCTCCTGGAAAAGCTCAAGTCGAACCTGCAGGAAGTGCGTGCAAGAGGGGGTGAGCTCTACGTCATGGCCGATGCCGACAGCCACATCGAGTCGAGCGAGGGCATCCACGTGCTGCGCCTGCCCGAGCACGCCGGAGTGCTCTCGCCGATCGTGCACACCATACCGCTGCAACTGCTCGCCTATCACACGGCCGTGCTGCGCGGAACGGACATTGACAAACCGAGAAACTTGGCAAAGTCCGTTACGGTCGAGTGATGGAGACTTCGAGAGCCGAGGTTTGCAGTGGAGGCTAACCCGAGCGTGCGAGGGTTAAGCCGGCGTCAGCCGGCGGCCGAAACTACAAACCCCGGAATCTGGCGAAATCGGTCACGGTAGAGTGAAACCGCGGGTTCAGTTCCGCCTGCGCATCAGCAAGGGCCACGACATCGCCGTCGGCCCCGGCAAGATCGATCTCCTCGAAGCGATCGACAAGACCGGATCGATCAGCGCCGCGGCACGCTCGCTGGGCATGTCGTATCGCCGCGCGTGGCTGCTGGTGGACACCATGAACCGCTGCTTCAGAGGCCCCGTCGTCGAAGCCGAGGCGGGCGGCAAGCGCGGCGGCGGCACACGAGTCACCGCGCTGGGTTCGGACGTGGTAAGGCGCTACCGTCGCGTCGAGGCGCGGGCGGCGCGCGCCGGCGCGGCAGACATCGCCGCGCTGACCCGGCTGCTTCGGCGCTAGACGCGCCCGGCGCGGCCTCCTTGGACCCGCCAGATTACGCAGTTGCTCCGTGTCGGCCGCCGCGGCGACTCGCGGTCGCTCGCATCCCCACGCTTCGCGAGGGGGCCCTGCTTCGCTGCTCGCGCCGCTACGCGTAACCCACGCTGCGCCGGTCGATCGACACCGCCTTGATCAGCGCATAGATCTCCGCGCCTGGAGCGAGGCCGAGATCGGAGCACGAGCGCCGGGTGATCCGCGCGACCAGCGACGCGCTCCCGACCTGAAGCCGCACGTCGACGATCGGGCTGTCTTCTCGCGCGACGGCGACCACCGATCCCTTGAGAACGTTGAGAACGCTCAAGTGGTGCGGCTGTTCGGTCGCCAAAGCGACGTCGCGTGCCCTAATCCGCACCCGAACCCGCTCGCCGACCAGCGCCTCGACGTTTGGCACGATCAGCTCGCCTCCCTCGAAGCGCAGCGTCGCCAGCCCGTCCCCGAGATCATGCGCTGCCACCGTCGTTTCGACGACCGCGCCCGCTTCGTGGCGACCGGTGTGCGGACGCAATTCCATGCGGCCCATCACGTCGTCGACGTCGCCCACGGCGAGCGACTTGCCCTCGGCCAGCAGCACGACAGTGTCGGCGAGCCGGGTGATCTCGGCGACCGAATGGCTCACGTAGACGATCGGGATGTGCAGATCGTCGCGCAATTGCTCGATGTAACGCAGTACCTCGTTCTGGCGCAGCACGTCGAGCGAAGCGAGCGGTTCGTCCATGAGCAGCAATCGCGGTTGCGCGAGCAGCGCCCGGCCGATGGCCACACGCTGCCGCTCGCCACCCGAGAGCGCACCCGGGAAGCGGCGCAGCAGCAGCTTCAATCCCAGCAGGTCGACGACGTGCGCCGGATCGATGACCCGCGCCGGGCCCGGGGCGCGGTGGAAACCGTAGAGCAGATTTGCCTCTGCGGTGAGATGCGGGAAGAGAAGGTCATCCTGGAACACATAGCCGAGCCGCCTTTTCTCCGGTGGCAGATCGATCCCGTGCTCGCTGTCGAACAGCACCTCGCCGTTGACGACGATGTGGCCGCGGCGCGGGCGGGTGATTCCCGCGAACGCGTTCACCAGCGTGGTCTTGCCCGAACCCGAGCGGCCGAACAATCCCACCACAGGCGCCTGCGCCTGGAACGCGACCGCGAGTTCGAAGCCGTTCAGGCGCTGTTCGATGTCAACGTCGATCATGATGTTGCATCGCGCCGCGCGCCCGGCGGGTGAGCCATTCCGACACCATCAACGCAGCGACCGAGAGAATCACGGCGATCACGCTCAGCCGCAACGCCTGCGAATCTCCGCCGGGGGTCTGCACGAGCGAGTAGATGGCCAGCGGAAGGGTTTCCGTCTCGCCGGGAATGCTCGAGACGAAGGTGATCGTCGCACCGAATTCGCCCAGGCTGCGAGCGAATGAGAGCAGCACGCCGGTCACCACGCCAGGCAACGCGAGCGGCAGCGTGACCGACAGAAACACCCACGTTCGCGACCCGCCAAGCGTGCGCGCCACCGTCTCCAGCCGCTGGTCGATCGCCGCGATCGACAGCCGGATCGCGCGGACCATCAGCGGGAAGCCCATGACGGCGGAAGCAAGCGCGGCGCCGGTCCAGCGAAACGCGAACACGATCCCGAACCACTCGGCAAGCCAGCGCCCAATAAAGCCATGCTTGCCGAAAAGCAGCAGCAGCGAGAATCCGACTACGACCGGCGGCAGCACCAGCGGCAGGTGCACGACCGCATCGAGCAGCGTCTTGCCGGGGAAATCCGCTCGCGCCAGAACGTAGGCAAAAAAAATCGCCGCAGGCAGGCTGAATGCAACGCTTGCCAGCGCCACCTTGAGGCTCAACCCGATGATCCCTATCTCCTCGCTGCTCATAAGCGTCAAGGGCCGATCATGACGAAGCCGTGGCGCCGCCACGTCGCGCGGCCCTCGTCCGACGCCAGATATGCCAACAACGCACGAGCCTGCTCGGCCGATCGGCTCGCAGCGATCACGGCCGCCGGGTAGACAATCGTCGGGTGCGAGCCTGCAGGGAACATATCGACGACGCGAACCCTCGGCTCGGCGAGCGCGTCGGTCGCGTACACGATGCCGAAGGGCGCCTCGCCGCGCGCGACCAGCGTGAGCGCGGCGCGGACGTTCTCGGTGCGCGCGATGCGATCGCGCACGCTCGCCCACACGCCGAGCGCCTCCAGCGCAGCCTTGCCGTACTTGCCCGCTGGGACGCTGTCGGGGTTTGCCATCGCGAGCCTGTCGGTTCCCAGCGCGGCGGCGAGCGGAAAGCCCGGAGCGATGCTCAAAGCAGATCGGCTGACGGCAGGCGCGATCAGGACGAGGCGGTTGCCGAGCAGGTCTACGCGACTACCCGGGGCGAGGAGCTTGCGCGCACCGAGATGATCCATCCAGTCGACGTCCGCCGAGATGAACACGTCGGCCGGCGCTCCGGCCTCGATCTGCTTGGCTAGCGCATTGCTCGCTGCGTATGCGAGCGTCAGCTTGTCGCCGGAGGCGCGCCCGAATCCGCGGGCTTGCTCGTCCAAGGCCTCCCTGAGGCTCGCGGCGGCGAAAACAGTGATCTCCGCGGCCGAAACGGTGCCGGCAGCGAGCGCAATGAGCACTGCCGCAGCCACGAACGTCAGTGTGTTTCGCATTCGGCCAGCTCTCCGGTCCGTCAGGACAGGTAATTCCGAAATATACCGCTGTATATAACGATGGGCAAACGTCCTCGAGCGCTATTGGCACGCTCCCGCATATTGACGGTTCGTGCAATCCCGACCATTCTGTAAACGCGGCGACAGTCGGCCACACTTAACGGACAGACAAATGAAGACAAGTGCACGCAACCAGTTCTCCGGCATCGTGAAAGACTTGACCAAGGGACCGGTGAGCACTGAAGTGACGCTCGAGATTGCTCCCGGCATCCACGTCGTCGCGGTCATCAGCACGCGCTCCGCCGAGGGGCTGGGACTCGCCGTGGCGAAGCGGGGCTACGCGCTCATCAATGCGAGCAGCGTCGTTCCCGCGGTCGACTGAAACCCACGATGTTCCACCTTTCCCTCCGCGCAGCCGTCGGTGTGACGGCGGTGACGATTGCGCTGCAAGGCTTCGCCGCGGCTGAACCAACGATCGGGCAGAGTTTGGCTGTTAGGGGGAACGTCAAGCTTGAACTGAATCTGTCAATAAAGGATCTGAAGGAGTTTCCTGTGCAACGACTCGAGGACGCTCGTGTCGTGCGCGAGGCGGGAAGCCGATCGACTGAGCCGGAGATCGCAAGGCGCTACACGGGTTGTCTCCTGCGCGATGTGCTCGATCGCGCGAAGCCAATCGAGAAGAACCGCTACGATCTACGCAAGAGCATTGTCGTCGTGACCGCGGCCGACGGCTACCGTGCGGTGTTCTCCTGGGCCGAGCTCTATGTGTCTCCGATCGGAGACGGCGTACTGGTCGTCTACGAGCGGGACGGCAGACCCCTGCCTGACAGCGAGGGCCCGCTCGCGCTGGTGTCGCTAAACGACACGCGCCCTGGGCCGCGACACGTGAAGTGGCTGCGCTCGATCGAGGTGCGGCTAGTTTCGGACTGAACGTCGGCTGCGCGAAGCAGCCGTGGGGGGCGACCGATGGTATCCGTGCACGTTCAAGCGTCGGGATCGGAAGCGTTCGGATAGAACAACTGCTCGCCGTTGATCCTATAGTCGGCGATAGCCTTCTGCCCGGCCGGTGAGATGAGCCAGTCGATGAATTGCTGGCCGAGCTCCTTCTTGACGTTTGGGTGCTTATCCGGGCTGACCAGGATTACCCCGTACTGGTTGAACAGGCGCTTGTCGCCCTCGACCAGAATCTCGAGGTCGCCGCGGTTCTTGAACGCGAGCCAGGTGCCGCGATCGGCCAGGATGTAGGCGTTCATCCATGCCGCAGTGTTGAGCGCCGGGCCCATGCCTTGTCCGGTGTCTCGATACCAAGGACCTTTGCTCTTGTCGAGATCGATGCCGGAGGCTTTCCACAGCTCGAGCTCGGCCATATGGGTGCCGCTGCGGTCACCTCGCGAGACGAAGGGCGCCTGGGCGGCCCGGACCTTTTTCATCGCCGCGACAATATCCTTGCCCCCGGCGATCTTGGCCGGATCGCTCTTCGGCCCGATCAGGACGAAGTCGTTGTACATAACCGGGTAGCGCTTGACGCCCTGTCCTTCTGCCAAGAATTTTTCCTCGGCAGTGCGTGCGTGAACAAAGACGACGTCGGCATCGCCGCGGCGCCCCACGTCGAGCGCCTGCCCCGTTCCCAAAGCCACGACTCGAACCTTTACACCCGTCTGTTGCTCGTAAATTGGCAGCAAATAGGCGAACAGACCCGATTGCTCGGTCGAAGTTGTGGAGGCAACAGTAATGAAACGGTCCTGTGCTTGCAGTGGAAGAACGGTGAACGCCAGCAATAGCGCAAGCGTCGTTGGCCGAACGACTACCATGGCAATTCTCCCTCGAGAAATCGAGCGGCTTCGGCAGATTCGGGACGCCTGAAAAAGCGGGCGGCCGGCGCGCGCTCGACGAGACGTCCCTGGTGCACGAACAGGATCTCGTCGCCAAGGCGGCGCGCCTGCCCGAGGTTCTGGGTCACCATAACGATCTTGGTGCCGCTCTCGTGCATCGCCAGGATCACCCTTTCGATCTGGTGCGTCGCGCCGGGGTCAAGGTTGGCGGTGGCCTCGTCGAGAAAGAGAACCTCGGGCTTGAGCGCCCAGACGCGCGCCAGGGCGAGGCGCTGCTGCTCGCCAGCGGAGAGCACGCGTGCAGGGCTTGCGGCAAGTGAATCAAGACCTACTCTGCGAAGCGCTTCGCGCGCCCGCTCCACGCACAGCTCCGAGGGCACGCGCGCGACCTTGAGCGCGTAAACGACGTTGGCCAGCGCCGAGCGGCGCAGCATCACCGGGCGCTGAAAGACCATCGCCTGGCGCCCAGGGGCGCGGGCGAATTCAGGCGAATGCCAGCGGATCGTTCCGGCGGTCGGGCTCAAGAGTCCGTGACACAAGCGCAGCAGCACGCTTTTCCCGGCGCCGTTGGGGCCGACGATCATGCAGCGCAGGCCGGCGTTGATTCGGAAGGTCACGCCGTCGATGATGCGGCGTCCACCCGCCGCAAACACGACGTTTTCCAAGGACAGGGGCAACAGGGCCAGCAGGTCCGATGGAGCGTGGACGCGTCCGTCATCCATAGCGCCGCTGCGCCGCTTCCTTGACCACGTATGCCGCGGCGTTTAACGCCAGCACGATCGTCAGCAGGACGATCCCCAGCCCGAGCGCCAGAGGCAGGTCGCCTTTGCTGGTTTCGAGCGCGATCGTTGTTGTCATCACACGCGTCACGCCGTCGATGTTGCCGCCGACGATCATGACGGCGCCGACTTCGGCGGCTGCACGTCCAAAACCGGCAAGCACGATGGTGACCAGCGAATAGCGCAAGTCCCACAGCAGCGTCGCCGCCGCGCCGCGCTTGGTCGTGCCCAGGGAGCGAAGCTGGTCGCGATACTCTTCCCACGCATCTTCTGTGACCTGGCGCGCCAGCGCGGCGATGATCGGAGTTACCAGGATCGCCTGGGCGATCACCATCGCGGCCGGCGTAAACAGCAGCCCCATCGACCCCAAGGGCCCTGCCCGCGACAGCAACAGGTAGACGAACAGGCCGACGACTACCGGCGGCAGGCCCATCAGCGCATTGAGCACGACGATGAGCGTGTGCCGGCCCGGGAAGCGGCCTACCGCGATCGCGGCCCCGAAGGGCAGCCCGATCGCACAAGCGATGGCAACGGCGGTGAGGCTGACCTCGAGGCTGAGCAAGGCGATCTCGAGGAGCTTGGGATCCGCGCCGACGATGAGCTGCAGCGCCTGCACTGCTGCTGCGGCCAGGCTGCTCATGCGACGCGGGCCGGCGGCGGCCCGGCGAGCAAATATGTTGATCGGTGCATATTAGCCGTCCAAAACGAAGCGCCACGATAGCGCACGATCAGTCCGGGGTGAAATATGTAATAATTTGCATAATGCATCTTGTCCCCGAGCTCTCGTGGAGAGCGGTCGGCGGCGAAGGCGCCTCGCTCGATGAGCGCCTGCTTCCCCTGCTCGAGGCCATCGCCGCGACGGGGTCGCTGTCCGCGGCGGTGACGGCGTGCGGGATCTCGTACCGTGCGGCGTGGGGGTTGCTGCGCGATCACGAACGCGCGCTCGGTACGCCCTTCGCCCAACTCGAGCGCGGCCGTGGCGCGCAACTAGCGCCTGCCGGCGCGCGCTTGCTGCGCGCCAAGCGCCGAGCGGAACGCCAGCTCGCCCAGTTGCTGCCACGGTTCGCCGTGGAGCTCGACGCGTCCACAGCGCAAGGCGAGCGGCTCGCGGTATGCGCGAGTCACGACCTGGCGCTCACGGCGTTGCGCGACATTGCGCCCGAGGCCGCCGGAATTGCCCTCGACATCTCGTTCATGGGAAGCTTGAGCGCGCTGCAACAGTTCGCCGAGGGCCGGGCTTCGGTCGCGGGCTTCCACATCGTCCGCCGAGGAGACGCGAGAGAGATCGCGCCGTTCCGCCGGTGGCTCAACCCGCGGCGCGACCGGCTGATCCGCTTCGTCGATCGCGAGCAGGGACTGCTCCTTCCGCGCGGCAACCCGGCGCGCGTGCGAAGCCTCAAGGACATCGCCCGCAAGGGGCTTCGCTTCGTCAACCGGCAGGCGGGCTCCGGCACGCGGTTGCTGATCGAGCGCATCGCGGCCAGGGAAGGCATTCCCCCTGAGACGCTGGTCGGCTTCGCCCGGGAGGAATTCACCCATGCGGCGGTCGCGGCCACCGTCGCGTCCGGCGCCGCGGACGTGGGGTTCGGCCTTCGCGCCGCGGCCGCGGAGCACGGGCTCGCCTTCGTCTTGGCGGTGCGAGAGCGCTATTACCTCGTCACTCGCGCCGCCAACGTCAATACGGAGCCCATTCGAAAACTGCTGCAGCTCTTGCGCGGGAACGAGTTCGCGCGCCTCGTTAGGGCCCTGCCGGGCTATGCGCCGAGGCGCTCCGGGACCCTCGCCGGCATCGACGCTCTCGGCGAACGCTAGAGCGAGCAACCCCTGCGGCGAAGCGGTAGCGTTTGCGGTAGCATGGGCGTCCCTTCGACCTGCGCCCCGGCGTGGAGCTCGCATTCATCGTCGATCCGCTCGACTCGCTCAAGGCCTACAAGGACTCGAGCGTGTCGATGATGCGCGCCGCGCAGGCGCGCGGGCACGCGCTGTTCGCGCTGGAGCAGTCGGACATTTTCTGGGAGGACGGCGCGACGTGCGCCCGAGTGCGGCCTCTGACGGTGACCGCCGACGATCACGACTGGCACGACGCTGGAGAAGCACTGGTGCGGCCCTTGTCTTCGTTCTCCGCGGTGCTCATGCGCAAGGATCCGCCTTTCGACATGGAGTACGTCTATTCGACCTACGTGCTCGAAGCGGCCGAGCGCGAGGGGGCGCGCGTCTACAACCGCCCCCGGGCGATCCGCGACCACAACGAGAAGATGGCGATCGCGCAGTTCCGGGAGTTCGTTGCCCCGACGCTGGTGACTCGCGATACGCAATTGATCGGCGAGTTCATCGATGCGCACGAGGACGTGATCTTGAAGCCGCTCGACGGCATGGGCGGCACGTCGATCTTTCGCGTTCGCGAGGCGGATCCCAATCGAAATGTCATCATCGAGACCGTCGGTCATCACGGAAGGCGCACCGTCATGGCGCAGCGCTACATTCCGGAGATCGCCGAGGGCGACAAGCGCATCCTGTTGATCGCCGGCGAGGTCGTGCCTTATGCGCTCGCGCGCATCCCCAAGCCCGGCGAGACGCGAGGGAACCTCGCTGCCGGCGGCCGCGGCGTCGCGCGCCCTCTGTCGGTGCGCGACCGGCAGATCGCGGAAGCGCTGGGCCCGAAGCTCTGGGCCGAAGGGTTGCTCGTCGTTGGTCTCGACGTCATCGGTGATTACTTGACCGAGATCAACGTGACCAGTCCGACCTGCTTCGTCGAGATCGCGCAGCAGACGGGGTTCGACGTCGGCGGCCGCTTCGTCGAGGCGCTCGAACGCGCTGGCGCGGCTTCCTGACCGGCAACGCTTCCGGTTGGAAGCGAGCTCGCCTGGCGCGCGTGCTAACATAATCACCGATGCCTTCGCGCGGCGGTGCGTTGGACGAGACACCGCGCGGCTGGAGCAGACCATGATCGGGATCCTCATCGTCGCTCACGACGACTTGGGCGACAGCCTCGTCGGCGCGGTTACCCATGTTCTCGGTGCCCGGCCGCCGCAGTTCGAAGCGCTGGGCGTCAGGGCAAGCGACGACCCCCTCGACCTGCTGCCCAAGGCGCGCGAGCTGGTCAAGAGCCTCGACACCGGCGACGGCGTGCTGATCTTCTCCGACATTTACGGCGCAACACCGTGCAACCTCGCCGCCAAGCTCCTTAGCCCGGGCCGCATCGAAGCCGTGGCCGGGGTCAGCCTGCCGATGCTGGTGCGGGCCTTCACTTACCGCGGCAAAGGCATGGAAACAATGATCAAGAAGGCGATCAGCGGCGGCTGCGACGGCGTGCTGCATCTCGAAGTCCCCCCTGTGTATGCAGCAACGCGAGCTTGAGATCATCAACAAGCTGGGGCTGCACGCGCGCGCGGCGGCCAAATTGACGCAACTCGCGGGCAAGTACCAAAGCGAGGTCTCGGTCGGCCGCAACGGGCGCAAGATCAACGCCAAGAGCATCATGGGCGTGATGATGCTGGCCGCAGGCAAGGGCGCCAGGATCACGCTGGAGACCGAAGGCCCCGACGAGGTCGAAGCCATGGACGCGATCGTCGACTTGATCAACGACTACTTCGGCGAGGGTCAATGACGCGGGGCGCGGCTGGCAAGGTGAACTCGCCGAAAATTCCGTTGACCAACCGGAGTTCAGGCGCTCTCCTACCGATGCAGATCCGATCGCGCCACATCCTCTTGCAGCGGCAGCCGTGAGTTTCCTGCTGCACGGCATCGGTGTCTCCGGGGGCATCGCGATCGGCCGCGCTCAGCTCGTATCGCACGCGACGCTCGAGGTCGCGCATTACAACATCGCCGCCGAGCAGCTGGGCTCGGAAGTCGAGCGCCTCGAGCAGGCGTTTCGCACGGTGCAAAGGGAGCTGGAAAGTCTGCACGGGGCGATGAGCTCGGAGGACGTGCCGGCCGAGTTCGGCGCCTTCCTCGACGTGCATTGGATGATCTTGAGGGACCCGACTCTTGCCGACGCGTCGAAGCGGATGATCGCGGAGCAGCATTGCAATGCCGAATGGGCGCTCACCCAGCAGATGGGAGTGCTGGTCGAGCAGTTCGACGCCATCGAGGATCCGTACTTGCGCGAGCGCAAAGCCGACGTGGTCCAGGTCGTGGAGCGGGTGCTCAAGGTGCTGCTGGGCAAGCCCGGAACAGTGCGTCGCGAAAGCGCCGAGGAGCAGACCATCCTCGTCGCGCACGACTTGTCGCCGGCCGACATCATCCAGTTCAAGGGCCATCACTTCGCCGCGTTCCTCACCGATCTCGGCGGCGTCACCTCGCACACCGCCATCGTCGCCCGCAGCCTGAACGTGCCCGCGGTCGTCGCCACCCACAGTGCACGGACGCTGATCCGAGACGACGAGCTGGTGATCGTCGACGGCACGAGAAACATCGTCATCGTCGATCCCGACCGCTCGGTGCTCGCCGAGTACCGGCTCAGGCAAGGCGAGTTCGAGCTCGAGCAGAAGAAGCTGCGGCGGCTCACCGCCACGCGGGCAACGACGCTCGACGGCCACCATGTCGAGCTGCTCGCCAACATCGAGCTTCCGGAGGATCTCGACCGGGCGCTGGAGGCAGGGGCCGCCGGGGTGGGCCTGTTCCGCAGCGAATTCCTGTTCCTCAATCGCGACGGGCTTCCGTCCGAGGACGAGCAATTCGAAGCGTACCGCAAGGTTGCCGAAGGAATGGACGGCAAGCCGGTGACGATTCGCACCTTCGACCTGGGCGCCGACAAGGACAAGGAAGGCCTCGACGGTCTCTCCCGGGTCGCGCCGAATCCCGCCCTCGGCCTGCGCGCAGTGCGCTTCTGTCTCGCCGAGCCGCGGCTCTTTCACACCCAGCTGCGGGCGATACTTCGAGCTTCGCACTACGGGGACGTGAAAATCCTGATCCCGATGATCGTCTCCGCGGTCGAGGTCGATCAGACCCTGGCGATGGTCGCGCAGGCGAAGGAGAGTCTGCGCGAGCAGGGGCTGCCGTTCGATGCCGGCATCGAGGTGGGCGGGATGATCGAGATTCCCGCCGCAGTGCTCGCCATCGGCATGTTCACCAAGCGTCTGGACTTCCTGTCGATCGGCACCAACGATCTGATCCAGTACACGCTGGCGGTCGATCGCGCCGACGACACGGTCTCGCATCTGTACGATCCGCTGCATCCCGCGGTGGTGAAGCTCGTCGCGATGGCGATCTCGACCGCGGGCAAGGCGGGCGTTCCGATCGCTGTTTGCGGCGAGATGGCGGGCGAGGTCGAAATGACCCGCTTGCTGCTGGGCATGGGTTTGCGCAACTTCTCGATGCACCCGCAACATCTGCTGGCGGTCAAGCAGCGGGTGCTCACGACCGATGTCGGGAAGATCGCCCCGCTGGTCGAGCGCATGCGCAGGAGCGACGATCCGGTCAAGCTCGCCGCACTGCTCGCGAAGCTCAACGATTGACTTTCGGAGGCGGGGCGGTAGACTAGGCTGGCAGCAGTCAGCCGATGTGAAGACCTCGCGCGTCGTGCTATCGGTACAAGGAGGCTGAGGCGCGCCAATTTGACGATCAGCTTGCGGGCGCGTAACAAATTCGGCTAAAGCGGCGAGGACATTCCGACCCGATTGGCTCAAAGCTGATCGGGTCTTTTCATTTGTGCGTCGGACTGAACTTGAACGACATAGCGACCTCGGTAGGCATCGTCACTCCGCGGAAGGCGGTATTCACGGAGCCGCTGACGCTCGCCTCCGGCGCGACGCTGCCTTCGTTTGAGCTGATGTACGAGACCTACGGCACGCTCAACGCCGAGCGCTCGAATGCCGTGCTGGTCTGCCATGCGCTCAACGCCTCGCACCACGTCGCCGGCGTGCACGCCGGCGAGAGCGAAAGCGAAGGCTGGTGGGACAACATGGTCGGCCCGGGCAAGCCCGTCGACACTCGGCATTTCTTCGTGGTCGGCGTGAACAATCTTGGAAGCTGCTTCGGCTCGACCGGACCGGCGTCGATCAACCCCACCACCGGCAAGCCTTGGGGCGCCGACTTCCCCATCATCACCGTCGAGGATTGGGTCGATGCCCAGGCGAGGCTCGCCGACCACCTCGGCATCGAACGCTTCGCCGCGGTGATGGGCGGGAGCCTGGGAGGCATGCAGGCGCTCTCTTGGGCGATACGCTACCCCGAGCGCATCGCCAATTCGCTGGTGATCGCTGCGGCGCCGAATCTGTCGGCGCAGAACATCGCGTTCAACGAGGTGGCCCGTGCCGCGATCCTGACCGATCCCGAATTCCACGAGGGCCACTTCTACGACTTCGGCGTCAAGCCGGTGCGGGGCTTAAGGGTGGCGCGCATGATCGGGCACATCACCTACATTTCGGACGAGCAGATGGCGGAGAAATTCGGCCGCCAGTTGCGCGGCGGCATCAACTTCAGCTTCGAACCCGAATTCCAGATCGAATCGTACCTGCGCTACCAAGGCGAGAAGTTTTCCGAGTATTACGACGCCAACACCTACCTGCGCATCACCAAGGCGCTCGACTACTACGACCCGGCCGCCGCATTCGGGGGAAACCTCGCCCGCGCCCTTGCGCCCGCGAAATGCCGTTTCCTGGTGATCTCGTTCACCACCGACTGGCGCTTCTCTCCTGCGCGAGCGCGAGAGATCGTCAAGGCGCTGGTGGAAAACCGTCGCGACGTGTCCTATGCCGAGATCGTCGCGCCCCACGGCCACGATGCCTTCCTGCTCGATACGCCGCAGTATCACGCCGTCGTGCGCGCCTATCTCAGCCGGGCGCTCGCACCATGACGCTGTCGATGCGCCCCGACTTCTCGACGATCGCCGGCTGGATCGCTCCGGGCGAGCGCATCCTCGACTTGGGCTGCGGCGACGGCAGCCTGCTCAAGCACCTGCGCGAATCGCGTGGCGCGACCGGCTATGGCGTGGAAATCGACGACGGCGGCGTGCTTGCCTCGATCGGCAACGGAGTCAACGTCATTCAGAGCGACCTGGAAAGCGGCCTCGCCGGCTTCGACGACCAGTCCTTCGACAGCGTGATCCTTTCGCAGACGCTGCAGGCGATGCACCGCATCGAATCGATCGTCGCGGAGATGCTGCGCGTCGGCCGCGAGGCGATCGTCTCCTTTCCCAACTTCGGCCACTGGTCGCATCGCATGCAGGTTCTGCGCGGGCGCATGCCCGTCTCGCCGAGCCTGCCCTACCAGTGGTACAACACTCCGAATGTGCACCTGTGCACGGTAGCGGACTTCGACGCGTTCTGCGCCGCGCGGCGTTTTCGCGTGGACGAGCGCGTGGTGCTCCACGATGCGCGGCGCGTGTGGTTCCTGCCGAACCTCTTCGGGTCACTCGCCATCTACCGCTTCCGCAGCCCCTAGTGGCCTGTAACGCCCAATTCAATACTGTCTGGCTTGCCATAACACTGCGTTCAGTACCGAATCGGACTGCACAGGCCACCGCCCTATACAATTCCGGCGATGACCGGGTCCGGCCAACCGCTCGTCGCCGCGCTGCTCAACCGGCGGATGCTCATCTGCATTTTCACCGGCTTCAGCTCCGGGCTGCCGCTCTACGTCCTGATCAACCTGCTGCCGGCGTGGCTGCGATCGGAGCACGTGGATCTCAAGGCGATCGGACTCTTCGGGTTGATCCAGCTGCCCTTCACCTGGAAATTCCTGTGGTCGCCGCTGGTTGACCGCTACGCGCTGCCGGTGCTCGGGCGGCGGCGCGGCTGGATGCTCGCCACACAGCTCCTGCTGCTCGCGTCGATCCCGCTGTTCGGCGCCCTGCAACCGCAGCTTGAGTTGTGGACGATCGCCTACCTTGCGGCGGCGGTCGCATTCTTCGCGGCGACCCAGGACATCGTCCTCGACGCCTATCGCCGCGAGTTGCTGCCCGATCTCGAGCTGGGCTTGGGCAACGCGATCCACGTGCAGGCGTACCGCATCTCGAGCCTCATTCCGGGAGCGATGTCTCTGATCCTGGCCGATTACCTGCCGTGGCAGAGCGTGTTCACCGTCACCGCGCTGTTCATGCTCCCGGGCATCGCCAATACGCTGCTGGTGAGCGAGCCGGTGCTTGCACGGCCCGGCCCGCGCACGCTCGGCGAAGCGGTGGTCGAGCCGTTCCACGAGTTCGTCACCCGTCAGGGGTGGAGGCAGGCAGCGCTGGTGCTGGCGTTCATCTTTTTCTACAAGCTGGGCGACTCGATGGCCACCGCGCTGGCCACCCCGTTCTATCTCGACATGGGATTCACCAAGTCGCAGATCGGGCTGGTCGCCAAGAATGCGGGCCTGTGGCCGAGCATTTTCGGCGGGCTCCTAGCGGGCGTGTGGATGCTCAAGATCGGCATCAATCGTGCCTTGTGGCTTTTCGGAGCCGTGCAACTCGTGTCGATCCTTGGCTTTGCGTGGCTTGCGCATGTCAACCAGCCGGACCTCGCGCTGCTTGCCGGCGTGATCGGCTTCGAAGCGCTCGGCGTGGGCCTGGGCACCGCCGCCTTCGTCGCTTTCATCGCCCGCACGACCGATCCTCGTTACACTGCAACGCAGTTCGCGCTGTTCACCAGCCTCGCGGTCGTACCGCGCTCGGTCGTCAACGCGTCGACCGGCTGGATGGTGGAAGCGATGGGCTGGGTCGACTTCTACCTGGTTTGCACAGCGCTTGCGCTGCCGGGGATGGCGCTCTTGTGGCGCGTCGCGCCCTGGAACGAGCCGCTGCCGAAGACCTGAAGTGAACTGCCCTCCGCTGGTTACTCGGGAACGCCGCTCTGGAAGAAGCTCGGCCTCAAGTCGGGCTTGCGCATGTTCGTGCTGAACGCGCCCGCGGAGCCGCCTTTCGAGGGCAGGAACGGCAATGACCGTTCCAGCCGGCCGGGAGCGACAAAGCCGCCTACGCCCCATTCAGGTCGAAGTCGTAGTCGATGATGAGCGGCGCGTGATCGGAAAAGCGCCGGCGCTTGTAGATGGTTGCGGAGCGCGCCGTGGCAGCAATGCCCGGCGTCGCGATCTGGTAGTCGATGCGCCAGCCCACGTTCTTGGCCCAGGCCTGACCGCGATTGGACCACCAGGTATACTGCCCGGGCTCCTTGTTGAGGCGCCGGAAAACATCAACGAAGCCCAGCTCGTCGAACACCCGGCTCAGCCACGCGCGTTCCTCGGGCAGGAATCCCGAATATTTCTGATTGCTGCGCCAGTTCTTGAGATCGATCGGCTGGTGCGCGATGTTCCAATCGCCGCAGAGAATGACCTCGCGCCCGGACTCGCGCAGCCGCTCGAGGTGCGGGAGGAACGATTCGAGGAAGCGGAATTTAGCCGCCTGTCTCGCGGGCGAGCTCGAGCCCGAGGGAAAGTACACGCTTACGATCGACACGCTCCCGAAGTCCGCCTCCAGGTAGCGACCCTCGCGGTCGAATTCATCGCTCCCGAAACCGATGCGCGATTCGATCGGCGTGCGTGCGTACAGCGCGACCCCGCTGTAACCCTTGCGCAACGCAGGGTGAAAGACCGCGTGCGCTCGCCGCGGTGCCGCGAGCGTTTTCGGCACGTGCTCTGCCGATGCGCGGATTTCCTGCAGGCAGGCGACGTCCCACGCCTCGAGGCGCGCAAGCCAGCGAGCGAAGCCCTTTCGCTCGGCCGAGCGAATTCCGTTGACGTTGAGAGTGATGATGCGCATCGACGTGCGGCGCGCAGAAGCCTGCCGCGCTTGCGCTAGAATGATAGCGAATTCGAAGTTCTCGACTGGGCGCGACCCGGATTCCCGGATCGGACGCAAGTCCGACGCAGAATGACCGATTTCCGTCAGGCGTTTCTAGAGTTCGCATTGGCACGCGACGTGCTTCGCTTCGGTCAATTTGTGACCAAGGCGGGACGGAAGACCCCTTACTTTTTCAACGCGGGACTGTTCAACGACGGAGACAGCTTGTGCCAGTTGGGGCGCTTCTACGCCCGGGCGTACCTGGCCTCCGGAGTGGCTTGCGACCAGCTTTTTGGCCCGGCGTACAAGGGCATAACGCTGGCCGCGGCGACGGCCATCGCGTTGGCTGAAATGGGGCACAATGTGCCGTACAGTTTCAACCGCAAGGAAGCGAAGGACCACGGCGAGGGAGGACTGGTCGTAGGTGCGCCGCTCAAGGGACGGGTGCTCATCGTCGACGACGTGATCACCGAGGGCGGGGCAAAGCGGGAAGCGATCGAGCTGATCCGGGCGCACGGCGCGACGCCCGCGGGCATCCTGATCGCCTTCGACCGGATGGAGCGTGGACGGGGCGAGCGTTCAGCGGTTCAGGAGCTGAAAGAACAGTTTGGCGTGCCGGTGATCGCCATCGCGACGCTAGAGGATCTGATCGGGTTCCTGGGCAAGCGTCCGGAGCTGGCGACACAGCGCAGCGCCGTGACGGCCTACCGCCAGCGCTATGGCGCGGCGGCTTGACGATGGCGCCACGACGGAACAAGACAAGGTTCGATGACATGGTGAACAACAGCACAATGAGATACGTGGCACTTGCTGTGCTCTGCGCACTCGCGCTGGCGGCGCGATCTGTGGGTGCTGCCGGGCTGTACAAATGGATCGATGAGCGCGGCGGCGTCCATTACAGCGATCAGCTCCCGCCGGAAGCGGCAGACAAGGGCACCGTCGTTCTCGACAAGCAGGGCCGGCAGGTCAAGAAGATCGAGCCTGCGCCCAGCGCCGCGGAGCTGAAAGCCAGGGAAGCCGAGGACGAGCGCCAAAAAGCAGTGGCCAAGGCAAAGGACGAGAGGACGCGCAAGGACATCGCTCTGCTACAGTCCTACACCAGCGCGGAAGAAATCGATCTTGCCCGCGAGCGCGCACTCTCGGCGGCCGAAACCCGGCTCAAGTCGGCCGAGACGTATAACGCCGAACTGGCAAAGCGGCTCGCGGAGCTCGAGAAGCAGAAAGCCGCATTGGCCGGCAAGCCCGTCCCGTTCGCACTCGAGAACGAGATGTCGTCGGTCAACGGGGAAATGACTCGGCAAGCCCGGGTGATCGCGCAGAAAAAAGACGAAATGGCTTCGATCAGCGCCAGGTACGAATCGGACAAGCGGCACTGGCAGGAGATCAAAGCGGATCAGGCGCGAACAGCGGCCGCCGAGGCTGCTGCGGCGAACCCTGCGGCGAACGCCCCAGCCAAGCCGACCGCGGCCAAGACATCCTCCGGCAACTCGGCGACGGCGACCCGCTAGCAACACCAGGAGTGATTGCCCCGGGGCGGCCTCCTTGCCGCCCTTTTCGTTGAAGAGCAGGCGTCGGCACGCGCAAGCTGCGATAATTCGAGCTTTTGCCGCGCTCGCCGCGGCCTATTCCCCGATGGCGCAATACGTCTACACCATGAACCGGGTGGGGAAAGTCGTTCCCCCCAAGCGGGTGATCCTGCGCGACATCTCGCTCTCCTTTTTCCCCGGCGCCAAGATCGGCGTGCTGGGTCTTAACGGCGCCGGCAAATCCAGCTTGCTGCGCATCATGGCGGGCGAGGACCGGGAGTACGAAGGCGAGGCGGTGCCGATGCCCAACATGCGCATCGGTTTCCTGCCCCAGGAGCCGCTGCTCGATCCGGCCAAGACCGTGCGCGACAGCGTGCAGGAAGGCATGCGCGAGGTGCTGGAGGCGAAGGCCAAGCTCGAGGAGATCTACGCCGCCTACGCCGAGCCCGACGCCGACTTCGACAAGCTCTCCGCCGAGCAGGCCAGATACGAAGCGATCATCGCTGCGGCCGGCGCCGACTCCGACGTGCAGATGGAAATCGCCGCTGATGCGTTGAGGCTGCCGCCGTGGGACGCGAAGATCGAGAAACTCTCCGGGGGCGAGAAGCGCCGCGTCGCGCTCTGCCGCCTGCTGCTGTCGAAGCCCGACATGCTGCTCCTGGACGAGCCCACCAATCACCTGGATGCCGAGAGCGTCGAGTGGCTGGAGCAGTACCTCAAGAAATTCCCCGGGACGGTGATTGCGGTCACTCACGACCGCTACTTCCTGGACAATGCGGCGGAATGGATCCTGGAGCTCGACCGCGGCTACGGCATCCCGTGGAAGGGCAACTACAGCTCGTGGCTCGAGCAGAAGGAGCAGCGCCTCGCCATCGAAGCCAAGCAGGAAGCCGCGCGCATCAAGGCGATGCACAAGGAGCTCGAGTGGGTTCGCGCCAACGCCAAAGCGCGGCAGGCGAAGAGCAAGGCGCGCATCGCCCGTTTCGAAGAGCTTGCCTCCTACGAGCATCAGCAGCGCAACGAGACGCAGGAGATCTTCATCCCGGTCGCCGAGCGCCTTGGCGACGCGGTGATCGAGCTCAAGGGCGTGAGCAAGGGTTACGGCGACCGCCTGCTCATCGACGATCTTTCCTTCCGTGTTCCCGCCGGCGCGATCGTCGGCGTCATCGGGCCCAACGGCGCAGGCAAGACGACGCTCTTCCGCATGATTACCGGCAAGGAAAAGCCGGACCGAGGCGAAATCCTCATCGGCCCGACGGTGAAGCTCGCCGTGGTGGATCAGACGCGCGAGGCGCTGCCCAACGACAAGACCGCTTGGGAAGCGATCTCCGGCGGGCAGGACATCCTCACCGTCGGCAGGTTCGAAATGCCTTCGCGCGCGTACCTCGGCCGCTTCAATTTCAAGGGGCCTGACCAGCAGAAGAGCGTCGGCGCGCTCTCGGGCGGCGAGCGCGGGCGGCTGCATCTCGCGGCGACGCTGCTAAGGGGCGGCAATGTGCTGCTCCTGGACGAGCCGTCGAACGACCTCGACGTGGAGACGCTGCGCGCGCTCGAGGATGCGCTCACCGAGTTCGCCGGCAGCGTGATGGTCATCTCGCACGATCGCTGGTTCCTCGATCGCATTTGCACCCACATCCTCGCTGCCGAGGACGAGGGCAAGTGGGTATTCGTCGAGGGCAATTACCAGGATTACGAGGCCGACAAGAGGAAGCGTCTTGGCGAAGAAGGCGCGCGGCCGCACCGTCTGCGTTACAAGCCGCTCATGCATTAGCGGCACCGCCAAGGTCTGGGGCGGAACTACGGTGCGTACGCCTTGAGTTTCTGCCGCAGAATCGCGTTGACTTGCGCCGGGTTGGCCTTGCCCCTGGTCGCAGCCATCACCTTGCCGACGAGTGAATTGAAGGCCTTTTCCTTGCCGGCCTTGAATTCCGCAACCGTCGCCGTGTTGGCGGCGAGAACCTCGTCGACGACCTTCTCGATCGCGCCCGCGTCGGAGATCTGGCGCAAGCCTCGCGCCGCAATGATGGCGTCCGGATCGCTGCCGCCTTCGCCGGCCCACATCGCGTCGAAAACGTCTTTGGCGATCTTGCCTGAGATCGTGCCGTCTGCGATGCGTCGAAGGAGCGCACCGAGCTGCTGGCCAGATACGGGCGCCGTCGACGCGTCGATCTCGTCTCTGTTCAGCGCTGCAGAAAATTCGCCGAGCATCCAATTCGCCGCGAGCTTGGCTTCCGCGCCGGCCTGCACCGTCGCCTCGAAATGCCGCGCGAGCGCAACCGACGCGGTGAGGCTTGCCGCCTCGACCGGCGAGAGCCGATATTGGTCGACGAAGCGCTGGCGCTTCGCCTCGGGCAGTTCGGGCAGCGCCGCCTTGACCCGTGCGATCCACGCCTCATCGATGGTGAGCGGCGGCAGATCGGGATCAGGGAAGTAGCGGTAGTCGTGGGCTTCCTCCTTGGTGCGCATCGAGCGCGTCTCGCCGCGGTCGGGGTCGAAGAGTCGCGTCTCCTGCTCGACCCTGCCGCCGTCTTCGATCAGCTCGACCTGCCGCCGCAGCTCGAATTCGATCGCCTGCTGCAGGAAGCGGAAGCTGTTCAGGTTCTTGATCTCGCATCGCGTGCCGAGCTTCGGCTCGCCCACAGGGCGTACCGACACGTTGGCGTCGAAGCGGAAGCTCCCTTCCTGCATGTTGCCGTCGCAGATGTCGATCCAGCGCACAAGCGAGTGCAGCGCCTTGGCGTAGGCGACGGCTTCCTCCGAGCTGCGCAGGTCGGGCTCGGACACGATCTCCAGCAGCGGCGTGCCGGCGCGGTTCAGATCGATGCCAGTCATGCCGTGGAAATCCTCGTGCAGAGACTTTCCCGCGTCCTCCTCGAGGTGGGCGCG
>Ga0187778_10000133_pt1 | contig 48723 bp, 46 predicted proteins | sample 1015_Q2_SP5_20_M_FD_132418 | JGI IMG/M metagenome (GOLD analysis project Ga0187778, IMG submission 132418) | Tropical peat soil microbial communities from peatlands in Department of Meta, Colombia - 1015_Q2_SP5_20_MG | ecosystem: Environmental > Terrestrial > Soil > Wetlands > Peat | place...
CGACATCGCACCCGACGAGGAGAGAACGTGAAGGTTCGCACCGAGTACCTGACATTTCATACCCGCACCCATCGCGCCTATGTCCACATCACACCGCAAGTCGAGCAGATTGTTCGGAACAGCGGCGTGAGGGAAGGCATGGTGCTGGTCTCCGCCATGCACATCACGGCGGGAGTCTACGTCAATGACAACGAAGCCGGGCTCATCGAAGACATCGATGGGTGGCTGGAGAGCCTGGCGCCGTTCCGCCAGGACTACCGGCACCACCAGACGGGCGAAGACAACGGAGACTCACACCTGAAAGCGCTGCTGATCCATCACGAAGTAATCGTGCCCATCACTGCCGGCAAGCTGGATTTCGGCCCGTGGCAGAGGATCTTCTACGCCGAATTCGACGGGCAGCGGGACAAAAGGGTAATCGTCAAGGTGATGGGAGAATAGAGCCCGTTGGGTCGGAGGTGTCCAAGGGTCATTCCCACGCCCGGACGCTCAAGTACCTCCGGTAGTGCCGGCACCCGGGACATCGCCCCCCCGCATCCAAGTCATCCCTGAGTTGCAAGCTGACCATGGAGTCGGCAGGTGTGAAGTTTTCGACCCCCAGGATGCCTTCCGCGTACCTGGGTCACGTCCGACCGTGACTCCCATCACGGCGACGGCAGCCCTGGAAGCCGAAACTTGAACCAGCAGAAAGCAGGCCGTTGAGTTCTGTTACAGCAGTTTCTGCCAGTGGTTAGTTTCGCAACAGCAGGCAGGGAAGTTTGAAACGATCCACTGCTTTTCATCAGGCGGTCATGGAAAGATCAGGAAAGAGGAACGCAATCATGAAGATGACGAAGATCGCAATACTGGTTCTGACGATGGCAGTGGCCTTGTTCGTACTGATTCCGAACCTGTCTTGGGCGGAAGATGGTGCCACCCTCTACAAAGCCAAGTGTGCGGCCTGCCACGGAGCGGATGCCGCGGGCAAGCCGGCAGCGAAGATTCCCAGCCTGATCGGCGACGAGGCCAAGAAGGCTTCGGATGCAGAGCTCACGCAGGCGATCACCGAAAAGCCCAAGCATGCAGGGGTGGCCAAGACGCTGACGCCGGACCAGGTCAAGATGGTGGTGTCCTACATCCGCCAGTTGCAGAAGTAGTCGAACCGGCTGCTCCTTCCTGCGCCACCGCCGGCCGTGCCAACTTGCCGGCCGCTGGAGAAAGCGTGAAGGTGCCTCGTGAGCGCATGCTGTGAAGCCCGGCTGACCCAATGGGGAATCCACCAGATGGGACCGGCCGATGACGAGGCGGCCGCGGGCGCACTCATCACAGGAACAGCCAAGCCGGGTCCAGGCGGCGGTTGGTCTGGACCCGGCTTTTGTCTGGCTGGCCGGACGGCGCCGGCGACCGGCCCAGACTCCTCCCCAGACCCGCACTCATCCCTGCCCGGCACGCGGGAGCGGCCGACAGGGCGCCGGTGCGCACCAGAGAACCTTCCATGAGCAAAGCACTCTTATACGACGCCACCATTTGCATTGGCTGCAAGCAGTGTGAAAAGGCGTGTGCGGAACACAACCAGCTGCCTTACGACGATGCCACCGCGGCAGAGGAAGCCCAATCCGACCACAAGTTTACCGTCGTCCTCACCCAAAGCGACCATTTCATGCGTCGCCTCTGCATGAATTGCGAGGACCCGGCGTGCGCTTCGGTGTGCCCGGTGGGCGCCTTGCACAAGACGGCCGCCGGCCCCGTCCTCTACCAGGAGAGCCGGTGCATGGGCTGCCGCTACTGCATGGTGGCGTGTCCGTTTAGCGTGCCCAAGTACGAATGGGGCAAGCTGGCGCCGCGGGTGCGGAAATGTACGATGTGCGCCGACCGGGTGCTGGCCGGCAAGCCCACAGCCTGCGCCGAGGTCTGTCCCACCGGTGCTACCAAGTTCGGGGAGCGCGAGGAGTTGATCGCCGAGGCGCAGCAACGCATTCGGGACAATCCCGGTCAGTACATAAATCACATCTACGGGGTGAGCGAAGTGGGCGGGACCTCAGTCCTGCTGCTGTCCGGAGTGCCCTTTGCACAGTTCGGATACAAGGCCGACCTGACCCGCGACCCCCTGCCCCTGTACACCTACCGCGTGCTCGCGCGGATTCCGGATTTCATCCCCCTGGGCGGAATGCTGCTGGGAGGAATCTGGTGGATCACGCACCGCCGCGAGGAAGTGGCTGAGGCGGAAGGCAAGCCAAGCGCGGCAGCCGGCCGCGACACGAGGAAAGCATGAAGATCAGACTGACGTTCTGGAAGCTGGTGTTCCTGGCCCTGATGGCGGCCGGCTTCTATGCCACGGTGGTTCGCTTCACCCAGGGTCTGGGCCGCTCGACCAATCTGAGCGACCACTTCCCCTGGGGAATCTGGATCGGGTTCGATGTGCTCTGCGGCGTGATGCTGGCGGCGGGCGGGTTCACTTTGACCGCAGCGGTGCATATCTTCAACATCAAGCGCTTGCGGCCCATCGTCCGGCCGACCATCCTGACCGCATTTCTGGGATATGTGCTGGTATGCGTCGCCCTGCTCTACGACCTCGGCAAACCGTACAACATCTGGCATCCACTGATCATGCGCAATCCCCACTCGGTGATGTTCGAGGTGGCCTATTGCGTGATGTTGTACACGGCGGTGTTGGCGCTGGAATTCTCGCCTATCGTGCTGGAGCGTTTCAACCTCGAGAAGCCCTTAAAAGTTGTTCGCGCGGCCTTGATCCCGCTGGTGATCTGCGGCGTAATTCTCTCCATTCTGCACCAGTCGTCGCTGGGCACGCTCTACCTGATCGTGCCGGAAAAGCTGCACCCGTTCTGGTACTCGAGTCTGCTGCCGGTGTTCTTCTTCATCTCGGCGATCGCGGTGGGGTTGGCGATGACGATTTTCGAGTCCTCGCTGAGCGCGAAGCACTTCGGGAGGCAGCTGGAGCTGCCCCTCCTCCAGGAACTGGGGCGTGTGCTGCTGGTGGTGCTGAGCGTGTACGCCATTCTGAGGTTCGAGGACCTGGTGCATCGCGGTGTCCTCGACCGGCTGACAGAGCCGAGCTACGAGACGTACCTGTTCTGGCTGGAGCTGGGGTTGAGTCTGATCCTGCCGCTCCTGCTGCTTTCGCAAAAGCGGGTTCGGACCAGTCCTCAGGGACTGTACCTGGCAGCGGTGCTGGTCGTGCTCGGGTTCATCACCAACCGGCTCAATGTGAGTATCACCGGTCTCGAGTCTTCGGCGGGGATGCATTACTTCCCGAAGTGGACCGAGCTGGCGGTGACCGGAGAGATCCTGGCCGCCGGTTTCGCACTGTTTGGGCTGGCAGTCAAGTACTTGCCGATTTTCCCAAGCGAAGCAGTGCACGCCGTGGCATCCCGGCCGCAGACGCTGGGCGTGGCACCGGTGCTGGAGCATGCTGGAGACTGAACCAACTCGGGGACGTTGGTCCCGCAGTCTGAGTGCCAAGCTGATCAGTCTGCTGCTGGCGGTGATGGTAGCCACCTTCGCCCTCCTGGGATATCTCAGCATCCGCTTGCACCGCGAAGACCTGGAGGCCGCCACGCTCGCCAGCGCAGAGCGGGTCAGCGACGTCATTCGACGCACCACCTCCTATTACATGTTGCACAACGACCGGGAGGGGCTGTACCACGCCATGGCCACGATGGCGGATGAGCCCGGCATGGTCAAGGTGAGGATCTTCGACCAGGAGGGCCGGATCAGCTACTCGAGCAGTCCGCTGGAGATCAGCCGGGTGGTGGACAAGGACGCCGAGGACTGCTATGGCTGCCATGTCCAGGCTCAACCTCTCACCCGGCTCAACCGGCAGGACCGCTTTCGGATCTTCCGCGATGACAAAGGCCAACGCGTCTTGGCGGTTATCACGCCGATTGAGAATCAAGCGTCCTGCTCGAATGCGGCCTGCCATGCACATCCGAAAGACCAGCAGATCCTCGGAGTGCTGGACACCCACCTTTCTCTGGCGCGCGCAGACGCCCAGCTGGCCGAGGGGAGCCAGCATTTGCTGGCATACACCCTGGTAGCGTTACTGGCGATTGCCTGCCTCAGCTGGCTGTTTGTTTGGCGAGTCGTGGGGAAACCGCTGCAGACGCTCAAGACGGGAACACGGGAGCTGGCCGACGGGCACCTCGGCTACCAGATCGAAGTGCGATCGCAGGATGAGGTGGGCGAGCTGGCGAGTTCTTTCAACCGCATGAGCCTCCAACTGCGTTCTGCCAACGAGCAGATCGTGGCCTGGGCGAAGACGCTCGAGGACCGGGTGGAACAAAAGACCCGGGAGCTGAAGCGGGCACACGATCATGTGCTGCAGGTCGAGAAGATGGCTTCGATGGGAAAACTGGCCGCGGTGGTGGCGCACGAAATCAACAACCCTCTATCCGGCATTCTGACGTACGCCAAGCTGCTGCGGAAGTGGATCCAAAAGGGTGAGGCCGAGACCTCCAAGCGGGATGAGGCCGAGCAGTGCCTGGACCTGATTGCCGGGGAAAGCCGGCGCTGTGGCGAACTGGTCAAGAACCTGCTGACTTTTTCCCGCACGCCTCCCATGAATGTTGAGACCACAGACATCGGTACCGTCATCGACCGGTCGGTCCGACTGGTGCGGCACCAGCTCGAACTGACAGGAATTCGACTGGAGCTTGAGCTTGGCCAGGGGCTGCCTCGAATTCCATGCGACCCCGCCCAGATGGAACAGGTGTTCGTGGCTCTGTTCATGAACGCGATCGATGCCATGCCGCGCGGCGGAAACCTGTGGGTCCGCACCTCAGTGACAAAGGACGGGCAGGGCCTGGTCATCGAGGTGCGGGACGACGGCTCCGGTATTCCTCCGGAGATTCTGCCCCAGCTGTTTGAACCCTTCATGACGACAAAGGAAACCGGCAAAGGCGTCGGACTGGGGCTGGCGGTGAGCAAGAGCATTGTGGAACGCCACCGGGGGCAGATCGAGGTGCGGTCGGAGTTGGGCAAGGGAACAATGTTTACGGTGACTCTGCCGGTTGATGGCATTCCCCTGTCGGCCAGTGCGAACCCGGCGGAGGCGCATGAGGTCAAAGTGAGGTGATGGCAGTGACCACTCCGGGAAGATTGCTGATCGTAGACGATGAACTCAGTGTGCGGGACTCACTGGGCAAGTGGTTTCGGGAAGAAGGCTATGAGGTGACCACCGCCGAGGACGCCAACCGCGCCCTCACCCTGCTGGCCGAGAAACCCTTTGACGTGGCCCTCTTGGACATCAAGATGCGGGGGACGGATGGCATCGAGTTGCAGCGCCGCATCCATGAGAACCAGCCGCAACTGATCGTGATCATGATGACCGGGTACGCTTCGGTCGAGACCGCGGTGGCCGCGCTGAAGAATGGCGCGTATGACTATGTGACCAAGCCGCTCGATCCCGATGAGATCTCCCACCTGGTAAAAAAGGCTCTGGCCCACCAGCAAACCGAGCAGGAAAACCTGCGACTGCGGGAGACGGTGGCGGAAGTGGCCCGTCCCGAGGACCTGGTGGGGCAGAGCGCGGCCATGAACAAGGTCCTCGAGGCGGTGGAGACCGTGGGACCCACCGACGCCACGGTGCTGATTACCGGCGAGAGCGGCACGGGGAAAGAACTGGTGGCCCGGGCCATTCACCACGCCAGCCCGCGAAAATTTCATCCCATGGTGGTGATTCACTGCGGGGCGCTCACCGAGAGTCTGCTGGAGAGCGAGTTGTTTGGGCATGAGAAGGGCGCCTTCACCGGTGCACAATACCGGAAAAAGGGGAAATTCGAGATCGCCGAGGGCGGCACGGTGTTCCTCGACGAGATCGGGGACATCAGCCTCAAGACCCAGACCGACCTGTTGCGTGTGCTGCAGGAGCGCGAGATCGTGCGGGTGGGCAGCAACCAGCCTATCAAGGTGGACTTCCGCTGTATCGCGGCGACCAACCGGAACCTGGAGCAACTGATCGAAGAAGGCAAGTTTCGGCCCGACCTGTTCTACCGCCTGAACGTGTTCCGTATCGAACTGCCACCGCTGCGGGAACGCCGCGATGACATTCCTCTTCTGGTGAATCACTTCGTGCACAAGTTCTCGCAGCAGATGAACAAGAAAATCACGCGCGTGGCGCCGGCGGCGATGAACTTGTTGCAGCAACAGCCCTGGACGGGCAACGTGCGCGAACTGGAGAATGCCGTCGAACGGGCGATGGTGGTGGCGCAGGAACCGGAGATCCAGGAAGCGGATTTCGTGTTCAAGGTGAACCTGGTGCCCAACGGCGGTCCCAAGAGCCTGGATGAGGTCGAGAAAGTGCACATCCTCCGTACCCTGGAGGCGTGTAGCTGGAACCAGACACGGGCGGCGGAGGTGCTGGGGATCGACCGCGTCACCCTGCATCACAAGCTGAAGCGGTACGGCTGGACACGCCCTGCCGTTGAGACCCGATGAAACTTCTCGAGTTGCTGCCGGTCGGAGATGTGGATGGCGGCCTGTTGACGGAACTGGGTCCGGGCCTGGCCGACCTCTTTGGTGTTCCCTGCGAGGTGCGCCACCCCGGGCTGAACCCCGAGTTCGCCTTCCACGGCGAACGGCAGCAGTACCACTCCTCGGAGATTCTCGAGGCGCTGCAGGGTTATGTGGGGCAAGCTTCGTGGCGCGTGCTGGGCATTGCCGCCGTGGATCTCTACATCCCGATCCTGACCTTTGTCTTCGGGGAAGCGCAGATCGGCGGCCCGTGCGGGGTGGTCTCGTCTTACCGGTTGCGCCAGGAATTCTACGGGCTGCCTCCGGACCGGGAGATTCTGGGACAGCGACTGCTCAAAGAAGCGGTCCACGAGATCGGACACACGCTGGCTCTGGTCCACTGTGAGGACTACCAGTGCGCCATGGCGCCGTCCCACGCCGTGGAGTGGATCGATCTGAAGGACAGCTCGCTTTGTCCCGCCTGCAGGGCCCGTCTGTTCGGCGAGTAGGGCGGCGGCTCAGTCCAGGAAGGTCTTCAGGCAGAAGACGCTGCCTCCTGATTTTTCGAATTCCGAGGTATCCACCCTTACCGGCCTCAGGCCTTCTTGCCCGAGAATCCTCTCGAGGTTCGCGGTTAAACCGGACACAATGTAGCGGCCATTGGCGACCGCGCCATTCGCCAGAAACGCCAGTGCCTCGGCACGCGTCAATTCGTGGATACGGGACCAACTGCTGCGCAGGGTTTCGAGCGCATCCGCTGTGAATGCCGCGGGATAGAGCAACACCGCTTCCCGATTAAGCGGACAGAAGCAGGTATCGAGGTGGTAGAAGTGCTCGTCCGCGAGGTGAAGGGGAATTACGGCAAAGCCCAGTTCCCGCATGGCGGCGGAAAGCATCTTGAGCGCATTGGCGGTGGAGCGGAAGCCGTATCCGGCCCAGATCTTCGCGCCGCCGGGATGCCAGATGAGGTCGCCATGACCTTCGAGGCACTCACCCCTCAGATTGAGCGGAATCACCCGGTAGTTGCGGGAGCAAAACCATTCCACGTAGAACGGCACCTCTTTCTGCCGCGAGGGATGGCGCATTTCGCTGGGAACGATGAAGCGGCCAAGCTTGGGGTGGGATCCGACAAACACTTGATTGGCGGCGAACACCATGTCTTCCAGGCCGGGCACCGGCTCGACCGTGTGCAGGGTTAGCCCGGCCGCCCGGAAGGCGTCCCCGACGGCTAGCCACTGTTGCTCCGCTTTCTGGCGGTCGATGCGGGAGCCTTGCATGTGCGGATTCTTGACTTCGCCAATGTCGTAGTAGGTGGGCGGGCACATGAGGACGGACTGAGGCATGCTGAAACTGATGATAGCGTCTCAGGCTCCAGGGTTCCAAGCCGACGACCGAGGGGTCGCAAAGGATGCACTGCGGGGGAGTCCGCCCGGAAGGTGGTATGGGGTGAGCTAGGTGGTTTCGAGGGCCTTTCGAATCCGCTCCAAGGCCCAATCGATTTCCTCTCGGCTGATCACCAGTGGAGGTGCAATGCGGATGACGTGATCATGCGTCTCCTTGCACAGCAAGCCCAGCTCTTTGAGCGCTTCGCAATAGGGGCGGGCAGCTTGCTCGAGTTCAATGCCGATCCACAGACCGCGGCCCCGAATTTCCTTCACGGCGGAGCTGCGCAACGTCTGCAGTCGTCCGAGAAAATAGCTGCCCAGCGCAGCGGACCGCTCGACCAATCCCTCCTCGATCAAGACTCGCAGAGCTGTCCGGGCAACGGCGCAGCCTAAGGGGTTGCCCCCGAAGGTACTGCCATGATCGCCCGGTTGGTAAACTCCCAGGATTTCCTTTGAGGCCAGCACGGCCGACACCGGGTAGAAGCCTCCAGCCAGTGCTTTGCCCACGATGAGCACGTCGGGCGCGATGCTGTCATGCATGTAGGCAAAGAGTCTGCCAGTGCGGCCCAGGCCGGACTGGATCTCATCGACCATGAGCAGGACGCGGTTCTGCCGGCAGATCTCAGCCGCCTGAGGGAGGAAGCCGGGTGGCGGAATCACGATCCCGGCTTCGCCCTGGATGGGCTCAACCAGAAAGGCGCAGGTGTTCGCGGTGATCGCGCTACGCAGGGCCGACGCGTCACCAAAGGGAATGATCCTGAATCCCGGGGTGAAGGGGCCAAAGCCGTTACGATATTGTTCGTCGGTCGAGAAGCTGACAATGGAAATCGTCCGACCATGGAAGTTTCCGGCGCAAACGATGATCTCGGCTTTGCTCTCGGGAATGCCTTTCACTCTGTATCCCCACTTCCGCGCGGTCTTGAGGGCGGTTTCGACCGCTTCCGCCCCGGTGTTCATAGGCAAGACCATATCCATGCCGGTCAGCTGGTGAAGTTCCTGGCAGAGAAGGGGGAGTTGATCGTTGCGGAAAGCTCGCGACGTGAGTGTGACCTTGTGAGCCTGTTCCATCAGGGTCTCGAGGATCTTGGGGTGACAGTGGCCCTGGTTCACAGCCGAGTAGGCAGCCAGACAATCCAGGTAGCGTTTTCCGTCGACGTCGTAGACCCAAACGCCCTCGGCGCGATCGATCACCACGTCGAGCGGATGGTAGTTACGCGCCCCATAGGTCGTTTCCAGGTCGATGAAGTCCTGGGTGTGAAGCTTGGGTTCGAGGGTAAGCATGAGATCCTCATTCAGCGGAGTCGGGAGCCGGCACGATTGATTCCTCTCCTCAGTCCCTACACCCTAATGTTCATCCATGGTCATCCAACAGCATGGTTAGCAGGGCCATCCGGACGTAGAGGCCGTTGGCGGCCTGGCGGAAATACATGGCCCTGGGATCGTCGTCAATGGTTTTGTCCAGTTCCACCGTGCGGGGCAGGGGGTGGAGAATGATGGCATCCGGGCGCATCTGCCGGAGCGTCGAGGCGTTCATGGCATAACCCCGCACCCCTGGACCATCTGTGATTCGCTCCGGACGGATCCGCGTCAGGTAGACGACATCGACTTGGCTCACCACCCGATCGAGGTCGGATTCCATCTCGTAACGAACGCCGTGGCGGTCCAGGTATTCGAGAATGTCGGGTTTCATCTGAAGTTGGGGCGGGCTGACGAAGTAAATCTTGACTCGCTCGAACTTGGCTAGCAGGTAAGCCAGGGAGCGGGCGGTACGGCCTCTGTCGAGTTCGCCAATGATGGCAACACTGAGGCCGTCGAGGGGGCGCACCCGGTAGATGGTATAGAGATCGAGCAGGGCCTGCGTCGGATGCTGTCCGCCATCGCCATCGCCCGCATTGATCACCGGCACGGGAGAGACTTGCGCCGCCCGCCGGGCCCCACCTTCTTCGTGGTGACGAATGACGATCACATCGGAGTAACTGCCGATGATGCGGATGGTGTCTTCGACTTGTTCTCCCTCGATCTCGGAGGAGAACGCCCGGGCGTGTTCGGTGGAGAGGACGCGGCCGCCCAGACGATGCATGGCAGCTTCGAAGGAGAGCCGGGTGCGGGTTGAGGGCTCATAGAACACCGTCGCCAGGATGCGGTTCTGGTAGTCGAGGGAACCTCCCCGGGCGACCACCCGCTCCATCCCCCGGGAGCGATCAAACAACTCCATGAGCAGTGGAACGGTCAGCTGTTGCGATTCGACGAGATGCTGAAGCCTCGGAGCGCGGGCGCGGGCTGCCGAGTTTCGATCGTGCGTAGGGTCATGAGCGAGCGACGGATGGAACATGATTACCTCGAAAGCAGGGACTCCACTCGGTGCATGTCTCGCGCACCAGGGGGCTCGGCGGACATAATGTGCGTGCCTTCCGAACCCTGCACGGCTGAAACCAGGTGGTCATAGGAAGTGATGATTACCTCCTGGCCTCCGGCCCGCAGGAAGCGCAGCGCGGATTCAATCTTGGGGCCCATGTTGCCGGGGGGAAACTGTCCGGCATCGTAATAGGCTTGCGTTTGAGGAACCGTCACACGCATCAGTGGCCTCTGGGAAGGCTGCTTGTAGTCCAGGTAGACGTAGTCGGTATCGGTCGAAATTACAAAAAGGTCGACCCTGAGCCGCGAGGCAAGCAGAGCTGAGGCTCGATCTTTGTCAATCACGGCCTCGACCCCGCGCAACACTCCGTTTTCACAAATCACCGGTATGCCCCCGCCACCGCAGGCCACGACCAGGACGCCACTGTCCATAAGCCTGCGCACCACGTCGAATTCGACAATCTCTACCGGTTCCGGGGACGGAACGATACGCCGATAGCCACGGGCCGCGTCTTCGACAATCTCCCATCCGAATTGCCGCTTGCGCTGTTCGGCATCAGCCCGTGAATAGAAGGGGCCGATCGGCTTGGTGGGATGGAGAAAGGCCGGGTCGGTGCGATTCACCAGGGTCTGTGTGACCAGGCTGACCACGGGCGTGTCGAGACCGGCGGCTCCGAGTTCGTCGATCAGAGCCTGCGCCAGCAGGTACCCAATCTCGCCCTGGCTGGCGGCACCACACACGTCGAGGGTCTGGCCGGGCACCTGGTCCGACGCTCTCTCGGAGCGCAGCAGCTGCACCCCCACTTGCGGGCCGTTGCCGTGGGTAATGACCAGATGATAACCGAGTCGGATCAGGCCGATGATGGCCCCAGCGGTCCGGCGGGCATTGGCCAGCTGTTCGACGACAGTTCCTTTCTCCCCTGCGCGAATGAGGGAGTTGCCGCCGACGGCGATCAGCATGCTTTTCATGGCAGGAGCCGGGAGTCAGGGGCGGCTTGCGACCAATGGCGCCATCGGCGGGGCACGATCCCGCCCGGCAGCAGCTCCGCCACCTTGGACAGAGAATCCGGGCTGCGGGCCATAGCGCCGAGCGTCTCCCCGACCAACCAGAGACTGCTCCATTCGTCCCTGGGAAAGGCCGAGATACCCGTGATCTGCATCATCGATTTCGCCCACACAAGGCGGTCCCGCTGTCCCTTCGCCGTCCCTTGTGTTTGGGTCCGATTTGGCATGGGCTGACTCCCGACTCCTGCTTCACGTGCGCACCAGATCCTGGAACAGGACCGGAGCTTCGACCGCCGCGTGCTCCATCAACTCGAGCATAATGGCCTTCTGGGCATGCAGGCGGTTCTCGGCTTCCTGAAAAACGACCGAGCGCGGGCTATCGATCACCTCGTCGGTCACCTCGTCACCGCGGTGGGCGGGCAGGCAGTGCATGAAGATGGCGTCCGGTTTGGCGCGTTGAAACAGTGCAGCGTTGACCTGGTAGGGCGGGAATACTTCGCGGCGCTCGTCTGCTTCCGCTTCATACCCCATGCTGGTCCAGATGTCGGTGTAAATCACGTCGGCATCGCGGGCTGCTTCTTGGGGATCGTTTGTGACGCTGCAACCGCCCCCGGTCTGGGCGCATCTTTCCCGGGACCAATGGATGACCTCCGCCTTCGGCTCGAAACCCGGAGGAGTGGCAATCCAGACATTGGCGCCCAGCTGCGCTCCCGCAAACATGAGAGAGTGAGCCACGTTGTTGCCGTCGCCGATGAAGGCGAGCTTCAGGCCGGCGATTCTTCCCTTCACTTCAAAGATGGTGAGGTAGTCGGCCATCGCCTGGCAGGGATGACTGTAGTCGGTGAGGCCGTTGATCACCGGAATATTGGCATATTCCGCCAGGCGCTCGACGATCTCGTGCGCGAAGGTACGGATCACGATGCCCTGCACCATGCGTTCGAGATTCTTCGCCACGTCAAACACCGACTCTCGCTTGCCCAGATTGATTTCCGCCGGCGACAGGTAGAGCGCGAATCCGCCCAACTGGTGAATGCCCACATCGAAGGTAACGCGGGTGCGCAGTGAGGGCTTCTCGAAGATCATCGCCAGCGTCTTGCCCCGCAGTGCGCTGGCATAGGCGGCCGGCATGGCCTTCATCTCGAGGCCCAAGTCGAGGAAGTGCCGGATCTGCTGCGGGGTGAAGTCGCGGATGGAGAGGAAATCAGTAGCCTTCATGGCCGCACCGCCTCGGAGAGGGATGGTTTGTGTTCGCGGGTGAACTGCGCCAGGATGTCTTTCAGACCCGGGCGGGTTACCTCTTCTGCCTCGTACGAGACACGGACACAGGGCTTGTTGAGCTTGAGAATGCGCGCCAGGTCGACCGGAGTGGCAACCAGAACCAGATCGCAGGGGGTGCGATTGACGGTTTCTTCCAGTTCGTTGCGCTGGACGGCACTGTAGCCCATCGCGGGGATGAGATGACCGAGGTGAGGAAAGTGCTCGAAGGTAGTACGGATTGAGCCCACGGCGTAGGGGTGCGGATCGACCAACTCGGCTGCCTCGAACTGGCGGGCAGCCACCACGCCTGCACCGTACGGCATTTCCCCGTGAGTAAGCGTGGGGCCATCCTCCACGACCAGGACGCGCTGCCCGCGGATCAGTTCCGGGGTTGCCACCGCAAGCTTGCTGGCGGTCTCCACGATGGTTGCTCCCGGATTGTTCTGATGAATGTTCTCGCGAACCAGCGCGATGTTCGCCGGAACCGCGGTGTCAACCTTGTTGATGACCACGACCCGGGCCCGCCGCAGATTCACCTCGCCCGGGTAATAGCTCAATTCATGGCCGGGCCGATGCGGGTCTGCTACGACAATCTCCAGGTCGGACTTGTAAAAGGGTGTGTCGTTGTTGCCGCCATCCCAGAGGATGATGTCGGCTTCTCTCTCCGCCTGGCGCAGGATACGCTCGTAGTCCACGCCTGCGTAGACGACCGTACCCGCACGCAGATGGGGCTCGTATTCTTCCCGCTCTTCGATCGTGCATTTCTGGAGCGCCAGATCTTCAAAGGTGGCGAAGCGCTGGACCGCCTGAGCCGCCAGGTCTCCGTAGGGCATGGGATGGCGGATGACGACCGGCCGCCACCCCGTACACCGCAACTCGGCTGCGATGAGACGGGAGATGGGGCTTTTGCCGCAGCCGGTGCGAACGGCGCAAACGGAAATGACCGGGAGCTGGGATTTCAGCTGGGTGTGTTCGGTCGCCAGCAGCCAGAAGTCGGCTCCGGCCGCTACCGCGCGCGACGCCAGGTGCATCAGGCTCAGGTGAGATACGTCACTGTAGGAGAACACCGCCACATCCACGGCCTGTTCCCGAATGAGCTTCTCAAGCTCCCGCTCCTCCACGATCGGGATACCCGCCGGGTATAGATCCCCTGCCAAATCAGCAGGATAGAACCGGTTTGCGATGTCGGGGATCTGGCTTGCAGTGAAGGCAACGACCTGAAACTCTCGATTGTTGCGAAACGCAACATTGAAATTGTGAAAGTCACGCCCGGCTGCCCCCAGAATGAGGATCCTTCGCATGGCAATTTTCTCCTCCCCGCGTGTGCATGTTCGCTCCGCACCCTGCAGATGGCAGTGAGGGTTGTCACACGCCGGGGTGAGGGATGGACAACAAACCTGGGAGGGCTAACGGCGCCTCCGGGCAGACATCCGGCCAGATTTACGCCGCTTTGCCACTACGTTTTTCCGGGCGCGCTGGCCGAGCGCTAGTACCGCCGGTCGAGATCAGTTTGAAAAGAAGGCTGCGTTCTTCTCTATGAAACCCTTCTGATCCTCTGGCAGATCGTCGATCGCGTGGATGGAGTCGGACGTGCAAACCGGGACGCAAGCGCCACAATCGATACAGCCATTGGGGTCAACATACAGTTGGGTAGCGGTCTCGAATGCGGGCTCGTCTTGCTTGGGGTGGATGCAGTCGGTCGGGCAGACATCGACGCATAGCAGATCCTTGATGCAGGAAGCAGTAATAACGTATGCCATTGCGGCCTCTCCAATGAAACTAGGCTGGCTCCGGACCCTAGGTTAGAAGGATCCGTCCGGCCCTGCCGTGATGCCGGTCACGCCGGGCCGGGTGCAGTTGATCACAAAGATGTGTGACGCCGATCACAGCAAAGACCGAGAAGAGAGGGTAGAAAGTTACTCATTAGACGCCAATAACCCCAGAAGATTGCCCGGCCTATTCTCCAAGACCCCACAAGCCGCACCCAGCGGCGGGCCGGGCACTTTTTCTCCATTGACTCCGCCACACAGATCGATTGGTGTGCCTCTTTGGGGAGAATCGGCGCTCATGTGTCAGCCCCGACACACTGACTCTCAGGGACCACAGCTACGCTTTTTCTATCTTAGGTAACTCATTCTGCATCAGTCAGTTCCTTTTGGTCTACCGCCTGCACTTCGGCTCGACGGAATCAGGCGGAGGCCGTGATGAAGCCAGCATGCGGCGAAGCGCAATGGGCGGGAGCGGTTGCCGTGGTCCTAGTTCTCGGAAGCTTGGCTTGCGGTCAGAACGGTGCCCATGGGCAGACCGGTCGTCGCGAGCTGTTCGTCAGCATCCCGGACCGTAAGCTGGCGGTGCTGGAGAACGGGACGGTGCTCCGGATCTTCCCGGTGGCCGTGGGCGCCGAGGACAGCCCCAGTCCAAGCGGGGTATTTAAAATCGTCCACCGACTGACCCATCCCACCTACTACCACCCTGGCCGCGTGATTCCTCCAGGCAAGGACAATCCCCTGGGCCCGCGCTGGCTGGGCCTGAACCGGAAAGGCTTTGGCATTCACGGCACGAATGCGCCCAGGTCGGTCGGTAAGGCCGCTTCTCACGGCTGCCTTCGCCTGCGAAACCGCGACGTGGTGGAACTCTACACGATGGTGAGTGCTGGTGACGTGGTCACGATTCGCGCTGAGCGCGATGGCGAGACCTCTCGCATCTTCAGGACCGGGAGCGACCCGGAGAGTTTTGTAGCCCAGGCGAGCCCGGAAGCGGTGGCCGACAGCGCTGGGCAGTAAGAACGAATAGGGAAAGTCAGGGAGAAATCATCATGCAACTGGCAATCACGCTAATGGCAGTCGTCGGAGGGCTGGTCTTCTCACTGGCGGTCGCCCTCCTGGCGGAGGAACTGATTTTCGGAGAAGTATGCCGCCTGTTCTTTGCGCGGCAGGCGGTACGGGCCAAGTCAGAGCACAAGCGCTGAGCGCGGAAGGAGAAGGCCATGGTGTTGCTGAAGTATGTGCTGATGAGCGTCGGCGTCGCGATGATCCTGGTCGCCGCAGGAATCCTCACCTACGACATGTCGCTGGCGGCTACGTATCGAAGGGCGGTGTTCGGGCCTGGGCAGGTTCCGCCCGAACCACACATCCGCTGGCGGAAAGTTTTGGCCTTTGCCCTGCTCGCCTGGGCGCCGATCCTGCTGGCTCTGAGCATTGTGGTGGTCCCCAGCGGTTCGGCGGGAATCCGGGTGAGCCAGACCCAGGGGACGTTGCCCGGAACCCTCTACCCTGGGGTTCACTTCGTGATGCCTCTGGTGGAGAGCGTGGTCCTGTTCGACACGCGCGAGCAACTGTTTACGACTGGAGCGCTGGAGGACGGAAAGGGGGTGTACACCTCCGCGGCCAAAGCACAGCCTCTCGATGTGCAGTCCAAAGAAGGGTTAAGTCTCGGCCTGGCCATCACGGTGCGCTATCGTATCGACGCCAAGCGGCTCGACTATGTGGAGGCGAACCTGCCCCAGCCGTTGGAACGGGAGATGGTGCCCCCTATCGTGGCTAGCGCATGGCGGGAAGTGGTCCCCAACTACACGGTGCGCGACGTATTCGCGGCCAAGCGTGAAGAAGTGCGCCGGCGGGCAGCCGACATCATCACGCAGAAACTGGGCGGTGATGGCATGCTGGTGAAGGAAGTGATGCTGCGGGACATCCAGCTGCCTCCCGAGTACGCCAAAGGGCTGGAAACGCTTCTGCTAAGAGAACAGGAGAACGACCGCATGGGCGTGGAGACAGAGATCCAGCAGAAGCAGGTGAAGATCCGAGAACTCGAGGCAGAGGCGACCAAGGCCCAGCAGGTCAAGCAGGCGGAGGGCCAGGCGCAGGTACGGGTTCTTCAGGCCAAGGGGGAGTCCGACGCCATGCAGTACACCTTGCCGCTGAAGGAAAAGCAGATCCAGCAATCCAAACTGGAAGCCGAGGCGCGCAAGGAGTCCACCATCAAGAATGCCGAGGCAGCGGCGGAAGCCAAGGTCATCGACAGCAAGGCCGAGATGGAGCGTCGCAAGCTCCTGGCGGCGGCCGAGGCGGAGCGCATCCGCGTCACCGCGGCCGCCGACAGCGAACGCATGCAGAGCGAGGGGGCAATTCTGAAGCAGAATCCCCTGCTGATCAACAAGATCGTGGCCGAGCGCTTGTCCGACAAACTGCAGATCATGATGGTACCGGCCGACGGCAAGTTCTTCTTCGCGAATGACGTGCTGCGCAGCATGAACATGGCGGACCATGCCAGCCAGGCGGCTCCCCCGGACGATCCCCAGGACAAATAGTTCGTCGGTCCGCGACCGTGGGCGTCACTTCTCGATGCGCAAGCACGAGGCCAGTCCGCCAGGTGTGCGAGGTTAGCACAGGGGAACCGCTCCATGACTAGCATCCCGGGGTGCCCGGTTTATAATTCGCTTGTCCTCGAGATGTCGACTCTTTCATCACGCCTCCTGCCAGGCTCTTGCCTACTGCTACTTCTTTTCCTTCTGTTGCCCGCGACGGGATTTGCTGCCGACTGGACTACTCCCGAGCAGGAACTGGCGAGGAGGATTGCCGCTGTGACCGGGCCGGGAGCGGTAGCGGTGGATGTCATGAACCGCTCCTCGCTGGGCAAAAAGGACGTCGATGAGATCGGCGGCGGCCTGAGGTCGCGGCTGGAAACCTTGGGGCTGCGTTCGGTGAAGCCGGAACAGGCAGCCGCCGCCATCAAGGTGACTTTGTCGGAAAACCTCGAAAGCTACCTCTGGGTGGCGGAGATCCAGCAGGGAGCGGGAGAGTTTTCCGTGGTGATGGTGTCTACACCTCGCGTGGAGAACGGGACGTTGGTTGGGGAACCTGCGCCGCTGGTGATCCGCAAGGTTCCGCTCTGGGAGCAGCCGCAGCGCATTCTGGACGTGGCCGTGCTGGAAGAGGCCTCAGGTCCCTCGCATATCGCCGTCCTCGATCCCGATAAGGTCCTTGTGTACCGGTTCGTAGAGGGCCGCTGGCAACCGGAGCAGGCGCTTGCCATCTCGCCTGCGCCTCCCTGGCCGCGAGACCTGCGGGGCCGCCTGGTATCCCGACCGGACCATCTGTTCGACGCCTACTTGCCAGGAGTTTTCTGCCAGAGTTCCAGCCGCGCGCCGTTGAGTCTCGCCTGCCACGCAAGCGATGACCCGTGGCCTCTCGCTTCTGGTTCAACGCTAAGCAGCTTCTTCGCTCCGACCCGGAACTTCTTCACGGGAGTTCTGGCGCCGGGGATCGGCAAGCAGAAGTCGGTGGCGAAGTTCTATTCGGCGGCCGCGGTTCCACGGCCAAGCTACACGTTTTGGTTGTTCGCAGGGGTTGACGGGCAGGTCCATCTCCTGGATGGCATCACCGACCAAACCGCACGCTGGAGCTGGGGAAGCGACATCGTCGGCCTGAAGAGTGCCTGCGGTTCGGGTTGGCAAGTCCTGGCGACGCCTGCGGGAAATGGCTCGGGGGATTCCATTCGCGCGTATGAGTTTCCCGACCGGGACCCCGTCCCGGTTAGCCAGCCTGTAGAGTTCGCCGGCGGAGTGACCGCACTTTGGAGTGAAGCCCAGGGTACCTCTGCGGTGGTCGTGTCGCACAACCCAGTGACAGGGATTTATGAGGCTTTCCGGCTTTCCATTGCTTGTGGCCAGTAGCCTGGTACTGGCCGTAGCCGCAGGTGCGGACACCCGCCCGGCCTACGGAGGAACTCTGCACGTCAGCGTGGGGATTGCGCCGCGCTCGCTGGACCCGGCCGACACTTCAGAACCGGACTCGATTGGCCGTCGGAACCTGATGCAACTCATGTTTGACACGCTCCTCACCGTGAACAGCCAGGGGCGTTTGCAACCGGCCCTGGCCACGGCTTGGCAGGCCGAACCCGGCAACCAGCGCTGGCATTTCTCGCTGCGCAACCATGTGCATTTCCATGACGGCTCTTTGCTCACGCCGGAGGCGGTCGCGGCCTCCCTGCGCACGGCGAATCCGGGATGGAAAGTGTTGGCCGCGGCGGACTCAGTGGTGGTCGAGTGCGACGCGCCGGCTCCCGATGTTGCCGCGCAGCTGGCGCGCACCCGCAACGGGATCGCGAAGCGGAGCACCGCTAGGAACCCCATCGGATCAGGACCCTTTTACATCACGGACTTTCAGGCCGGAAAGAAGCTCGCCTTAGCCGCACTGGAGAACTATTGGGGCGGCCGAGCCTATGTGGATGCGATCGAGATCGAACTGGGACGAAACGGACGCGATCAACTCATCGCTCTGGACCTGGGCAAAGCCGACATCGCGGAGGTCCCGCCCGAGCAGGCACAGCGAGCGGCAGGGGAAGGACGGCGGCTGGTGACCTCGGCGCCGGTGGAATTGATGGCGCTGGTATTCGCTCATGACCCTCAATCGCAGGACGAAAGCAAGCTGCGCCAGGTGCTGGCGCTGAGCATCGACCGCGCTTCCATCGAGAACGTGGTTCTCGAGGGGGAGGGCGAACCTTCGGGCGCCATTCTTCCCAACTGGGTCAGTGGGTATGCCTTCGTCTTCCCCGAGGAACAGAATCTGCTACGGGCCCGTCAGCTGCGCAGCGAAGTGCGCCAGGCTCCGGCGTGGGATCTCGCCTATGATGGAAGCGATTCTCTGGCCCGGGTGATCGCGGAACGGATCGCACTAAACGCGCGGGATGCCGGCATCCTCCTGCAGCCTGGGGTGGCTCCTGGCGCTGCGCTGAGACTGCTGCGAATCCCCTTGGCATCCGTCGACCCGCGGATTGCGCTGGCCTCCGTGGCCGGTTTTGCCGGGCTGCCGGCTCCCCGTTTTGGGGTTGGCTCAGGCGATGAGATCTACCAGGCCGAAAACGCGATGCTCGAGACGCACAGGGTCATTCCCCTGTTTCAACTGCCTGCCTGCTACGTGCTGAGCCCCAGCGTGCAGGGCGCGAGCCAGGGCCGTGCTGCAGATTGGCATCTCGAGGATGTCTGGCTGAAGAGCAAACTGCCATGAACTTTCGTCGCAAACTTCTAGCCACGTTCGCCTTGACGGTATTTCTGTCGGTGGCAGCAGTGGCCTGGATTGTTTCCCTGGTCACCCGGCGAGCCTTTGAACGATCGGATGAGGAGCGGACCCGGGCGCTGGTGTCCGAGTTCCAACGGGAATTTGACCGGCACGCTGAGGAGGTTGTCCGCCGCCTGGAAGCAATTGCAGGCGGCGAAGCTGCGACCCGTATGGCGCTGGCGCTCGGCGTTTCCCGAGGTTTCCTGAATGACGCGGCGCGGATCGCGGAAAGCCAGCAACTGGATTTCCTGGAGTTCGTGGATGGGGCGGGCACCATCATCTCCTCTGCGCAGTCCCCGGCGAAGTTCGGCTACCAGGACACATCCCTGACCGACTTGGCGAGTCTGGTGCGGAAACCGGCTTTTCTCAAGCGGGAAGAACTTGCGGATGGGACGGTCCTCGGCTTGTTTGCCGTGCGTGAGGCAAAAGTGGGGGAGGAGCACCTCTACGTCATCGGCGGCCAACGGCTGGATAAGAAGTTCCTGGCATCTCTCGATCTGCCACCTGGAATGCGTGCCCTTCTTTATCCGGATGCCGCTTCCGGTTTTTCGCCACAGCTGCTGGTTGATCCCGCAGGAACCGTCACGCAACCGGAAAAGCTCGCACCCCTGATTCGGGAAGTGGAGAAAACAGGACAGCCCAGCATCGCCTTGCTCGACTGGTCCTCCGACCCTGCCGATGACGAAACCATGCATGCGATCCCACTCCCGGGCCAGGACAACCGCGAGCTGGGTATCCTCCTGATCGGGAGTTCGCGCCGCACCTACGTGAATCTCAAACGACATATCCAGTCCGCTGCCTTGCTGGTGGGTGGGGCAGGGATCCTCGTGGCCATCCTGCTGAGCAGCTGGGCCGCAACCCGGGTCACCCGTCCGGTGGAGCAACTGGCCGCCGCGGCGCGCGCGGTTGCCGCAGGTAACCTGAAGACGCAGGTGGAAGTAAGCTCGAGCGATGAAGTCGGCGAACTCGCGGCAGCATTCAATCGCATGACCGGGGAACTGCTGGAACAGAAAGATCGACTGGTGCAGGCGGAGCGAGTCGCGGCCTGGCGGGAGCTAGCCCGGCGGCTGGCCCACGAACTCAAAAACCCCCTCTTCCCCCTGCAGCTGACCGTGGAAAATCTGCTGCGAGCCCGAGAGCAAGAGCCCGAGATGTTTGAAGAGATCTTCCGGGAAAGCTCCGCCACACTGCTGACCGAGATCAACAACCTGAAGGCGATTATTGCGCGCTTCAGTGAGTTTTCCCAGATGCCACGCCCGCACTGGCAACCCGTCCAGGTCAATGATGTCATGCGCGGCGTGGCCAGACTGTTCCAGGCGCAGTTTGGGGCGCGCGGCCACGCGGCCATTGACTGCCGCTTGGAACTCGCAGAGGGCATCGCACCCATTGCCGCCGATGCGGAACTGCTGCATCGAGCCGTTTCCAACCTGCTGCTGAATGCCCTGGACGCCATGCCGGAAGGCGGGACTCTGACCTTGCGCACCGGCACCCAGGACGACCGGGTGCGCCTCGAGATTCGAGACACCGGGACAGGCCTCACGGCGGAAGAGTGCCAGCGGCTTTTTACTCCCTACTTCACCAGCAAACAGCATGGCACCGGGCTGGGGCTGGCCATTGTTCAGTCCGTGATCAGCGACCATGGGGGCAAAATCAGCGTCCGCAGCCAGGCGGGCGCGGGCACAACATTTATTCTCGAACTGCCGCGGAACCTGGATAAACTCGAGGCTCGAGCCGCCGAAGATTCCGAGCGAGCGACCTCCGCTCGATGAGGGAGAGGGTTTGCCACCAAGGGCGCAGTTGCTGATTGTCGACGACGAAGCCAACACCCTGGCTTCCCTCGCGCGCGCGTTTCGCCTCGCTGGCCATGAGGCCGTCGTCTGCGACAATGCTCCCCGCGCGCTCGAACTGGCGAAATCGCAGCGTTTCGATCTGATCCTCTCTGACGTCGTGATGCCGGGCAAGGACGGCCTGGCCCTGCTGGAAGAGCTGAAGGCACAGGGGGTAACGTCCCCCGTGGTCATGATGTCCGGCCAGGCTCACATCGACATGGCGGTGCGAGCGACTCGGCTGGGAGCGCTGGATTTTCTGGAGAAGCCCATCTCGACCGAGAAACTGCTGTTGGCCGTCGAAAACGCGCTGCGGCTGGAGCGGCTGGAGAACGAAAACCGGCAACTACGGCAGCGGCTGGGGAAGCACGAGATTATCTGGAAAGGCGAGGCCATGCGCCGAGTCATGGCGCAGGTGGAGCGGGTAGCGGCTACGGAAACCCGCGTCTGCATTCTGGGAGAGACCGGATCCGGAAAGGAACTGGTCGCTCGCACCATCCACGACCACAGTGCCCGGGCGGGAGGGCCGTTCGTCACGCTCAATTGCGCGGCCGTTCCCAGCGAACTGATTGAATCCGAGTTGTTCGGCCATGAAAAGGGGGCTTTCACGGGCGCGGCCGGACGCCATCTGGGCAAGTTCGAACAGGCGCAGCACGGTACCATCTTCCTGGATGAGATTGGGGACATGCCGTTACCCATGCAGGCCAAGCTGCTGCGGGTTCTGGAAGAGAATGAGGTGGAACGCGTGGGAGCGGAGAAGCCTACGGCGGTGGACGTGCGGGTCCTGGTGGCCACACACCGCGATCTGGAGGCACAGGTCAGCGAAGGCAAGTTTCGTCAGGACCTCTTCCACCGGATTTACGTCTTTCCCCTAAGGCTTCCGCCCTTGCGGGAGCGGCGGGAGGATATCCCCGGGCTGGTAGAGTATTTCGCCTCCCAGGTGAGCGCACAAAACGGGTGGAAGCCGGTGTCGTTCACCCCGGGAGTGATCCGAGCCCTCGAAGCTCATCCCTGGCCGGGGAACGTTCGCGAATTGCGCAACGTGGTGGAACGGCTGATGCTCCTGGCTTCCGAGGACACAGTAGACTCGGAGACCGTGCCGCTTGCCTTGCCCCAGACCTCCTCCAGCGTGGGAATCTCCGGTCCCTCTACCGGCTCCCTGGCCGAACGCGTGCAAGGATTCGAGCGCCAAACCATTCTGTCCGAACTCCGGCTGCACCACTACAACGTCAGCAATGCGGCCAAGGCACTCGATCTCGAACGCAGCCATCTTTACAAGAAAGCGGAACAGCTGGGAATCGACTTGCGAGCGGTGCGCAGGCAGCAGGATTCCTAGCGGCTACCCCGCTCCAGAGGTCAATCTGCGGCGGCAGCGGTTCGATCCAGGCAACGCCTGAGATCGGCAGCCAGCAGGCGGTGAAAAAGCTGCTCGCCGGCTTCGCGCCGGACCGAAAGCCGGCCCGCCCCGTAAGCCCGTGACTTGAGGCCACGCTGCACGTCTTCGCAGATGCCCAGATCTTCCTCCTGCACACGATTGCCGACGGCAACGCTTTGCCGGTTGTACTCGAGACGTGCCTCGCTGACATCGCTGAAGTAGAAATCGAAGAGCACGCGGCAATGGTCGACATCCAGAGGAATCACCAGGTTGGTGTCCATGTAGCCCTGGTAGCAATTGATCATGAAGTTGGGATACTGCCAGAAGTACCAGGCCCGGTCTCCCTGGCGGGTGGCGCCGGTGGCGGCGTCCTCATCGGAGGCGACCATCGGGCTGGTCTGCAGGCAATATCGATCTTCGGTCTCGATGGTGTATTGCTTGTAGTCGAGGACGCTATTCAGTCCCTTGTGCAGATGGGGCACGTGGTAGCCGCCATCGAGGTAGTTGTCCACGAATACCTTCCAGTTGCAGTGAATGTCGTAGACCCGGCGGTCAAAGTAGTCGAGCCTGCTCATGCCGAGAGGAGCAACCCGTCTCGCCAGCCCCCCGAGAAAATTGGCCAGCGGCTCGGCCCCGGGATCCAGGTTGACCCAGACAAAGGCCTCCCAGATTTCCGCCTTCACCGGGACGAGACCATTCTTCTGGCGGTCAAAGCCCTGGACGCCCTCGAATTCCGGCATCCCTTTCAGGGATCCGTCCAAGCCGTAGTTCCAGCCATGATACGGACAGTGCAGAAGGGAGGCGCTGCCGCACGGTTCCGTCACCACCTTGGCGGCGTGGTGTCGGCATACGTTATAGAAGGCTCGGAGTTCGCTGTCCGCACCTCGTACGATCACGATGGGCTCTCCCGCCAGCTGCGCCGTAACAAACCGCCCGGGCTGGGCCACCTGCTCCGCCCGACCAACCACCTGCCAGGCCCGGCTGAATACGGCCTGGTTCTCCAACGCAGCGATGCGTGAGTCGACGTACCACGGGGCGGGAATGGTAAAAGCCCGCGACAACGGCGCCTGGTCGTCGTACGCGGCCAGGATCTCCGCAACAGAACTCTGCCGGATCATTCGCGCTACTCCCTCGAAAAAATAGGCAGCTTAGGTGCCGATTGCCCTTCGCAGAATCTCCAGAAACTGGCTGATACGGGCCTCTTTCCTTTCCAGGCCCTGTCCCTGGCGTCGAAACAGTCCCGGATCCAGTTCTTCGGTCAACAAGGCATCCTGAAAGCGCTCCATCATCCAGTCGAGAATCGAGACGATCATCTCCACATCGAGATCGTCCCGCAGCTCCCCGCGCTCGAGGCCGAAGCGCACGAAGGCGACCGCACCGTAAGGGTCCTCGGTCATCAGAAAGCGGTTGATCTCCCGTTTCAGGGTCAAGTCCGTCCCGTAATTGCCCAGCAGGGACACGCGATACGGTATCCAATCCTCCCGCAGCAGGTGCTCGGTCGAGACCAGCCAATAGCGCAAGACCTCGAAGAAGCCCTGCGCCCGCACTTCGGCCGGAGCGTCGAGGTAGGCCGGGAGCGAGCACACGGCTTTCTTGTAGACCTCGAAGAACAAGCCGTCTTTGGTGGTGAAGTGCTGAAAGATCGAGCCCTTGGCGATCCCCAGTTCGGCAGCGATGTCACTCACCCGGGCAGCATGGTAGCCGTGCTCCGCGAAGTGCCTCATCGCGGCTTCGACAATGCGCGACCGCTTGGCTTCCGACCGGGGACGGGGTGGCTCCTGGCTCCGATAGTGTGGCGGCATCGAGAGGTTGCTTCCGATCCCAGTCATAAGTGACCTCGAGTCAACAGACGATACCAAAGCGTTCGTCCCCGTATCAATTGTTAATTTGCAGCTTGATGCGGTAATGTAAAGACCACTCTTCGCCGGGGATTTGACTAAGGGTCAAAGCAAGCATGGGGGACGATAAAGCCTATGACGCGATCGTCGTGGGCGGCGGCCACAACGGACTCACGGCGGCGGCGTACCTGGCTCAGGCTGGGCTGAGGCTGCTGGTTCTGGAACGCCGAGAGATCGTGGGTGGCTCTTGTGTCACGGAAGAGATTGCTCCCGGCTGTCGCGCTTCAACCACATCGTACATCGCCAGCATGCTGCGCCCGGAGATCATCCGTGATCTCCGGCTGGCCGAGCACGGGTTGCGTATGGTGCCTTGCGATCCCGCCATCCAGGTGGCCTTCCCGGACGGGCGGGTGGTTCCCTGGTGGGCGGAGCGCGACCGCGCCGTCGGGGAGTTTCGCCAATATTCGGGGAAGGATGCGGAGACCTTTGTGCGGGTCGACGAGCAGCTCAAGAAGCTCGCACGGTACCTTCAGCCGTTTTTCCTCGAGCCTCCTCCTGAAGTTGATACCGCTTCGATGACAGGGTGGAGTGAACTCTTCCGCCTGGGCAGACGCTTCCAGGGCATTGGCACCAGGGAAATAGCGCAGCTGGTTTCCTTTCTCACTGGGAGTCTGGGTGAATTTCTCGACCGCAACTACGAGTCCGAGACCATCAAGACCCTATTCCTGGCCAACAACCTGTACGGCAAGCACGGAGGACCCTACCAACCGGGTACTGCCATCGGCCTCCTGTTTCATCTGCTGAGCGGTGGTGAGCATGAGCGGCAGGGTTTCTACGGCCACGTTCTGGGAGGCATGGGGGCCATCACCCAGGCCCTGGCGGCGGCGGGCAGGCGGCTGGGCGTCGAGATACGAACCTCGGCAGCGGTGGCCAGGATCGACACGCGCGCCGGCCGGACCCGGGGCATTGTCCTGGAGGATGGCACGGAGATTCGCAGCCGGATTGTGCTCTCCAATGCCGACCCCAAGCGCACCTTCCTGCGCCTGCTGTCCGAAGCGGAATTGCCGGGAGAATTCGTCGACGCCATACGCGGCATCAAGATGGCTGGCCCTTGCGCCAAGGTCAACCTTGCCCTCTCCGAGGAGCCGCGCTTCACCGGGACGCCCGCGAGTCATACACCCCTGGAACGCACCTTCTACACGCTGGTGCCGTCGCTTGCCTTCGCGGAACGCTGTTATGACCTCTGCAAATTTGGCGAGATTCCCCAGGAGCTATGGGTGGACTGCGTAGTCGCTTCGAACGCAGACGACTCCCTGGCGCCGGCCGGCACCCACATCATGACCTGCTTCGTGCAGTACGTACCCTATAAGCTTCGCGAGGGAACCTGGGACGACAAGCGCGCGCTGCTGGGGGAACGGGTTATCCGCAAGATCGGCGAGCACGCTCCCAATGTGCCGGCCTCGATCGTGGCCTGCCAGGTTCTGACACCGCTCGACCTGGAACGCACGTACGGGTTAACCGAGGGAAACATTTTTCACGGTGACCTAACCCTGGAACAACTCTTCTTCATGCGACCGGTACCGGGCTGGTCGCGCTACCGGACTCCGATCGAGGGTCTTTACCTCTGCGGGGCGGGGGCTCATCCGGGCGGCGGGGTTACCGGCGCTCCCGGTCGCAACGCGGCACAGCAGGTTCTGCGCGATTGGAGGAAACGGCGCTTCAAGGAGGCTGCCGCCTGAGCAAGGAGTGACTATGAAGAAAGGCATTCTCGAACGCTTGAAACACGGACCGGTTCTTGGCGACGGCGGTTACCTGCTGGAGCTGGAAAAACGAGGCTGGGTGCGTCCCGGCCCGTTCACCCCGGAGGTAGCCGTTGTCTATCCCGAAGCGCTGCGAGAATTACACGTAGAGTTCCGTGAAGCCGGGGCTGAGGTGCTGCAGGCGCTCACCTTTTACGCCAGCCGCGACAAGCTTGCCACCGTGGGATTGGAAGATCGCGTTGAAGACATCAATCGAGCGGCGGTTCGCATCGCGAAGCAGGTCGCGGGTGAGCATTGCCTGGTCGCCGGCAATCTGAGTCTGACCTGGATGTACGAGCCCGGCAGCCCTTCGGCTGCGGACCGGGTGCGCCGGACCTTCGACGAGCAACTCCGAGTACAGGTTGAGGAGGGAGTGGACTTTATCATCGGTGAAACCTTCTCTTATCTCGGAGAAGCTTTGCTCGCCGTGGAACGGGCGCGCAAGACGGGACTCCCCGTGATGGTCACCATCTGCTTCGAGAACAAGGATCAGACCAACGAGGGAGCGAACGCCGCAGAGGCGGCCAGGACGCTCTTCGATGCGGGCGCAGACATTGTGGGCATGAATTGCCTGCGGCCGCCGGAGCACATGCTCGGTCCCATGGAGCAGATGCGGAGGGCGGTGCCGGGATATCTGGCGTGCCAGCCCGTGGCTTTCCGGACTCCCCGGAATCAGCCGGATTTCACCAGCCTGCCGCAATTTCCCTACGAGCTTGATCCGCTGCAACTCAGTCGCAAGCAGATGGGCGAGTACGCCGCCCGGGCACGCGAGATCGGTATCAACTACATCGGTTCCTGCTGCGGGTCCGTAGCGGCGCACGTGCGCGAAATGGCAAAGGCCCTGGGAAAGCTGCCGAGCGATACCCGGATCTGGAAGAAGGGGGGAGCCAAACCCATGTCGGCTTACGAGTACTACGATCACGACCAACTGGAAGTCAAGAAATAGACTCCGCAGCGAACACGAGCCCGAAGGTTCCGGATTCGGGCTCGTCCTCGGCCTGGGTTGGGTTACGCAACCCGCTCCGATTCCGGTGGCTCGGCCTCCACCAACGGCATATTGACCAGGTGCTCACTCAGGAACCACACCTCGAGCTCATTCGTACGGAGAACATCGCTGACCACCAGATCGTTGGTGCCGTCATCGCCCAGTTTCGCGGCGCGGCTGGCCAGAGCCCGACATTGCCGAATGATGACCTGGTGTGCATCCAACAGTCTGGACAGCTGCACCGGAACCTCTTCCCGGCCCCGGGGTGGACGCTCAACCTGGGTGGTCTCCGCCACATCGGCCGCCATTGCCAGGCTGATGCCGCCGAGAAGCTGGATGCGCTCGGCAATGCTATCGACCAGTTCGACTTGCTCGTCAAAATGCTTGTCGAACAATAGGTGCAGTTGGTAGAAGGTGGGTCCGGCCACCTGCCAGTGGCATTTCTTGTACAAATCGCGGAGCGTGATCGTGTCCGCGAGCAATTGGTTGAGTTGTTCGGTCATTTCCAGACGCACTGGTTCGTCCAATTCCAGCGGAACCATGAGCGAAACCGTGCCATAGGCCTGTATCTCACGAGCTTTCTGATGAAAACGTGGCTGGGCGCTCACTTTCCCGTGATTACTTGCGACACCCTTTTTGGCCATCGGAACTTCCTCCTTGGAAGATTGGCATGCGGGCATGTTCGGGGCTGAAAAACTCGGGTTTCAGCGCTTTTGGGGTTGGATGACGAGGTCGACGACTTCGATTCCCTGAAAAGAAAATCGCTTTACTTTTGCGTTAACTCTTTCTGGCATCCAGTTTACGGCGCGCCTCTTCATAGGCAGCGCGCGGGTCGCGGCCGGTCACCTGCTTGTACCAGGCCGGGTGAAACGTCCACGCCCAGGCTTCGCTCACTGCCCCACCCATCATGGCGCTCACCGTTCCTGGCTCCCCGAGCGTGCTCAGGTAAATGTGGACGAAAATTCCGCCCAGCATGATCAACGCGGAGATGTCGTGAATGACATAGCTCGCGGCAACCGCCGTCCTCCCGAAAGTCCTCGCACCCGCCCATAGGATGACACCCGTAATCAGGTAGGCGATGCAGCCGATCACGATCTCCCAGAACTGCACTTTTTGCCCGGCGTTGAAGAAACCCGTGTCCGCTGGGTCAAACTTCTCACTGCCCGCGACCACACCTCGGATTCCCTTCATCCAGTTCGTATCCCCCTGGGTCCACCTCATGTCCTTCAACCAGTTCAGGGTTTGCAGTCCGAAGAAAAAGCAGAACCCCAGGCCAAACCAGGGATGCATAGCACGACTTAGCGGACCCCCTCCGAAGATCGGAGTGAACCAGCGGAACAGCCAGGGCATGTAAATCCCGAAGCCGGAGAAGAGCGCCAGGAAAAAGAAGAGCCCATACATCCAATGGAGCACCCGCGTGTACACGGGATGACGCAGCAGTTCGCCGGGGCGAACCTGGTTACGCCCCAGCCGGTCGAAGGCCTGCCGAGCCCTGTTGTCGAAGCGTTCTACCGCAGTGCCCATCAACCCTCCTTCCTCGCCGGCTCCTCCGGTTGCGGGCGCCGCGGACCAACCGTCACGTAGTGGAATAGGACGCCAACCAAACCCAGCAGAGAAAACGTACCCAGTACCGGCTTGAAGAACCACTTCCACAGCGTGAAGGTCCAGGGAATCTGCGGGTTCTTCGGCAGGCCCCCGTAGCGTTCCGGTTGGGTGGCGTCGTGCAGGACGTAGATTACGTGAGTACCACCGACCGACTGCGGATCGTACACCCCGGCATTTGCGAAGCCGAAGTGCTCCCGCAATTGGTGCGACCGTTCCTCGGCGATGAATTTCATGTCTTCCTTGGAGCCGAACTTCAGACATCCTGTGGGACAAGCTTTAATGCACGCTGGTTCCAGTCCTTGACCCACTCGATCCGAGCAAAGCGTGCACTTATAGACCTTCTTGGTTGCCGGGTTGAAGCGGGGAATCTCGAACGGACAACCCGACACGCAGAATTCACAACCGATGCAATTTTCCTGCTGGAAATCCACGATCCCGTTGGCATATTTCACAATGGCGCCGTCGGCCGGACAAGCCCGCAGGCAGCCCGGATCGGCGCAGTGCATGCATTGGTCCTTGCGCATGAGCCACTGGACCGTGCCGTCTTCCCGGACGTGCTCGTTAAACTTGATGAGGTTCCAGTAGTTCCAGCGGGTTTCCGGCATGGTCTGATAGGTGTTGTCGAAGGTGGTGGAGCTGAAGGGCATGTCGTTCCACTCGACACACGCGACCTCACAGGCCTTGCAGCCAATGCAGATGGTGGTGTCAATCAGCTTGCACACCGGCAAATCCCGCTGCATGCCCCGGCCGGGACTCGGACCCGGGTGCGCCGAAATCATCTCCGTCTGCAGCGTCTTGCGGTCGCTCATCCTCTCCCGCCTCTCCTAGACCTTCTCGATCTTCACCAGGAAGCCCTTGAACTCCGGGGTAAAAGCATTGGGATCGATCACGGTTGGGGTGAGCTGATTGGCCAAGGTCTTCGAAGTCTTGTCTTCGTCTTCAGCAATCCCGCGGAAGCCCCAATGAATGGGAATTCCAATCTGGAACATTTCTTTCCCGTCTACCTGCATCGGCCGGATCCGCCTGGTCACCATGGCCTTGGCAATGTAGAAGCTTCGAATGCTGCTCACCTTGACCTTCTCCCCTCCACGAATGCCCATGCGGTCAGCCAGTTCAGCCGGAACCTCGACGAACGGCTCAGGCACCAGTTCCACATTCATGGGATTGTTCTTGGTCCAGTAGTGATAGTGCTCGGTCAGGCGGTAGGTCGTACAAATGACGTTGTACTCCTGTCCGGGCGCAGCGTACTTGTCCCTGTCAGTCTTGTATTTCTTGACCACCGGGTTGGTGGACTGGTTGGGGTGAAGCGGATTGACGATCGGGCTTTCCAGCGGCTCGTAGTACTCCGGAAACGGGCCGTCGTTGAGCCAGACCAGCAGCCGACCCAAACCCTCCTGATTCATGATGAACGGACCCATGTGATCCTTCGGTGGGGAGTCCACCTTGAAATCGGGCACGTCGTTGCCCACCCAAAGTTGCTTGCCCTCGTCCCACCATACCTGCCGCCGGGACGGATCCCAGGGCTTGCCTTCCGGATCGCAAGAGGCGCGGTTGTACATGCTGCGCCGGTTCGCAGGCCAGGACCAGGCCCAGTTGGGATAAATGCCGAGGCCGGACGGATCCTCGGTCCCGCGCCGTTGCGTCATCGCGCCCGCTTCGGTCCAGGATCCGCAGTAGAGCCAGTTTCCGGAGAGAGTGGTGCCATCATCCTTTAACCAGGCGAAGCCCGGCAGTTGCTGGCCGGCTTTGATGACTTGTCCCGTCTTCGGATCGGTCAGATCGGCCAAAGCCTTGCCGTTGATCTCCTTGGCCACCTCGGCCAGGGACGGGTTCCGGGGATCGGTGTATGGCCACCAGGCATTAAGAATGGCGTCCGGGAACTTGCCGCCCTCCTTCTGGTATAGTTCGCGCACCCTGAGAAAGAGGGTTGCCAGTATTTCCTGGTCGAGCTTCGCCTGCCCGGGCGGAGGGAGCGCGACATTCTTCCACTGCAGCCAGCGCGCCGAATTGACAAAGGTGCCGTCTTTCTCCGCGAACCCCGCACCCGGGAGCCGGTACACCGTGGTGTTGATCTTTTTCATCTCCTCGGCAGTGATTCCCGGCGCCCGCCAGAACTCGCTGGTCTCATCGGGATAGATCTCGCACACCACCAGCCAGTCCGCCTTCTTCAGGGCATCAATGTTTTTCTGCGAGTCCGGCCCGATCATCACGCCGTTCATGCCGAAGGCGAAAAGTCCCTTGACCTTGCCGTTGTACATATCGTTCCAGATATTGGTCCAGGAATAGTTGCGATCCACCTTCGGCAGGTAATGAAATGCCCAGTCGTTCTCTTTCTTCGCAGCGGGCCCATACATCCCCTTCAGGAAGGAGACGGCAAACTTGGGAGTATTGGAGTAATAGTTGAACGAATCCCAACCTGCCGGCTTAACCGTGAGCGGCGTAATGCGCTCCAGGTAGGTCTTGAAATCCGCGTCCGTAGGAACCGGCACCTTCAGGTAGCCCGGCAGGCTGTCGAAAACTCCCGCCATGTCGGTTGCACCTTGAATATTGGAGTGCCCGCGCAGCGCATTCACTCCACCCCCGGTGCGCCCCACGTTTCCCAGAAGCAGCTGCAATAGGGCGGCCGCCCGAATGATCTGCGTCCCGAAACTGTGCTGCGTCCACCCCACTGCATAAATGATGGTGGCTACCTTTTTCGTGTCCCCGTCTTTGCGGACCGAAGTGAACAGGTCGGCAGCTTTCAAGAACTGGTCTTTTGGAATACCAGTGATGCGCTCCACCATCTCCGGGGTGTAACGCGAGTACTGCCGCTTGACGAGCTGATAGACGCAACGCGGATGCTCCAGCGTCAGGTCGTAAGCGACCTTTTCCGGCATCAGCGGCACCGGAAAAGGCGGCTTGGCCGGCCCGGCATTTTTTCCCGGCTGGACTTCGCCCTGGTGAGTCGGACCACCCGGCCCGGAGACTTTGCCGGGGGCGCCCCCTTCGACCGCATAGTTCCAGGTGGTCCGATCGTAGCTCTGACTGTCCGCATCAAATCCGGAGTAGAGTCCGTCCTCCGGCAGCTTGAACCCGTCATTGACCAGCAGGGCCGCGCTGGTGTAGTTGAGCAGGTATTCCTTAGCTACGCGATTGTTCTGGATGGCATAGTTGATCAGCCCGCCGAGGAAGGCAATATCGGTTCCGGCCCGAATCTGGAGGAAGAGATCGGCGGTCGCCGCAGTCCGGGTCAGCCGCGGATCCACCACCATCAGCTTGGCATTGCGGCGCAGCTTGGCTTCCAGCGCCCACTTGAAGCCGCATGGGTGGTTCTCGGCGGGATTGCCACCCATGATCAGCATCAGGTCGGTGTTCTTGATGTCGATCCAGCCATTGGTCATCGCCCCGCGTCCGAAGGTTGGCCCCAAACTGGAGACCGTGGGGCCGTGTCAAACCCGGGCCTGGTTTTCCAGGTAGCAGACCCCCAGGCTGCGCATGGTCTTGACGACCAGATAGTTAAACTCGTTGGTGTCGGTGCACCCCCCGGTGAAAGCGATGCCTTCGCAGCGGTTCACGGTTCGTCCCTGACCGTCTTTCTCCACAAAGGTTTCATCCCGGGTTTTTTTCACCCATTGAGCCATCTCCCGATACGCATCGTCCCACGCAATATCTTCCCAATGGTCGGATCCGGGACGGCGAACCTGTGGCTTCAGCAAGCGGCGGTCGTTCAGTATGTCCTGTTCCAGGGAAGACCCCTTGGGGCACAGGGTGCCGCGGTTGATGGGGTGGTCAGGGTCACCCTCAACGTGGACGACTTGTGGAATCGCATTCTTGGCTTTGTCGCCTAAGGTATAGATGATGACGCCGCAACTGACCGAGCAATACGGACACGTGCTGCGGGTCTCCGAAGCGCGGGAGATCTTCAGGCTCTGGGTTTGCGCATACACGGGAGCGAGATCAAATCCCAGGGCGGAGAAACCCGCACCACCCAACAAAGAGCCTTTGAGGAAAGTCCGGCGGGAGAATTCCATGTTTCCAGCCTCCGAAGGAATCTCGAAGAAAAACAATGGAACATCCGAACGGCAGTCAGCCACAACAGAACCCGCGCCTTACCCGGGTTGGCCCCACAGACGCCGAAAGCGAGACGGAATGGCTGGTACTCTAATCCCTGGCGGTCTCCGATGTCAACCTGCAGGCCATGGTTGCCCGCCGGCTCGCCGACTTCCTGGTCATCAGTTGCGGAATCCTTCCTTCGACTTCATAATCCTTGAAACCGAAGGCCTGAGACAGTCGTCCGGCTCCGACTGATGACCAGATCTCCGTGGCAACGACGGGTCGAGCGGGCGCGGGAACTTGCCGGGAAGCACCCGTTTGCCGGTGAGATTCTGCGCCTCTACGTCGAGATCGCGCTTTTCCAGGAAAAGCTCTATGGGGAGCTCGAGGACACGAACGGCCGCGGAGAGTCCCTCAACGTCAGCGCACCGGTCCAGAGTCCATCCCGCATGGTCCATCTGCGACGCTTTCGTTCATTCCTGGAAATGATCGAGAAGGCGGGGCTGCCCCAAGTCGCCGGCGTCGCCAACCAGCTCGCGGTTCGGGGGGAAGAAAACTGGACGGATCTGCTGAACCAATGCTGGCAGCAGGCCGGGTCCAGCCAGCAAGACGCTGCCCTGCTCCTTGCCCGCGCATTTCTCCAACCATTCGCCGAGCTGGTACGGGAACGCTCCAGTCTACCGGGGAGTGGAGCTGCTCCATCGCATTGCCCGTTATGCCGCCGAAAACCGGGAGTGGCAGTTCTACGACCACAGGGCGACGGTGGGCGGCGTTCTCTGGTTTGTTCCTTCTGTCTGGCAGAGTGGGACTTTCGCAGAATCGTGTGCGCCGCCTGCGGCGAGGAGAACCACAGCAAATTGCCGGTGTACGTGGCCGAGGACTTCGATTACATCCGGGTGGAAGCTTGCGACACCTGCAACCAATACATCAAGACGATCGACATGACCAAAAATGGCCTGGCGGAACCAGTCGTCGATGAGATCGCCTCCTGTCCTCTGGACCTGTGGGCGCAACAACACGGTTATGCGAAGATCGCGGTGAACCTCATGGGCCTGTGAGGCACCAGCATCCGGAGCGCCCATCTTCCTTCCTATTTGCCATCCAGCGCCAGATTCAGCTCCAGGACGTTGACTCGCGGTTCCCCCAGCAGACCCCATTGACGATGGGTGGTATGTTGGCGCACCAGACGACGCACCTGGTCGGGCGACAGACCACGTTCACGGGCCACACGAGGAACCTGGAACTCGGCCGCGGCCGGAGTGATATCCGGATCGAGCCCCGAACCCGATGCGGTCACCAGATCGACGGGCACCGGGACACCCGGATTTTCTGCCCGAAGCGGCAGCAGGTCGGCTTCCACCCGAGCGATCAACTTCCGATTGGTGGGGCCCAGTTGCGACCCGTTGGAGTTATCGGCCTGGTAGCCGTAGCCGGCAGCGGAGGGCCGGGAATGAAAATAACGCGGATCGGAAAAAGCCTGGCCGATAAGGCGGGAGCCAACGATTCTCCCCTCCCTCACCAGTAATTGCCCATTCGCTTTGTCGGGAAACAGGATCTGCGCCATTCCGGTAACCAGCAGCGGATAAGCGATCCCGAGTAACAGCGTCGTGGCCAGCGTCATCAGCAAGGATGTGATCAGGTGTTTCTTCATGAGTCTCCCTCGTCACGCCAACCCTATGCGGGTAATTACCAGGTCAATCAACTTGATTCCGATGAAAGGCACGATTAGGCCGCCTGCCCCGTACAGAAGAAGGTTGCGACGCAACAGCGCTTCCGCACTCATGGGCTTGTATTTCACTCCCCGTAGCGCCAGCGGTATCAGAGCGATGATGATCAGCGCGTTGAAAATCACCGCGGAGAGCACCGCGGATTGCGGCGTCTTCAGGCGCATGATGTTCAGCGCCTGGAGCACCGGGAAGGTGCCGGCAAACATCGCCGGAATGATGGCGAAATACTTGGCCACGTCGTTGGCGATGGAAAACGTGGTCAGCGCTCCCCGGGTCATCAGCAACTGCTTGCCAATGCCCACGACCTCGATCAGCTTCGTAGGGTTCGAGTCCAGATCCACCATGTTCCCCGCCTCTTTGGCGGCCTGGGTTCCGGTGTTCATCGCCACTCCCACGTCGGCTTGGGCCAAGGCTGGCGCGTCGTTGGTACCGTCGCCGGTCATGGCGACCAGTTTTCCCTCTCCCTGTTCGCGGCGGATCAAGTCCATTTTTTCCTTCGGAGTCGCCTCCGCCAGGAAGTCGTCGACACCTGCCTCGCGGGCTATGGCGGCCGCGGTCAGCGGGTTGTCGCCGGTAATCATGATGGTCTTGATGCCCATGGCGCGCAGGTGATCGAAGCGCTCCCGGATCCCGCCCTTGACGATGTCTTTGAGGTGAATCGCGCCCAGTGCCCGGGCGTTCTCCGCCACAACTAGCGGTGTTCCTCCCGAGCGGGCGATTTGCTCGACTGTCTTCTGCAACTCCTTGGGCAGGACGGTGCCGCTCTGGTTCAAGTACTTGGCAATCGCATCGACGGCGCCCTTGCGTATTTCCCTTCCGTCGAGGTTCACCCCCGACATGCGGGTCTGCGCCGTGAAGGGAACGAACACGGCTTCATGGGCGGCCAGTTCCCTGCCGCGCAAACCGTATCGGTCCTTGGCCAGGATCACGATGGAGCGCCCCTCGGGAGTCTCGTCGGCCAGGGAGGAGAGCTGCGCGGCATCGGCCAGATCGGCTTCGGTGATGCCCGGAGCCGGAATGAACTCGGCCGCCTGCCGGTTGCCCAGCGTGATGGTTCCGGTTTTGTCCAGCAGCAAGGTGTTCACGTCACCTGAGGCTTCTACGGCGCGACCCGACATGGCCAGCACGTTGTGCTGGACCAGCCGGTCCATGCCGGCGATTCCAATGGCGGACAAGAGACCACCGATGGTTGTCGGGATCAAACAAACCAGCAGCGACACCAGGACAAAGACGGTCTGGGGCGAGCCCGAATAGATGGCGAACGGTTGCAGGGTCACCACCGCCAGCAAGAAGATAATGGTCAATCCGGCCAGCAAGATGTTGAGCGCAATTTCGTTGGGCGTCTTCTGCCGTTCGGCGCCCTCAACCAGGGCGATCATCCGATCCAGGAAGGTTTCGCCCGGATTGGAGGTAATCTTGACCTTGATCTGATCGGAGAGCACGCGTGTTCCGCCGGTGACGGCGGAACGGTCGCCGCCGGCTTCGCGAATGACCGGAGCCGATTCCCCGGTGATCGCCGATTCGTCCACCGAGGCCACGCCTTCAAGGATCTCCCCGTCCGAGGGGATGTACTCTCCCGCCGACACCACCACCAGATCGCCCGCCCGGAGCTTGGAGCTGGGAACCTGCTCCAGCTTGCCGCCGGCGGTCAGCCGATTCGCCATGGTTTCCGAACGGGCTTTGCGCAGCGTGTCGGCCTGGGCTTTGCCCCGTCCCTCCGCCATGGCTTCCGCGAAGTTGGCGAAGAGCACGGTGAACCAGAGCCACAAGGTGATCTGCAGGTTGAATCCAAACGAACTCCCGCCTCGAAAGAGCAGGATGGTAGTAATCACGCTCCCAATCTCCACCACGAACATCACGGGATTGGCGGCCATCGCTCGCGGGTTCAGCTTCACGACGGCATCCCAGACGGCCCGCCGAACAATCTTCCATTCCCAAACCGCTTTCTTTTTTGTCGCCATCGAATCCTCAGAATGTCTTCCCCGCCGCCATCAGCAAGTGCTCCAGTATCGGGCCCAGGCTCAGGGCAGGGAAAAATGTGAGCGCGCCCACGATGAGAATCACGCTGATCAGCAAGATCGTGAACAGCGGCGTGGTGACGGGAAACGTACCCAGGGAGGGCGGCACATATTTCTTGCCGGCCAGATTGCCGGCTACGGCCAGCATCGGAATGATCATCAAGAACCGGCCGGCCAGCATGGTCAGGGCTCCAGCAATGTTGTACCAGTCGGTATTGCCATTGAGTCCGCCGAACGCGGAACCGTTGTTGCCCGCTTGCGAGGTGAAGGCGTACAGGATCTGGGTCAAACCATGAGGGCCGGGATTGCTGATGCTCGCCGTGCCGAATCCCTGGACGGACGAGACGGCCGTCAGCGTGAGGATCACAAGCGGAAAGACCAGGACCACCAGCATCGCCAGTTTGACGTCATACGCTTCGATTTTCTTCCCCAGGTATTCCGGCGTGCGGCCGACCATAAGGCCCGCAATGAACACGGCGAGGACCACGTAGATCAGCATGCCGTACATCCCCGCTCCTACCCCGCCGAACACGACTTCGCTCAGCATGATATTGACCAGCGGAACCATTCCGCCCAGGGGAGTGTAGGAGTCGTGCCAGCCGTTAATGGCACCGCAGCTGGCATCGGTGGTCACGGTGGCAAACAGAGCCGAGCCGGTGATGCCGAAGCGGACTTCCTTGCCTTCCATGTTCCCGCCTGCCTGCTGCGCTCTGACCTGCTGGTCCACGCCCTGCAGCAGGGGATTGCCTCGGGCTTCCGCCCAATAGGCTGCGGTGACTCCCGCCAGGAAGAGAATGGCCATCGCCGCCCACACCGCCCAGCCGTGGGATTGCGACCCGGTCATGCGCCCCAGGGTATACGTCAAGCCGGCCGAGACGGCGAAGATCGAGAAGAGCTCGATGAGATTCGACAAAGGGGTGGGATTTTCGAAGGGATGCGCACTATTGGCATTGAAGAAACCACCGCCGTTGGTGCCCCACTCCTTGATGATTTCCTGGGAAGCTACCGGCCCCTGCGCAATGGTCTGTTCGCGGACCGTGTCCATCACCGGCTTTCCATCCGGGCCCATCACCGGATTTCCATCGGCGGCCAGCTTCGGAACCACCTGCGCCTCGACCAGCGTCGCCTGGTCATAGGGGCGAAGATTCTGCACCACTCCCTGAGACACCAGAAGCAGCGCGCCCACCAGGCAGAAAGGCAACAGAACCCACAGACAACTGCGTACCAGGTCGACCCAGAAATTGCCGATGGTTGCCATCTGGCGGCGGGCAATGCCGCGAATGAACGCAATCGCGAGCGAGATCCCGACGGCGGCCGACACGAAATTGTGGTAGGCCAGGCCCGCCATCTGGGTGAAATAGCTCATCGTGCCCTCGCCCGCATAATTCTGCCAGTTGGTATTGGTGGTGAAAGAGGCGGCGGTATTGAAGGCCAGGGCAGCCGGATTGACGGCGCCCAGTCTCTGCGGGTTGAAAGGCAGGACACCCTGTACGCGCTCCAGCAGATACAGCAGCAACATCGAGAACAGGCTGAAGAGCAGCATGGTGATCGCGTATTCGGTCCAGCGCATTTCGTGATTTTCATCGACGCCGGTGACACGGTACAGGAGTCGCTCCACAGGCCGCAGGATCGGGTCCAAAAACGTGTGCTCGCGACTGAACACGCGCGCCATGAAGACACCCAGGGGCTTGGTGACGACAAAGATCAACGCCAGAAACAGCAGAATTTGCAGCCAGCCGTTAACCGTCATGGTTAGAACTTCTCCGGTCGCAGCAACGCGTAAACCAGGTACGCCATGGTCAGAATACTCACTGCGAGCATGATCATCGATTCCAGGCTCATATCCCGCCTCACTTCATGCGATCACAAAAATGGACATAACCGATCGACAGAGAAAAAAATGCGAGCGTAAGCAGGATGTAGATCAAATCTTGCATGGTCCCTCTCCTGAGTCGTGGTTGTGAAGCCGTGCTACCATGCGCCTTCCTTTCGTCCCCACCACCAAATGAGTCCCATTGTGGCCGTGTTCTGTTCTTTGCTCAAAACGCCCTGCACGTCGGTGAGGAAGGAGGGCTGATTGGAAAAGTCGCGCCGCCACTCGTAGCGCATGAGAAATCCGTCTGCCAGCTGGTAGTCGAGAGTCACGGTATTTTCCTTCAGCGCCTGCGTCAGTCCGCTGAACAGGCCCCCGTGATCAGACATATACTCTGCCCTGGTGGCCAGGGCAAGCTTACGAGTGAACTGGTAGCGGAGGTAAGCGGCACCGCCATCGACATGGGACGGAGCCGAGGAGTGGCCGGGCGCGGCCTCTCTCCACAAGCGCTGCAGGAAGTAATCCCCTTCGATAGCCAGGGTCAGCTTCGGCGTCGCCTGCCAGGTAACGTAGCTATCGAAAATGTGCGTTCGTCCATCAGGGGCAGGACGGATGGCTTGAAAACTGAGCCCCGGCTGAACCGGAATGGGGCTGGTCGGAGGCACGACCACTCGATCGGGATGCTCCTGACCCAGGTAGTAGTTCGTCGTCCAGGTAACGGTTCGCCAGGGCTTGGCCACAAACCCAAACAGCTGATCCTTGAAGCCGTTGGTCGCTTCCACCTGATTGGTGCCATTCACGACCCAATAGTTGACCGCCAGCCGGGCGGTGAAGGGAAAACTGGCGCGCAACCCCATGTGATAAAAGGGCAGGAAATCGAACCAATAGGAGCGCGAATAGTTCATCTGGTCCTTGGTGTAGTTGCCCTCGATCCCCAGAGAACTCCCCCATTTGCCGAAGTCGATGCCGAGGCCCTTGCCGACGGGAACAATGTAGGTGCCATAAGCCTGGAAGATGTTGCGATAGATATCCGGACGTGGTTCATTGGACGGGTTTCCCTGCAACGTGTCCGTGGCCTGGCCGAACTGCAGATCCAGGCGTCCACCCCAGCGGCGCCCAGCCGGTAAGTCAGGCGGGTGATCGAACACCACACTCGCCTGATTCAAACTGAATTCATTGCTGAGGACATCGTAGGCGCGCAGCAGATTTACCCGTCCCACCGGGTGGTTGAAATTGTAGGCATAGTAAGTGTCGAGCCCGAGATTCACGGTCGTCTCGCGCAGAAAGTCCAGATTTTTCCGATCATCCAACTGGGGAGACTGCCCCGCGGGGTCGGTTACGGCCTCAGCGCCCGCTGGCGGTGCCGACGCCGGAGGAGAGGATCGTAGCTGTTGGAGCAATGCTTTCAGCTGGGAAACCTCGGCTTCGAGCCGCGCAATGCGCTCCTCGGTGGATGGCGGGCTCACAGCGGTTGTTCCTCCTTGGGAGCTCGATCCCAGGGACTGGGCATGGAGAGTTGTAGCGCATAGGACGGTCGCGATAACCGCGATCCACTTGCTCGCCACGTTTCTTCGTGGGAGCCGATCGCCAACCTCGTGTGGTGCTTTGAAAGCGTCCAAGGTTTCCTCCTGGCCGGTCGACTGGTACTGTACAGAATTCCCAGAGCACGGTGTCCACCTCCTTGTATGGACTCAGCACCGTCAGGAACCACAGGACAAGGTCCTGGTCCCATTCGCCGACCACCACGCGAGTTGGGCTCGAGTTTTGCCAGGGTTGACATAGCCGCAGCAAGCGTCCATTCAAAACTTGACCAGGATGGCCCAGTTGAGCCGGTCCTCGGCCTTGCGCAGGTCAGGCGCCCAACCCGGTACCTCCGAACCCGGGGGCCCGGTGTTCCCCCCCGGAGGCGTTACCCCACCGGGTCCCGAGAAATACGGGACACTTGCGGCGCGATGGTTGTACTCCCAGCGGAAGGTGATGTACTGACTCGGCATATAGTCAATCGTCGCGGAAGCATCCCAAGCCTTGTACGGATCGCCCGGATTCTCCGTAAAGTAGGGCGTGCCCGAGGCGGCGGTCGCGCCGTTGATGGGTGGCAGCAGCACCAGATAGCGGCCCGGGTTGTTGATCTTGCCTCCACCCACGGTAAACCCGAACAGATCTCGGTGAAGCCACAGCCGGTTGTAGATCATGAATCCCAGGAAGCTCTGCTTTGGCCATACCACCGACTGTCCGTTGACGACATGAACCGAATTGCTGTCGCAGCTGACTCCCCCGCCGTGTTCACAGCCCATATCCCCCGTCAGCGAGAAGGCCGCTTTGTCGATGAATTTCTCCGGCCGGTCGTAGTACTTCACCTGGATGCTGTCGTCGGTGTGATACCGCACCCGTCCCGGAGTTGCCAGCGCGTCTTCACCCAGGAAGTACTGATTCCCCAGAATCGACAGCCAGCCATTCGGCCGCCACAGGATTTGCGCACCAAAACCGGGCCGATTGTTGAAGCGACCGTAGGATTGCCAGCCATTGATGAACCAGGGCTCGATCTTCAGGTGCTCGGTAGGAAAGATCTGAACTCGGACCCCGTTGAAGAACCAGGGGGTATTCGAGGAAACGTAGGATGGCTGATAGGCCCAGTTGTCGAAGTTGTAGTAACTGAACAGGCCGACGTAGGACATGAAGATTCCGGCGTCAACATTGATCCCATGCAACGCATGGAAGTGGTATCCGCCGTAGGCTTCGGAGAGATAACGATAGGCATCGGCCAAGTTCCATTGGCCCCGGGCCGGACTGGCGTCGTTGCGCGGGGTGGTCTCGGAATACATACCGAATTGGGTCATCAGCCGGGCACGCACGTTGTCATAGTGGAAGTCGCCGCCGACCCCGAGTTGCGTCAGTTGTACTTCGTTGGAGCGAAAAACCTCGCTGGACCCGCTGATGGTGTCGTCCTGCGGGTGATTGAAATCATAGATGTAATCAACATCCGCCCGAATCTCGGGAGTGAAGAACTTGGTGTCCAGCGGGACTTCCTTGGTTCTCGGGTTGCCGTTCAACCAGGTCCAGTCGGCGAAGGCAAACGGCTCAGCCTTCGGCGTCTTCTCCGGCTGCCCCTCGGGTGTTTCCAGAGCCCTGTCCGCGGGACTGGTGAAGGGCTCGGTGGCGATGTATCGGTTCGCGCTCGGAGCCAGGGGCCCTCCGGCCTCTGCCGCGTCGGTTTCCGCCCGGGAGGAAGAGAATCCGGTCGTCGCCGAAGAGGCCTGCTGGGCTTTTTCCAATTGTTCCACTTTGCTCTCGAGTTGCTTCACCAGGTCGCGCAGTTCGCGGACCTCCTGGGCGCTGGCAGGAGTATCCGCCAGTTTCTCTTGTCCGTATGACGGCTGTACGACGATGGACGCCATGACGGTCGCAGCAATTAGCGCAACAAGGGTTCGCATTCACTCTCTCCTCCGGCTTCCCGTTTCGCCCAGACCGAATCTCGCGTATCCAGTCGGTCGATGCGGACGATCGACTGGCCCGAGGGTCTACTCCGCCCGAGCGTAAGGCGCAGCACCGTGCCATGAAGCGACGGCTTCGGCTCGCTGATCAGCGCGAAGAGAAAGCGCAGGAAGAAGGGAACGGCGACCAGACAAATAAGTGCCAACAGAATTTTCATCCTGTGCTTACCCAGATTCCGCTGTACGAGCTGTTGTCACTATTCCATCGCCCGGCCCATAAGAACGGGGTAAGCGTTTCATAAAAAACTCATAAACGGAACGGAGCGGGCGACCGAGGATAGAGCGGGCCTTCCCGCAGGGATCCGAGACCGGAGTCGCCCGCCTGCAAGGCGCTATGGGGAGGTCTCGCCGGTCTCGAAGCGATAGCCCACCCAGGGCTCGGTGACAAGGTAGCGGGGCGAGGAGGGGTTGGGCTCGATTTTCTTGCGCAGTTGGCCGACGAAGACCCGCAGGTATTCCACCTGTTCGGTGCTCTGACCGCCCCAGATGGCGCCCAACAAAACCCGGTGTGTGAGCACCTTGCCCGCGTGCCGCGCCAGATAGACAAGGAGATCAAATTCCTTCGGCGTAAGATGCGTTTCCCGTCCTTTGACGACGACCTTGCGTGCGGCCAGGTCGATGCGGAAATCGCCGCTCTCAATCAGGCTGGATTCCGTCTCCTCGCCCGGCGGAAGACGGCGCAGGTTGGCGCGGACGCGCGCCAGAAGCTCCTGCATCCCGAAGGGCTTGGTTACGTAGTCGTCGGCGCCGGCATCCAGGGCCTGCACCTTGGTCCGCTCTTCTCCCCGAACCGAAAGCACGATAATGGGCACGGTGCTCGAAGTGCGCAAGCGCCGTGCCAGTTCCAGTCCATCCATGTTGGGCATGGAGAGATCGGTGATGACCAGGTCGGGAGACCAGTCCTTCATGATTTCCAGGGCAGTCAGGCCGTCGTTGGCAACCCGCACGTCATAGGCGTGACTGGACAAACTGGTGCGCAGCACCCGCGTGATTTGCGGTTCGTCGTCCACCACCAGAATTTTGCGATGCTCGCTGAGCACTTCTACGCCGGCTCCTGCGTGACAATGTGAACGTCGATGGGCGGTGCATCCCGCAAGAAACGATGAATCGCCGAGAAATACATGTAGCGTCTCCATCCCCGGGTTGCCGACCTGCCGAAGACGATCTGGGTAATGTGTTTCTCGCGCACCACCTCGGCCACGGCTTCGGCTACGGTCTTGCCTTTCGCCCGAATGATGGTGGCGCCAACATTCTCCGCGAACTCGACGTTGGCGTGAAGGGTACGCTGGTCGCGTTCGTTCTCGTCCTGTCCCATATCGACGTAGATCACGTACAAGTCGCCATCGAGCGCCTGGGCCATGCGGGCGCCGCGCGCCACCAGGTACTTGGCGGCCGGATTGGAGCTGATACAGACCCCGATTTTCTCGCGGACCGCGACATTCTTGCGGGCCTGGTCGAGATAGGTTTCGACATTGCGATCGACGGCATGGGCAACCTGCCGTAAGGCAAGTTCCCGCAGCGCATTCAGGTTGCCGAAGCGGAAGAAGTTTCCCAAGGCGCGCTCCACCCGCTCCAGGGGATACACGTCTCCGCGCCGCATCCGATTCTGCAGGGCCTCCGGCGTCAGATCCGACATGACGACTTCGTCCACCCGCTGCAGGACCCAGTCCGGCACCGTCTCCCGCACCGTGATTCCCGTGATGCTCTGCACCATCGGAGTCACGCTCTCCAGATGCTGAATGTTCATCGTGGACAGAATGTCGATCCCGGCGTCGAGCAGTTCCAGAATGTCTTCGTAGCGTTTGCGATGTTTGCTACCCTCGATGTTGGTGTGGGCCAGTTCATCCACGATGGCCACCTGCGGCTTGCGGGCGAGCACCGCGTCTACATCCATCTCCTCAAAGACCGCGCCCTTATATTCGATCCGCTTCCGGGGGACCGTCTCCAACTGCGCGGCCAGATCGGCCGTGGCCTTGCGGCCATGCGTCTCCACCACGCCTACAACCACGTCCTCCCCCCGGCTGTGACGCCGGATCGCCTCGCTTACCATGCTGTACGTCTTCCCCACGCCGGGGGCGTATCCCAGAAACAGCTTGAACACTCCTCCCCGGCGCGGGGGGGAAGCTTCCTCCAGCCACTGGTCGGGCGTCTTGGTCATCGCAGCTATTTTGCGCGACCCACACACAATTGTCGAACGTCGGCTACAATCGCCACGTGAGCTCGTCCCTCACCAAGTTGGTTCTGCGCTGCCTGGCGGCTTCGGTGGCCGTGGCCGTGGTGGTTTTTGTATATCGCGAGATCCGGGTGAACCCCACCACGGTCGCCCTGACTTTTCTGCTTACCGTCTTGATCGTCTCCACCCTGTGGGGGCTGCGCGAGGCGGTGTTCACCGCCCTGGTCGCCACCCTGGCCTTCAATTATTACTTTCTGCCGCCGGTGGGCACTTTCACCATCGCGGATCCGCAGAACTGGGTTGCGCTGTTTGCCTTCCTGGTTACCGCGGTGGTGGCGAGCGAATTATCGCAGCGGGCGCAGCGCGAGGCCAGAAACGCCAACGAGCGGCGGCGGGACGTAGAGCGGCTCTACGGCTTCAGCCAGCAATTACTCTCCAGCGACAATGTCGTCGAGCTGTTGAACGCCATGCCCCGCTATATCGTCGATAACTTCAGCGTGCGGTCGGCAGCCATTTCCCTCCCCAATCGTCCCGACGTCTACCGGTCAGGACCGGAAATGGACGGCCTTGATGCCACCGACCTTCAGCTGGTCTGCGCCCGCGGCGAACCGCGCCTGGAACCCCAGCGGCGCCTCGCCTTCATGCCCCTGCGCATGGGAGTACGAACCGTGGGAAGTATGGGCATTGCCGGCGGACCTTTGTCCCGCGAGACTCTGGAAGCAATGAGCAGCCTGATCGCGATCGCGATCGAGCGCGCCCGCGCGCTGGAGAATCTGGGCCGCACCGAAGCGGCACGGGAGAGCGAGCAGTTGCGCTCGGTTCTGCTGGACGCGGTGACGCACGAATTCCGGACACCCCTGACCGCCATCAAAGCCTCGGTAACTTCCCTGCTTTCCAGTCAACCACTCGACGGTCAGCAGCGCTCTGAACTTCTCACGGTGATCGATGAGGAGAGCGATCGCCTGAACCGGTTGGTGGGCGAGGCCGCGGAAATGGCACAACTCGACGCCAATAAGGTCGAATTACACCGCGAGCCTCACTCCATGCGGGAGGCGGTCGAGGCAGCCGTCGAGGCATCCCGGCAGGTCTTGGGCAAGCATCCGGTGGAGATACGTCTTCCCGACAATCTGCCTCCGGTCCGCATGGACGTGGTGCGCATCCGGGAGGTGCTGGTCCAGTTGCTGGAGAATGCCGCCAAATATTCGCCGCCCGATTCACCCATTCACCTCACCGGAGAGGTGCGGAACCGCCAGGTCATGACCAGCGTCGCAGATCGGGGACCGGGCATTGATGACTTCGAACAGGCCCTGATCTTCGACAAGTTTTATCGCGGCAGGAATCATCGACTTCAGGTGCAAGGGACCGGAATGGGGCTGGCGATCGCCAAGGCAATCGTCGAAGCCCATGGTGGGACCATCGGCGTCACCAGCCAGCTTGGCCATGGGTCCGTGTTCTACTTCACCTTGCCGGTGGTGTGAGTCAAGCAAATGATCCGGCCATGCTGTAGAGCAGAATCAAGAAGACGAGTGCGGTGATTCCGACGTAGAGCCAATCCTTCTCCATGGCGAAGGCGAAGGCGGAGAAGGCTACACGCGCCACCGGCGTGGCCATCAGCAACAGCAGACCCAACTGGATGATGCCCCGGCCATGCAGACCGAACGCTGCCTGGACGATCCCGCTCCATGCCCGCAGATTGGACGGCTCCCCACTAAAGTTGCGGTAGTTTGCCGGCGCGAACCCATAGCGCGCCAGAAACCGCAAGCCTCCCACCAGCACAACGGTTGCGGCCAGGGTCACGCCCGCGCGCAGCAGGTTGCCGATGACGATTTCAATCCTCAGATCCGTCCAATCGCTCTTGCGAAACACGTCAGATTCTGCCTGTCACTGCGTGATAGAGCATCTCAATCCCCAACAGCGCGATCACGGCCGCAAACAGCTTGCGCAAAAGCGCGGTCTTGGTTTTCGTCAGCACGCGTGCCCCGGCCAAGGACCCCGCCAACACGCCCAGCATGACCGGCATCGAGATCCCAGGGTCGATGTAACCGCGACTTAGATACACGCCGGCACTGGCAGCAGCGGTTACGCCGATCATGAAGTTGCTGGTCGTGGTGGAGACCTTAAAGGGAATGCCCATTACCCGATCCATGGCCAAAACCTTCACTGCTCCCGAGCCGATACCCAGGAGTCCGGAAAGAGTACCGGCGCCGAGCATCAGGCCGAATCCTGCGGGAACGCGATGCACGAAGTAGGACCGCGGCCCGCGGAGCGAGGGATAGGAACCGTTCATGCCGAGGCGCGTGGCCAGAGGATCCGGTCGGGTCTCGGTGGCCACGTCGGTCGGGGGGTGAAGCGACAGGAATGCTGAGTAAAGCAACACCAGGCCGAAGACCAGGCCGATGGCCCCGGTGGAAACGCTGGCCGCCAGATAAGCACCCAGCAGCGCTCCCAGGGTCGTGGCGATTTCGAGAAACATCCCAATACGGATGTTGGAAAAACCTTCCTTCACGTACGCGGCCGCGGCTCCCGAAGAGGTCGCAATCACCGATACCAGCGACGCTCCCACGGCGTAGCGGATGTCCACCTTGAAAATCAGGGTGAGCAGGGGCACCAGCACGACCCCGCCTCCCAGACCGGTCAGCGCTCCTAAGAATCCTGCGAGGAACGAGCCGGCAGCGATCAAGACGGTGAACTCAAGAAGGTTCATCCAGCCTCCGCTGCAAGTTTGCCACAAGCGAATGACGCGAGTCGTGTGGAAGGGAGGAAACTCAGGGAACCAGAGCCGGCAGAGGGAAGGGCGGAAGGTTACGCCTTACCAAACTAGATGCCAGCTACGGGCCTCCGCCGGCAGCCCACTGGACGAGAAAGCGTTCTGGCGACTCGGCGACCTCGAGGCCGCGCTCGGCCTTGTGGAATCCGGTCTGCGGATCTTCGAGCCTTTCGGGGACAGAAGCGGATCCAACTGCGCTCCCCGCCACTTCGCCAACGATCAGCAAGGTCGGCGTCGGGAGCCGAGGCGCTAACCGCAGCCTTTCGATCGTCGTACGATGAATTCGCTGGTTCGGCGAACTCACCTGGGAAACGATGGCGCAGGCCGTCTGGCCGGGAAGGCCACCGGCAAGCAGTCGCTCGCTGGTCTCCGCGTAGTCAGAACCGGGCATGTAAATCACCAGGGTTGTCCGGGCCGATAGGTGGGCCGGCAGGTCACTCTTCCGGCTGGCTTTGGTGTGGCCGGAGAGGAACAGAACCGCGGACGCCTTCTCCCGGTGCGTCAAGGACACCTGGGCTGCGGCGGCGGCGCCCAGCGCGGCGGTCACTCCGGGAACGATCTCCAGTTCGATGTTCGCCTGGCCGACGGCTTCGATTTCTTCGCCCGCCCGCCCAAAAATCAGGGGATCGCCGCTCTTCAGGCGGACCACCTGCAAGCCAGAAGAAGCGTAGGCCACCAGAAGGGCATTGATCTCTTGCTGGCTGACCGACTTGGTTCCGCATCGCTTCCCGACGTTGCGAACCAGTGTGGTCGGGGGGATCAGCCGAAGCACTCCGCCGGGGACAAGGTCATCGTGCAAGACAACGTCGGCGGATTCGAGAAGCCGGTACGCCTTGACGGTGAGCAGTTCCGGATCCCCGGGTCCGGCGCCGACCAGAAACACTTTACCGGCCATGGCGGATCTCCACCGTATCATCCGGAATCGCCCCGCTTGCCATTTGGTGCAGTCGTCGGCGTCGAAACTCCGGATCCAGATTTTGTCTCAGGAGAATTTCCCGTTCTCTGCCCAGTGCGCTGACCCAACCCGCATAGCGCGCCGGGAACTGCCGTTCGAAATGGCGGCGCAATCTCTGCGCCAAGGCAGGACTACGCCCGGCGGTAGAGATCGCAATCTGCAGGTCGCCCCGCCGAACTACCGCCGGGGAATAGAAGTCGCAGCGCGCTGGATCATCCACGACGTTGCACAGAATTCCTCGCTGCCGTGCTTCCCGAAAAATGACATCGTTGACCACGGGAGACGAGGTTGCCGCCACGACCAGAAACGCCCCCTCAAGGTCCGCGCTTTGAAAGGCCCGTCCCTCCCAGGCGAGCACCCCCAGGCGGTCCCAGGCGGCGACCGCTGGGGTCGCCACCGGAGCCACGGTTCGGACCTTGGCTCCCGCTGCCAGCAGGCTGCGAATTTTGGACTCCCCTACTCTGCCTGCTCCCACCACCAGGCAAACCCGTTCTTCGAGCTTTAAGAACATCGGGAATAGACTCATCGTTTCATCCCCCCGCCTAGGCCTCCACGCCGTGGGGAATCTGTCCCGAAGGTAGATCCCGGGGCTCTGGGGATACGGACTCGCCCGCCAGGAATTCGCGCAGCTCCGCATCGCTGTGGCGGGCGAAAAACTGCCGCAGGTTTTCGTTCGCGTGCCCTTCTTCAAGGTAGCGGCGCAACAGCCGCTCGATAGCACCGGGTACATCCTCGGCAAGGCAGCGATATCCGACGGGGCGCGCAATGGACTGGTGCAGCCCGACAGCCCCGCCGACACAGAAGTAATAGGCGTC
>Ga0187778_10000134_pt1 | contig 48385 bp, 49 predicted proteins | sample 1015_Q2_SP5_20_M_FD_132418 | JGI IMG/M metagenome (GOLD analysis project Ga0187778, IMG submission 132418) | Tropical peat soil microbial communities from peatlands in Department of Meta, Colombia - 1015_Q2_SP5_20_MG | ecosystem: Environmental > Terrestrial > Soil > Wetlands > Peat | place...
AAAACCGTCCTTTCGAACAGGTTAACTTGCATCCACGAATGTATCTCCCTATACTGGCCTAGCCGCGATTTCTAATCGCTCGGCCGTGTTCGGGAAGCGCGAACCGGCACGGACCTTCGCGGCGGAGAGGGCATGTCTTCCACGGCAACCTGGCCTCGCACGATTTTTCTCCCCCTCATCGTTAATTATTATTTCAGACCGAAATTCCTCCGATCGAAAAGGTGGTGTCACGAATGAGCGCCGCCGCAAGTCTTCCGCTGGCCCAGTTGCGCTTCTGGGAAACGACCATCGGGAAAAAAGCCATCATGGCCGTGACGGGAGTCATCCTGTTCGGCTACGTGGTCGCGCATCTGTTGGGCAATCTGCAAATCTACTTGCCGCCGGAGAAAATCAATCATTACGCGGAAACGCTGCATAGCGTGCCAGTGTTGCTGTGGGGCGCGCGGATCGTGTTGCTCGTATCGGTGACCCTGCATATTTGGGCTTCGTTCGTGCTGTGGCGCATGCAGCGCGCCGCGCGGCCGATTCCTTATGTAAAAAAGAGCAACATGAATTCCACCTACGCTTCGCGCACCATGATGTGGAGCGGGCCGATCGTGTTGGCTTTCGTGATTTACCATCTGCTGCACTTTACGTTCGGGGTCGCTCACCCGGGCGGCCCGTTTGACAAGCACAACGTCTACAACAACGTGGTTACCGGATTTCAGTTCTGGCCCGTTTCGCTGTTCTACATCATCGCGATGATCCTGTTGTGCTACCACCTGTATCACGGGCTGTGGAGCATGTTTCAGTCGCTCGGCTTCAGCCATCCAGTGTACACGCCTTGGATCCAGCGGCTGGCCAAGGTCGCCGCGATCCTGATCGCCGCCGGCAATATCTCGATTCCGGTCTCGGTGCTGGCCGGCTTCATCAAGCCGGTATGAGGAGGCGCTGACCGTGGAACTGGTTTCCAATGCCCCCACCGGGCCGATCGAAAAATCGTGGGAAGCCCATAAGTTTGGCTTGAAGCTCGTCAATCCGGCCAACAAGCGCAAATACAACATCATCGTCGTTGGCAGTGGTCTCGCCGGTGGGTCTGCAGCGGCCAGCCTTGGCGAACTGGGTTACAACGTCCATTGCTTCTGCTTCCAGGATTCGCCGCGCCGCGCGCATTCCATCGCCGCGCAGGGCGGCATTAACGCCGCGAAGAACTATCACAACGACGGCGATAGCGTATACCGACTGTTCTACGACACCGTGAAGGGCGGCGACTTCCGGGCGCGCGAAGCCAACGTCTATCGCCTGGCGCAAGTAAGCGTCAACATCATCGACCAGTGCGTGGCGCAGGGCGTGCCGTTCGCTCGCGAGTACGGCGGGCTGCTAGACAATCGCTCCTTCGGCGGTGCGCAGGTTTCCAGGACCTTCTACGCGCGGGGCCAGACGGGACAGCAACTTCTGCTTGGCGCGTACCAGGCACTGGAGAGGCAGGTCGGATTGGGCGCCGTGCAAATGTATCCGCGCTCGGAAATGCTCGACCTGATCGTCATCGACGGACAGGCGCGCGGGATCGTTACGCGGAGCCTGTACGACGGCAAGATTGATGTGCACTTCGGTGACGCCGTGGTTCTGGCAACCGGTGGGTATGGCAACGTCTATTATCTTTCGACGAACGCCAAGGGTTGCAACGCCACGGCAATCTGGCGCGCACACAAACGCGGCGCTCTTTTCGCCAATCCTTGCTTTACGCAGATTCATCCCACTTGCATCCCGGTCTCCGGCGACTACCAGTCCAAGCTCACGCTGATGTCCGAGTCGCTGCGCAACGATGGCCGCATCTGGGTTCCCAAGCAGCCGGGAGATAAGCGCAACCCCGCTTCCATTTCGGAATCGGAGCGCGACTACTACCTTGAGCGCCGCTATCCCGCCTTTGGCAATCTGGTTCCGCGCGACATTGCTTCCCGCGCCGCAAAACTCGAGTGCGACTCCGGCCACGGCGTCGGCGAAACTGGCCTGGGCGTCTATCTCGATTTCTCGGATTGCATCAAGCGCCTTGGCAAGCAAAAGATTGCCGAGCGTTACGGCAATCTATTTGAAATGTACGAGCGCATCACCGGCGAAAATCCCTACGAAGTGCCCATGCGCATCTATCCTGCGATTCACTACACCATGGGCGGCCTTTGGGTGGATTACAACCTGATGTCCACGATCCCTGGGTTGTTCGTGCTGGGCGAAGCGAATTTCTCCGATCACGGTGCTAACCGGCTGGGCGCCAGCGCCCTGATGCAAGGGCTCGCGGACGGCTATTTCATCATTCCATACACCATCGGGAGCTACCTGGCGAATACTAAGACCGAGAAGTTTTCCGAAGATGCGCCGGCGGCGAAAGAAGCTGTTGCAAACGTCACGGCCATTACGAAGAAGCTGCTCAACGCCAACGGCAAGCGCACGGTGGACTCGTACCATCGCGAACTGGGCAAAATCGTGTGGGAATATTGCGGTATGGCGCGCAAGGCCGACGGTTTGAAGAAAGCCGCCGGCATGATTGCGGAGCTTCGAGACGACTACTGGAAGAACGTGCGCGTTCTCGGGGCGAACGAGGACTTTAACCAGTCGCTCGAAAAAGCCGGTCGCTTGGCGGATTTCTTCGAGCTTGCCGAATTGATGTGCATCGATGCTTTGCAGCGCAACGAATCCTGCGGCGGGCACTTCCGCGAAGAATATCAGACGCCCGAGGGCGAAGCGTTGCGCGACGATGCCAACTATTCTTATGTTGCGGCTTGGGAATTTCAGGGTGTGGGAAAACCGGCTTTGCTGACCAAAGAACCTCTTGTCTTCAACTACGTGAAGCCCTCGCAGCGGAGCTACAAGTAGATGAAGCTTACACTCCACGTCTGGCGGCAGAAAAATGCGCAGGACAAAGGGCGCATGGTTCGCTATGAGGTTCCCGGCGTGAACGAGCATATGTCGTTTCTCGAAATGCTGGACGTGTTGAACGAGCGGCTGATCGAGAAGGGCGAGGATCCTATCGCTTTCGATCACGATTGCCGCGAAGGCATCTGCGGGATGTGCGGCTTCATGATCAACGGCAAGGCGCATGGGGGCTTCAAAGGCACCACGGTCTGCCAGTTGCACATGCGCCACTTTAAAGATGGCGACGAGCTTTATCTCGAGCCCTGGCGCGCCGCGGCGTTTCCGGTGATCAAAGACCTGGCCGTAAATCGCTCACCCTTCGACCGCGTCATCGCCGCCGGCGGATTCATTTCCGTGCCCACCGGCAGCGCGCCGGATGGCAACGCCATCCCCGTTCGCAAACAAGACGCCGATCTGGCGATGGACGCGGCAGCCTGCATCGGCTGCGGGGCGTGCGTGGCAGCGTGCCCGAACGGCGCCGCGGCCTTGTTCGTAGGCGCAAAGATTTCGCACCTGGCTCATCTTCCGCAAGGCCAGGCGGAACGCGACCGCCGCGCGCTAGCCATGGTGCGTCAAATGAATCACGAAGGCTTTGCCAATTGCACCAACATCGGCGAATGCGAAGCGGCTTGCCCGAAAGAGATCAAGCTGGAAGTTATTGCGCAAAGCAACGCGGACTACATCAAGGCCGCGTTCACGGAGCGCCCGGAGATCTCCTCCGGCGGCGTGGGCTGATCGTATTCCAACAAAGCTGCTTTTACGCGGTGCTACCGAGCAATACTTGGGTTAAAATCTCGCGACCATTTTTGAGCGGGCTTTCTCTCTTCGCCCCAAGGAGCGTTACGTGACCCGATTGAGCCGGCGGTTCGCAGTGTCTTTGTGTTTCTGCGCAGTTTTGCTCGCAAGCTCGCGTCTTAAAACGACTGCGAACGCAGACGACATCGCGGAGCGCGCGAAAAAGCTGCACTTTTCCTCCATCGTGCTCGACACGCACGACGACACGACCCAGCGCTTCTTCGAAAAAGGCGGCTTCAATCTCGCCGACCGCCACACCGATGGTCACATCGACATCCCGCGTATGCGCGAAGGCGGCATGAACGCGATTTTCTTTTCGATCTGGATCGACGGAAAAATTATGGGTCCGCAAGCCGTCGAAAAAGCCCTGGATCAAATTGACGCGGTGCACGAAAACGTAAAGAAAAATTCCAAGGACATGGTGTTTTGCCGCACTGCGGAGGAAGTTCGCGAAGCTCATAAGCAGGGGAAAATCGCGGCGTTAATGGGCGTCGAGGGCGGACACATGATTGGAAACGACATCCATGTGCTGCGCGTCTTCGGCGATCTTGGCGTACGCTACATGACGCTCTCGCATTTTTACAATACGGAGTGGTCCGACTCCTCGACCGACAAGCCCGCCCACAACGGCCTCACCGATTTTGGGAAAGACGTTGTCCGCGAAATGAACCGCCAGGGCATCATGGTGGACATCTCCCATGTCTCCGACAAAACTTTTTATGACGCTCTGGAAATCAGCAAAGCTCCGCTGATTGCGTCGCATTCTTCGTGTCGGGCTCTCTGCAATCATCCTCGCGATATGTCGGATGACATGATCAAAGCGCTCGCGGCAAAAGGCGGCGTCATCCAGATCAACTACGAACGCAGCTTCATCGATCAAGCGTACAAGGATGCCTCGGACAAGCTTTCAGGCGGCGTCGTAGCCGCGCTCGAAAAAATCACCAAGGAGTGCGCGGGCGACGAAACCTGCGTCAGCCAGAAACAGAAGGAGCTTCAAGCGCAGATGGAAGCGTCGGGAGCTCTACCGCGCGTGAGCTGGGAGCGCATCATCGACCACATCGATCACGCTGTGAAGCTGGTCGGCGCCGATCACGTCGGCCTCGGCTCCGACTTCGATGGCGCCACCATGCCCGATGGCATGGAAGATTGCTCAAAACTCCCGAAAATCACCGAAGCGCTGATGCGCAAAGGCTACAAGGACGATGACATTCGCAAAATCCTTGGCGGGAACCTCCTCCGCGTGATGGAACAAAACGAAAAGGTCAGCAGGGAATTACAGGCGCAATAACCAGCGAACTTATGGTTCGAGGAGAGCAAGAAAATTGAAATGTTGCGCACGATCCTCACGGCCGGGCTTTGCCTTTCAGCCTGCGTTTTCCTGGCGGCAGCAATGATTGCTGACGACATTTCCGCTAGCGCCAAGAAGCTGCATTTCTCGGCGATCGTCGTGGACACGCATGACGACACGACGCAGCGTTTTCTCGACGGGAAATTTGACATCGCGGTGCGCAACTCCACAGGCGGCATCGATATCCCCCGCATGCGCGAAGGAGGCCTGGGCGCACTTTTTTTCTCTATTTGGATCCCCAGCAAAATAACGGGAACCGACGCCGTGAACCGCGCCCTCACGCAAATCAACGCCGTCCGTGAGCAAGTCCACACTCATCCTAAGGACTTGGTTCTAGCTACCACCGCCGACGAAGTCCGCGCCGCCCGCAAACGGGGTAAAATCGCCGCGCTTATCGGCGTCGAAGGCGGCCACATGATTAATTCCGACCTCGGCGTGCTGCGCAATTTTGCGTCTCTCGACGCCCGGTACATGACTCTGACGCACAGCGGCAACTGCGAGTGGGCGGATGCCTCCACCGACAAGCCCGTGCATAACGGCCTTACCGACTTCGGCAAAGAGGTCGTCCGCGAAATGAACAGGCTTGGCATGATGGTGGACATCTCGCACGCCAGCGACAAGACCTTTTACGACGTGCTCGAAGTCAGCAAAGCTCCTTTAATCGCTTCGCACTCTTCCTGCCGCGCGCTCTGCAATACGCCTCGAAATATGACCGACCGGATGATGAAGGCTCTCGCGGCCAAGGGGGGCGTCATTCAAATCAACTATCACGTCGGCTTTTTGAGCCAGGAATTCCGCAACGCCGAAAAAGCTCACCCTGAATGGGAAAAAGCAATCGCGGTGGAGGTCCAGAAAACCTGCGGTGAAAACGAGGCCTGCCAGCTCCTCGAAGGCGACCGCATCACTCGCCAGTACGTCGCCGAGGGCAAACTCCCGCGCGTGGGGTGGACAGCCATCATCGATCACATCGATCACGCCGTGAAAGTTGCAGGAATCGACCACGTCGGCCTCGGCTCGGATTTCGACGGCGCCAACATGCCCTACGGCATGGAAGACGCCTCGATGCTGCCGAAGATCACGGAGGCGCTGCTAAGAAAAGGCTATTCCGAAGATGACGTAAAGAAGATTCTCGGTGAAAATACTCTTCGGCTGATGGCGAACGTCGAGCGCATCGGCCGTGAGCTCAATTCCTCGCCCAGGAAATGAGGAATTCCTCGAAGCAACTTGGTTCATAAGAGAGAGGGACAAGAAATGAGAAAACTAGTCTGCCTGCTTGTTGTTGCGATGGCTGGTTTCACGGCAGGAATTTCCGCGCAAACCCCAGCTACGGGTCAAGCGTCTACCGCACCCAAGGCCAGCACGGCCCCAAAGACCGGGGCGGCTACGGCGCCTCGTGCCTACGACCGGGCCTTACTTCGCCCCGCGATGCTGAAGGATAAAGCTCCGGACACCTATCAGGTGAAGTTTGTCACCACCCGCGGCGAATTCACCGTCACGGTGACCCGGGCCTGGGCGCCCATTGGCGCCGACCGCTTCTACAACCTTGTGAAGCATCATTTTTATGACAGCGCCAGCGTCTTCCGTGTCGTCCCGGGATTCGTCGCGCAGTTTGGCCTCAGCGCGTACCCGCCGGTTTCTGCGGCTTGGCAGCATGCCAACTTGCAGGATGATCCCGTAGCTCAAAGTAACAAAAGGGGTTATCTGACGTTTGCCACCGCCGGGCCGAACACCCGCACGACGCAATTGTTCATCAATCTGAAGGACAATTCGGCTCTCGATGGCCAGGGTTTTGCCGCCTTTGGCAAAGTGGATGATCCCGGAATGAAAGTTGTCGATATGTTTTATGACCAATACGGCGACAACACGCCCAATGACTATCAGGACCTGATCGCCAAGCAAGGGAAGGCCTATCTGGACAAGAATTGGCCTATGCTCGATTCCATCAAGTCCGCCACACTGGTGGGGGAACCGGCCCCTGCCGCTAAACCCGCCGCCTCGAAGCCTGCGGCTCCGGCTACGAAACCGCAATAAAGGTTGCAAAAAGAACCCAAATGATGGATTACCTTTTTGAATGGCATGCATCTAAAGTTTGCGAGGGGTTTCCCTTTGACAAGGAATAACCCCGGAAAGTATTCTGCCGTTTGATGAAGGACTGTTGCCAGACGATGTGTTGTTGCTGCGCATGCAACGCTGCGTGTCGCATGACGCCCATCTCTGGCCAGAGGAGTTTCCGGACTTAGCGGTCGCCTAATCCAAAAGTTCCGAAGCCCACGAGCCAGAGCACCTGGTCACGTGGGCTTTTTTGTTTTGGCTGATGGGTTTCCCGAAACCAAGGATTTAGGCCCGAACCATGACTATTGCCACCACGACCGAACTGGAAGAACGCCATAGTCGCGAAGCTATTGAGGCGGAGATTGGGCGCTTTGAAGAACGCGTTGAGCAACTCCGCAGCGGTGCCATTACGGAAGAGCAGTTTCGTCCGTTCCGCTTGAAGCACGGCACCTACGGCCAGCGCCAGCCGGGTTTCCAAATGCTCCGCGTAAAAGTCGCGGCAGGCGTCCTGAAAGCGGAGCAGCTCCGCGTGCTGGCGCGCATCGCGGATGATTTTTCCACCGGCCGCGGCCATCTTACGACACGGGAAAACGTCCAGTTCCACTTCGTCAAGCTCGAAAACGTTCCAACGGCAATGCGGCGCCTGGCCGATGCCGGCCTCACCACCCGCGAAGCTTGCGGCAACACTGTGCGCAACGTCACGGCTTGCCCGGTCGCAGGAATCTGCCCCGGTGAAGCCTTTGACGTCACTCCCTACGCACTCGGCGTTTCGCGCTATCTCTTGCGCCATCCCGATTTCCACGACCTGCCGCGCAAATTCAAGATTGCATTTTCCGGCTGCGAGGATGACGGCGCCTGCGCCGTTGCCGGAATCCACGATATTGGTCTGATCGCGCAAGTGCGCGGATCGAACGGCACAGGACGCCGCGGCTTCAAAGTTTTGGTTGGCGGCGGGCTTGGGAGCCTGCCGACCGAAGCAGCAGTCCTGACCGACTTTCTGCCGGAAGAAGAACTGCTCTCGACCGTCGAAGCCATCCTTCGCGTCTTCACGGAAACGGGGAATCGCAAGAACAAGCTTATGGCCCGGCTGAAATTCGTTCTGCGCGACAAAGGCATCGAAGAGCTTCGCCGGCTGGTTTTCGAAAAACGCAAATCTTCCCAAGCCCCCGCCGAAGTTTTCACCGTGCCTTCTCCGATTCAGCCCGCCCTCGTAACCATTGCCCCTGCGCCCTTGACGTCTTCCACAACGGAAATCGCGTTGGATCCGGAATACGACCGCTGGACCGCGCACAACCTGATGTCGCAGCGCCAGGCCGGCTATGGCGCGATTTGGATCAAGCTTCCTGCAGGGACCTTTTACAGCCGCCAGATGCACGGGCTGGCAGATGTCCTCGAGAAACACGAACTCACCGGCGTTCGAATCGCCGTTAATCAGGACTTGGTGATTCCTTGGGTGCCATTCGATCGTGTCCACGCCATTTACGACGAGCTTCGCGCGCTGGATCTCGCCATTCCTGGTGCGCGAACCATTTCTGACGTTACCGGATGCCCCGGCGCCACCACTTGCAATCTCGGCATCACGCGCTCGCTCACTCTTGCCGATGTGCTCTCCCGCGAGCTCGAAGGCTACAACGATCCCGAAATTCAAAAGCTGCGCATCAAAATCAGCGGCTGCCCGAACTCCTGCGGGCATCACCACATTGCCGACATCGGTTTCTATGGCAATGTGCGCAAAATCGGCGACCAGCAGGCGCCTTATTACCAACTTCTGCTCGGCGGCCAGGCGAACGCCGACGGTGTGCGTTTCGCGCGTCAGATTCTGTCCGTTCCGGCGCGTCCCATCCCTGCAATTCTTCGCGAACTTCTCAGCTTTTATCAGCAGGATCGTCAACCGCGCGAGTCTTTCTCGTCTTGGGTCGTCCGCACGCCGGACAAGCGCCTCGTCGAGCGCCTCCGCCCGCTAGTGGAAGTAACAAACGCCACCGACGACGTTTTCTTCGATTGGGGCGACACCGAAACGTTTTCTCTCAAACTGGGCCGCGGGGAATGCGTGGCCTGAAGGAGCATGTCGATGAGTGAAACTGCAATCGCAGTGAGAACGCAAAGCCGGTGGAAATTATCTCTCGACTCCTGGGCGGTATTGGTGGCCCTGCTGGCGGCGCTGCTAATTCGCGCCGGTGTTTTCAAGCATATCCCTTGGTGAGAATCTTCAGGAAAACGGAGAACAGAAATCATGGCTGATGTCGTCACGATTCCCCAGGTCCAACCGGTCCAACCGGTTTTGCGTTTTTTGCGCGTGATTCCCGGTGTGCTGCTGCTCGCCGCGATCGGTTACGCCGGAAAACTCCTCGAGCAAAACGTCGGCGCGTACGCCAAGGCCCATCACTGGACATTTCCCAACATCGAGTATGTTTTGTGGGCCATCGTCCTTGGGCTGCTCATTTCCAACACCGTCGGCGTGCCGGAAATTTTCCGTAGCGGCGTCGCCACTTATGAATTCTGGCTCAAAGCCGGCATCGTCTTGCTCGGTGCGCGCTTCCTTCTTGGCGACATTCTCAAGCTCGGCGGCATCAGCCTGTTGCTCGTGGCCATCGAAATCACCGGCTCCATCGCGTTCATGACATTTCTCGGACGCGCCTTCAAGCTTAAGCCCAAGCTCACTTCACTTCTCGCCGTCGGCTCCGCAGTTTGCGGTGTCAGCGCCATCATTGCTGCGAAAGGCGCCATCGACGCCGACGACGAGGATTCTTCGTTCTCCATCGCCGCGATTCTTGCTCTTGGGGCCTTCGCGCTTTTCACGTTCCCCGTGATCGGCCACTTCCTGCACTTGAGCGACAAGGCCTACGGTCTCTGGGCTGGCTTGGGCGTCGACAACACCGCCGAAGCCACCGCTGCCGGTGCCCTCTATTCGGACGCCGCTGCCAAGCTCGCCGTCCTCGTCAAGTCCACGCGCAACGCCATGATCGGTTTCGTCGTGCTTGCGTACGCCATCTACTGGGCAGGGAAGGGAAAAGCGCATGCCGTAGGGAACAAGGCGGCGTTTCTTTGGCAGAAATTTCCGAAGTTTGTTCTCGGTTTCCTGCTAGTCTCCGTCCTTGCCACGTATCACTTCTTCAGCAAAGATCAGGTCGGTGCGGTCGCCAATCTTTCGCGCTGGGCCTTTTTGCTGACCTTTGCCGGCGTTGGTCTGCGCACCAATTTTCAGGAAATGCGCAAGCAAGGCCTGCGCCCTTTCGCCGTAGGCGCCATAGGCGAAGTGGTCATCGCCGCCTTCACGCTCGGGCTCGTCTACAGCGCAAGTAAACTATTTGCCTGGTAGTCCTGCGTTCTCCGAGCTTTTGTAAAGGCACGATACATCGTGCCTTTGCAATCGTTGTGTCGCGCGAATGCTGACGAAAAATCCAACTTCATCGAAGTTGGATTTTCGTCCTAATCTCACTGCCCACGCACCCAATTGTCATCCCGACCCTCAGAACTGCTCTTCCGCGGCCTGAGTCGGAGGGATCTGCTTTTATCTTCCTCTCTATTGATTGGTGGCTTTTGGGGTGAGCTTTTTGAAGGGCCCGCTGAAAACCATTTCGACCGCATGCCCTTCGATCTCTTTGGGAAGTCTGCTGACGATTTCGGGGTCATCGGTGTTCAAGTGTAAAGCGATGACCAGCCCGCCGCTTTTTCCCTTGGCCACACCGACACCGCAAACGCCGGGCAGCTTCAGCAATTCCGCCGAGTGCCGCCGCTTCACTTCTCGAAGTTCTGCTTCACTGGCCATGCTCTTCCTCGAAGCCAGTGTAGCACCGAAATTAGGCCAGCGTGACTCCCAGCGCTTTCAGCACGTCGCTGATATGGTTCGCGATCGTATGAGTATTCGAGCCGGCAAACAGCAAGGCTACAGCCTTGTTCGTGCCGCGCTGCAGAATTAGCGAGCCGGAATCTCCCGCATCGCTGAATGATTTGCTTCCGGTGCCGACAATGATGATTTGCCCGGTAAACGAAATATTGCCGATGTCATATTGCACGGTGACGTCGGTATCCACGCTCGATACGGTACCCACCGTGTAGCCCGTCGTTCGTCCAAATTTGTGAACCGACATGTCGATGCCCGCATCCGTCGTTCCTTGCGGCGTTCCGATGTACAGCACGTCGTTGGAGACGATGTTCGTGTTGATCGCTTTGGCGATCGCGCAGTCCACGGTGTTGGGCTGCTGCGTTTCAAGTGTGACGAACCTGGTCAGCGTGGCGATCTGGTCGGTCGCAACGTTCCCGCCATCGAGTAACCCGGGCTGGAAGATGGGCGCCCCTGCTGCAAGCTTGTTTTCATCAGCCAGCACATGATTGTTGCTCAAAACGTAGGTGCCGTTCTTGTCCTTTACCACCGCGCCGAACGTTCCCGCCATCACAAACTGGTTATTTGGGTCCTGAAATCCGATCGAGCAGCCGGGCTGTGCCGGACGAATCTTGGTCCGCGGATTCGGCATGCCGCTCGCCTTCCGTTTGGCAGTCGCCCGGAAGCGCCGGAACGTGCCGACTTCATCCACGTCCGTTGGAATCCCATCGATGTCCTTCGGCAAAAGGTCTTTCGTCTCCAACTGCCCCTGCGCGTATTTCATCCGCACGAGTAATTTCACCGCCAGCGCTCCGGTGGGCGAGCCGTCGCTGATTTTTTCGCCGATGCCCACACCCACTACGTTTCCGATCGGTCCGGGGCTGATGGCCGACGTTGCCGCACGGGCGGAGGTCAACATCGAAGTCGTGCCCCTTTTCAATGCTTCACTCCGTGGTCCGTAAATGAATCTCTGCGCGAGCTCGTTTTTTGCTGCTCGGATATCGGTCCATTTTCCAACCGCGTTTTCGACGAAATGTTGCTCATTTCTAGTCATGAATAGTTCCTTTCGACCGGACAAAAGTCCTGGCGTTTTTGCCAACCTTGGGAAAGCGAAGCTGCTGGGATAAACGGACGGCGGGGAATACTCGCACTATTGCCAGTACTGGTCAAGTACCAAAAGAGATACAACTGGAAGACACTGAAGTACTCTTTTCGTTTGCGACGTACGGGGCCGATGTGCCACCGGCAGGCAAGCGCGTTCAGTCGCTCTTTCGCTGTTGCACACCCTTCACGGCGCCAAGGATCAAATTGTAGGCGGACCGCTGCGAAATACCTTCCTTGTCTCGGTCGTCATACGGCATCGCCGCTACGCCAAACGCACCCATCTTTTCGTACTTAAACATTTCCGTGAGCGCTGCCGCCAGCTCCACGCTGGTCGGCCCGTTTGGGACCGGAAGGGAAACGCCAGGCACATCCTTGGGATCGAGTCCGTCCATGTCCACATGGACATAAATCACGTCAGTCAACTCGGAAAGCCGGTTCATCTCGCGATGCAGATTCGCCGAGCGCGTACGCACATCTTCCAATGTGAGCTGCTGAATTTCTGAGCGGTCGAGCAACTCCTGTTCGAGTGGATCGGTATCCCGCACGCACACTTCAACAATGTGGCGCGTGGGCACCGCTGGTTCCAGGCCGGCCTTCAGGCGCATGCGCGTCAGGCATTGCCCGGCCGCGATGGCCACGGGCATGCCGCCCAGCATGCCGCTCAGTGTCGTCTCCGGGGTATTGAAATCTCCGTGTGCGTCGATGAAAACCATGCCTACGCGCAACGGTTTTGCGCTCAGCCCGGAATGCTGCAGCCCGCTCAGCATTCCCAACAGCCCGTTGCAATTCGCCAGCAATCCGATGGGTATCGCCCCGTTGCGCCGCGCTTCCGCCACCAGCTTGCTCATGTCCCCCGCCGCTAACGCCAAATGATTCCACGATCCGTAGCTCTTTTCCTCTTCAGGCGTCAGCGCTACGGTCAAAGTTGGCTGGACTTGCGCGCCTTGCTGCTCCAGCAGCTTCCGGATCCCGCCTTCGTCCAGATAATCCGGACCGCGCGACGTGTCCGGCACATTTCGTTCCCCGACATACGGCATCTTCACCAGCGCCACTTTCACTGGTTTCGCATTGTTCCCCGACGTTTGTGCCGATGCGCTTCCAACTGACAGGAGCCACGCAGCGCCCAGCGCCAGCAGAATTCTCATTGTTTCACCTCGCTGCCCCCACCTCACGCCTCTACTCGCCTGTCATTTCGAACGGAGCAAGCCGACAGTTTCTCTTCCCGATTCGCTTCTGCGAATCGGTCGGCTTGCGAAGAGAGAAATCACTCTTCATCTTACAGTCCCAGCACCGTCACCAGCTCCTTCACCGACGCCGCTGATTTCTGCAACGCCGTATTTTCTTCCGGTGTCAGCTTAATCTGAATAATCTCCTCGACGCCCTTCGCCCCCAGCTTCACGGGCACGCCGACAAACAGCCCCTTGATCCCGTACTCGCCGTCAAGGTACACACAGCAAGGCAGGATTTTCTTCTTGTCCTTCAGAACCGCTTCCACCATTTCCACAGCCGCCGCCGAAGGCGCGTAATATGCCGATCCAGTTTTCAGTAAATTCACTATCTCCGCTCCGCCCTTGCGTGTCCGCGTCACAATTGCGTCAATCGTTTCCTTCGGCAGCAAATCCGGCAGCGGAATGCCCGCCACTGTCGAATACCGCGGCAGTGGCACCATGTCGTCGCCGTGCCCACCGAGCACAAACGAATGCACGTTCTCCACGCTCACTTTGCATTCCATCGCTACAAACGCGCTCATGCGCGCCGAATCCAGCACTCCCGCCATCCCCATCACGCGGCTTTTCGGGAACCCGCTCAGCTTCAACGCCGCCTGCGCCATCGCGTCCAGCGGATTCGTCACCATCACCAAAATGCAATTCGGCGAGTGCTTCACAACCTGCTCGACCACAGCCTTGATCACGTCATAGTTGGCTTTTAGCAGATCGTCGCGGCTCATTCCAGGCTTGCGCGGAAATCCCGCTGTGATAACAACTACGTCGCTGTTCGCCGTCGCCGAATAATCCCCGTTCGCCGTGCAAATCCCCAGCGCATGCGAATCCGTCCCCGTAATCGGCCCGGACTCCAGCATGTCCAGCCCTTTTCCCGCCGGCGGCCCATCCAGAATGTCGGTCAACACCACGTCCGCCAGCTCCAGGTCCACGATTCGCTGTGCCGTCGTCGATCCCACGAATCCGCCACCCACAACTGTCACCTTCTTCCGCATGAACTCTCTCCTCTCGAAAACTCCTGCGCATTCTCTGCTCGCCGCCTTGAGCGCTGCGGCGCGAAGCAAACTCCCAGGCTGTTCAGCAACCGTTTGCGATGCAAACTACTTTTGTCAGCAAACTACTTGGTTTCGGCATCTACATGGCAATCACCATCTAGATGGCAGCCACCATCTACATGGTGGCCTCCAGACCCAACTCCCAGAACGCCTCAACGACCTTCTAACTCGTTGCTGTTACAAGGCTTATCCTAAGCCTTGGCCGCTCCCACTCCCCGCATGTTTTCGATGATCGCGCTCGCAAATGCCGCCGTCCCGACATTCGTTGCGCCTGGCATCAGCCGCTCGAGGTCGTACGTCACGCGCTTCTGCTGAATCGTGCGCGCGATGCCGTCCTCTATCAGCTTCGCCACTTCTTTCCAGCCGAGAAACTCGAACATCATCGCCCCCGAAAGCATCACCGAGCTTGGATTGATCACGTCTTTATCCGCGTACTTCGGCGCCGTTCCATGCGTGGCTTCAAACACACCGTATCCATCGCCAATGTTTGACCCCGGCGCCATTCCCAGCCCGCCCACTTGGGCCGCGCACGCATCCGAGACGTAGTCGCCGTTCAGGTTCGGTGTCGCCAGCACGCTGTATTCATCCGGCCGCGTCAACACTTGTTGGAAAACGGAATCCGCGATGCGATCGTTCACCATCAGTTTTTGCTTCCACTGACCCTTGCCGTGCGTGGCGTAAATCGCGGCGAGCGTTTTCTTCACTTCGTCATAGACAGTTTGTTTGAACGCGTCAGTAGCCTGCTCGAGCCCTGGCTCGATCATCGCCGCATTTTGCTCGACGGTCAGCGCCGGGTTCTTGTCCAGGTTGTCGAGAATCCAGCTCTCACGCTCGGTGACGGTCTGCGCACGGAATTCCTCGCGCGCCAGCTCGTAGCCCCAATCGCGGAACGCGCCCTCAGTGAACTTCTGAATGTTGCCCTTATGCACCAGCGTCACGATTCTTCGCTTGTTCTCCAGCGCATATTTGATCGCGCGACGCACCAGCCGCTTCGTCCCCGTCGGCGAAATCGGCTTGATGCCCACGCCGGAATCCCAGCGAATCTGCTTCTTGCCATCCTTCAACATTTCGTTGTTCAAGAATTCCAGCAGCTTCTTCGCTTCGGGCGATCCGGATTTCCACTCGATGCCGATATAAACGTCTTCGGTATTTTCGCGAAAAATCAGCACATCCATCTTTTGCGGTTCGCGAACAGGGGACGGCACGCCATGGAAGTACTTCACCGGCCGTTCGCACGAATAAAGATCCAAGATTTGCCGCAGCGCCACGTTCAGTGAGCGAATCCCGCCGCCCACCGGCGTGGTCAGCGGCCCCTTGATGGCCACACGAAAATCGCGAATCGCTTCGACGGTGTCCTCCGGCAGCCACTCTTTAAATGTATTGAACGCTTTTTCGCCGGCGAACACCTCGAACCAAGCCACACGGCGCTTCCCCCCATAGGCCTGCTCGACGGCCGCGTCAAACACGCGCCGCGACGCTTTCCAGATGTCGCGCCCGGTGCCGTCGCCTTCGATGAACGGAATGATCGGCGTGTCCGGCACCTGCAATTCGCCGCCGCTGTAGCCGATCGGCTTGCCGTCGGCTGGGATGGCTTTTCCGTTGTACGAATTCTTCATGAACACTGCTCCTTGGGTGTAGTTCGACCTTCCGCGGGCGCGAAAGGAAGGGCTGCTCCGCTTGTCAACGACCGCCCTGAATCGAGGCAGGCTCCGGTGAACTGCACAAGATACCACATTCAAGCGGTGACAGAGTATAATCACGCGCGCTTTCAGGTCGGAGTGTTCAAGAGAATCCTCGAACGCGCGTCATTCCGAGCGTCGAGGAATCCCGGCTTGGTTTCAGCCTCACTTGGGGCGATGTGACGCGAGCGAGAAAAAGGAGAAGAAAAACATGGTCATGGATTGGAACGAATATCAGAAGCAGATTGGCGGCCGCATTGGCGACCTGGCAAAGCTGTCGCCGGATACTGTGAAGGGATACCAAACGCTTGGCGCCGCCAATTCCAAAACCAGCAAGCTCGGCGAAAAGACACGTCAACTGATTTCGCTCGCCGTTGCCATCACCACGCGCTGCGACGGTTGCATCGTGTTTCACACCGACGCGGCCTTGAAAGCTGGCGCGACCAAGGAAGAAATTGCCGAAGCTCTGGGCGTTGCCGTCAGCATGAACGCCGGCGCCGCGCTCATCTATTCCGGCCGCGTGCTTGACGCCGTCGAAGCCAAATCCGCCGCCGCCCACGCATAAGTTGTAGGGCGGTTTAGCGCGTCCCTTCTTCTTTCTGGTGGCTAGTCGTAATATTCCTGCCCCAGGTGGGTGATCAAATCTTCGCCCATCATCCAGCGCAGCGTGTTCTTCAGCTTCATCGACTGGATGAACAGATCGTGTTCGGGATAAAGCCCCGGCGCGGTCATCGGCGACTTGAAATAGAAGCTAAGCCATTCCTGAATGCCGCGCATTCCCGCGCGCTGCGCCAGGTCCAGCAACAGCACCAGGTCCAAAACGATGGGGGCGGCGAGAATCGAGTCGCGGCAGAGAAAATCCACTTTAATCTGCATCGGATAGCCGAGCCAGCCGAAAATGTCGATGTTGTCCCAGCCTTCTTTGTTGTCGCCGCGGGGCGGGTAGTAGTTGATGCGAACTTTGTGGTGCATCTTGCCATAAAGCGTCGGATACAGTTTGGGCTGCAGAATGTATTCCAGCACGCCGAGCTTGGACTCTTCCTTAGTCTTGAAAGAGCCGGGATCGTCGAGCACTTCGCCGTCGCGATTGCCCAGGATGTTGGTCGAAAACCAGCCGTCCAGTCCCAGCATGCGCGCCTTGAACGCCGGCGCGAGAACGGTCTTTAGCAGCGTCTGCCCGGTCTTGAAGTCCTTGCCGCAAATCGCCACGTTGTGATCGTGGGCCAGCGTCTCAATCGCTGGGATGTCCACGCTCAGGTTTGGCGAGCCGTTCGCGTACGGCACGCCGCTCGTCACCGACGCCCACGCGTACAGCATCGAAGGCGCAATCGCCGGATGATTCGCCTTCATTCCTTCTTCAAACTTTTCTGGTGTCGAGTGCACTTCTTCCGGCTTCACAAACGATTCCGTCGAGCCGCACCAGCAGGTCACCAGCCGCGCCGCTTTCGTGGTTTTCCGGAAATTCTCGATGTCCTCTTTGATTTGCAGCGCCAGCTCGTACTTGTTTTTGCCTTTCTTAATGTTCGGCCCGTCGATTTTCTTCACGAACTCGTGGTCAAACGCTGCCTTCATCGGCTTGATGGTGGAGAGAAATTCTTTTACTTTTTCAAGGTCTTGCGGATTCAACACTCCCGCGTTGGCTGCCGACTGGTATGCGTTGTCTTTGAAAATGTCCCATCCGCCAAACACGAGGTCTTTGGGATCGGCCAGCGGAACAAATTTTTTGACCAGTGGCGTGCGACCTTCAGTGCGCTTGCCGAGGCGAATCGTGCCCATCTGCGTCAGCGAGCCAATGGGCTGCGCTTTTCCTTTGCGAATCAGTTCCACTCCCGCCATGAACGTGGTGCTTACAGCGCCCATCCCTGGAAGCAGAACTCCCAGTTTTCCTTTGGCGGGCGCGATCTTTGAAGGCTTTTCCATGCCGCTCCTTTAACTACTGCTGAAAAATATCCGGTTGTCATTCCGAGGGCGGTCTTCGGCCGAGGAATCTGCTTTTTTCTTCTCTTCGCCAGAAGCAGATTCCTCGCTTCGCTCGGAATGACAGGTTGAATCTGAAATTGTAGCAGCGGACGCGCGCTGCGGCCCCGAACAGAGAAGTAATGATGAGGGATGAACATCGGATTTGCAAATCCGCTCCTAGGAAGAGGCAAGTGATTCAGCGGGAATGGAGAACCTCGATTGGTTTCGGACATCCCGTACCAGCTCGTTCGGCATCTGGCTGTAGCAGAATATTAACCGTCATTCGCTCTCCTGGCTTGAGCTTTACTGCTTGGCTGGCTGATTCTTTGGTTGTCCCGGGGAAATACCAAGATTTGTAGCCATCCAGCCAGATTCTCATATAGATTCCCGTCTCCGGAGGGATCAACAACTTGTAGCTTGGCTTGACCAGCCCGCTGCCACTCAAGAAGTTGTTGGGTTCTGAAATCCGCCTAATTTCGACACATGGACTCAAGGGAGCGCCTGTCAAAGCATCATTTACGGTGCCCACCAACACGCCTGCTTTCGGTCCAAGTCGGAGTGTGACACTTGCAGAAGGATGGCTGGACGTTAAAGTGACCGTCTGGAATTTTCCATCACTATAGAACTGCTGACTCATGTCGGGATAGTCTTCGTCTTCTTTCTGCGCAGCGACCGCACATTCTCCGAACCACGAACGAGAGATGCGAATTCCGAAGTGCCCAGTCTCGTCGGTATCAGCATGAGGAATAATGGCCGCCAACGGGCGTCCCAGGGGAACGGCTTTCACCGTGGCACCTTTGACAGGCGTTCCATTCTCGTAAAAAACAGTCCCATCAATCAGCCCTGCGTCGATTTCCACCTGGGTACTTGTCTTCTCGCTTTGCCGATGCACTACGAGACCGAGAGACATTCCCGCAATCAAAGTAATAGCCAATCTGGCGGAAGCCATGACTTCATTCTGCCACAGGTTTTCCGAACCACAGCGTGGCGTGGCCGAAGGCTCTTCGCAAAAGAGTTGGTTAGGGAAGGGTAGGGTATGGACGATTAGGACAATCGCGCTTCCTTTGTGCGCTTCCCGTTCCTTGTTCTGGCTTAGATTGAAAGCAATCAGGCGGAGCGTTCCGCCGACGGAGGGGTCTCCCATGAAATTCAATCATCGCAATGCCTTGTTTCTGGTCGTGCCCGCTCTTTTTGTTTTGGTAGTCGCGATTTTTGGCAACAAAGCCGGCGCGCAGGACAACGGCTGGTGGATTGTCCGCGCCGTATATGGAACGCGGGCCCAGCACAACGACGTCACTGACATTCTCAAGGACCTCATCGGCCGCGGCGGCGTAAATGGCCGCGTGGCCGTCAATAATCAAACCATGGGTGGCGACCCCGCCATCGGCGCGGACAAACACCTGTGGATCACCGCCCGCAACGATCGGTCCCAGGAGCGCGAGTTCGAGTACAAAGAAGGCGGCTTCATCGATGTGGCCATGTACAACGTGCGCCGCGAAGACCGCCGCGATGACTGGAGTGATCGTCCGCCCAGTGCGATGGGCCGGGATCAAAATGACAATGGCCTGCGCATCATTCGCGCTTATTACGGCGTTCAGGGCAGGACCAATAACGTCACGGACATTCTTCGCAATCAGGTTCGCGACGGCGTGCTGAGCATGATCGTGAGCAACAACGCGCTGGGCGGCGACCCCGCCGTCGGCGCCGATAAAGTCTTGATTGTAGTTTACCGCTTTCAGGGAACCGAAACGGCCATCGCCGTTCCCGAACGCGCAACCATTACGTTGCCCTAGCTGTTATCCCGACCCGCGGGTCGCGGTCTTCCGCGGCCTGCGAGGGAGGGATCTGCTTCTCATCGTTGGCATAGCAACGATTCAGCGGAGCTTGGGTAGCGTCGCAGTTCGTAAATCAAATACGCGACAATCGCAATGTTGAGCGCAAGCGCAAAGCTTCTGCCAAAACTAACGCGCCTCACCACCTCATAAATCTCCAGCGGCAGCAGAGAAGAAGTTGTGATGATCGTGAAATACTCCGCCCAGCGCTTCCGGAACGCGAGCCCCGTTCCTTCCACGAGAAAAATCGCCGCATAAACAAAAGTCCCGATACTGAGTTCCTTGAGCCGGCGATCATCCAGAATGGCGAGCTTGGTCAGCAACAAATCGATGTAGTGATTGTGGGGATCCACGCGGAACATGTTGACCCAGTGCTCGACCACTGCCGCGACGTCTTTGTGCAGCAGCCGTAGCGCGCCAACTCCCAAGGCGATCAACGCCGCCGCCTTGAGCAGCTTAAACGCCGCAATCAGCCACAACCCTTTTCCGTGAGCGCCCTTCGTCGCCATTCGAATTCACCTGCCTTGCAGGACCGGCGACAGTGTACCGTGAGAGAAGCAAACGACAGAGGAATGAAAGGGCTAGCTTGCTGCGAAGTGAAACAGGGGAACGAATTTGATCCGTTCGAACGAGCCGCAAAGTCAGCGGCGCTTGTCGTTCGAATAATCGAGAGAGCTGACCATAGTTACACCAATGAGCACAAAGATGGCCCCCAGCAGTGCGTAGACAATCACGTAGGATTCTCCGTCAATCGGTCGACAAAAAAGGAGCACGCCAGTCACCAAGTGATTTGGCGTTTAGAATCAATAAGTTAGATACGAAACGTGGTGCAGAGAAATTGCCAAAACGGGACACTTGTTGGAATACGAATCTTTCGGGTAAGTACTAAAACTGAGTGCTTTCTTACGGACTCCGATACTCTCAAGGCTGCCGGAGAATTAGCTCTTGCTCAAACGGATCGATCCATCCCCGGTGTGAATCGTAAGAGCCTGGCCGCCGCCATTCATCTTTCCGTGAAGCGCAGACTTGCTGAAAGTACCCTCGACGGTAACGGGAATCCCTAGGCTGATATGGCCATCGCCCGTGGTGGCATCGATATCCGCCTGAAAATCAGAAGGCAGAGTCAGGTCGACGCTCCCATCGCCCGTTCTGAGGCTCCAGCTAGTGGACATCTTCGACCCCGGCAGAGCTCGCGCATCCACGCTTCCGTCGCCCGTCTTAATGTTCAAGGCCTCGAACCTGCCTGCAATCCGGATGTGCCCGTCGCCGGAGTCAGCTTCGACTTTGCCATCCAAGTCGTGAGCTTCAATGGAGCCGTCCCCGGTTCTTAGCCGCATGTCGCCCTTCAAGCCGTCCGCGGTGATACTCCCGTCGCTGGTGTGCAGGTCAATCGCGCCCGACAGGGAATTAGCCCGGACTGAGCCGTCTCCCGTATGTACATTGACGGCGCCGTCGATGCTCTCGACTTGCACCGAGCCATCACCCGTATCCACGTTCAAATCTGCTGCCCGCGGCATGCGCACTTCGATGTTCAGGCGCCGGGAACTGTGGCCCCAATCGACATGGATACCCCAATGCCCGGTAATTCGGGCCGTAAGTTCCACCTTATCACCATCTTGGCGGGTATCGATGCGCAGATTCTTTCCGATCTCGTAGCCCTGGTATTCAACGTGGAATTCCACCTGTTTGCTGTCGCTGCTGGTGACCCGTACGCTACCGTCGTTGGTGTCCACGCGCACGTTGGCGCGGCCCGTCACCGGATAGGTCTTAACATATTCCTCAGCGTGAGCAACCGGCGCCAGCCAAGCGGCCGCCAGGAGCGCCGCGCAGGCGAGTCCCAGGCGAGCAGCGCTCGCCGGCCGTAAAATCGTATTCATCTCGAATCCCTCCGAATCTCGCGTTCTATTGATGGTAACGACAGCAAGGGTGAAAATGTTCCCAAGTATAAGGACCGCACCTGCGGCAAGTATACAGGCTTTACCAGCCGGCAGTTTCCGACCTGCACAAGCAGGCTATAGAATTCTTCACTCAAGTGGCCCTCCAGCGGAAGACTGCGTTGACTCACCCTTTCATTCCCCCCTAAGATGGGGATTCAGGCAGCAGGTCCCACCCTCATGATTGGCCAGACTCTCGGCCATTATCGCATCCTGGAGAAAGTCGCCGCCGGAGGCATGGGTGTGGTTTACCGTGCGCACGATGAGCAACTGGATCGCGAGGTAGCGGTGAAAGTTTTACCCTCCGGCACGCTCAGCGACGGCACGGCCCGAAGGCATTTCCGTAAAGAGGCGATGGCTCTAGCCAGACTCAACCATCCCAATATTGAAACGGTTTATGACTTCGGCACGCAAGACGGCCTCGATTTTCTTGTCATGGAATACATTCCGGGCAAGACGCTTGCGGATCGGCTGGCCGGCGGAACGCTCCCGGAAAAAGACATCATCAGCCTGGGAATTCAGATTGCCTCCGCGCTCGAGGAAGCTCACGAACGCGGCATTGTGCACCGCGACCTGAAACCGGCCAATATCGCCATCACCGCCAAGGGCTTTGCCAAGATTCTTGATTTTGGATTGGCCAAACTCTTGCGGCCCGTAGAAGAGGGGACGACCGAAGCCATCACGGACTCGCAAGCCGCTGCCGGAACGCTTCCCTACATGCCCCCCGAACAATTGAAAGGCGATCCCGTGGATGCGCGCGCGGACATCTACACCATCGGCGCCGTGCTATACGAAATGGCTACGGGGCGCCGCGCGTTTCAAGAGGAATTAGCCTCGCGCCTCATCGATGCCATCCTGCACGGCGCACCCGTGCCACCTCGCGCGTTCAATCCACGCATCTCGCCAGGATTGGAAACTTGCATCCTCAAATGCTTGGACAAAGAGCCCGACCGCCGCTATCAATCCGCCAAAGAGCTCCTAGTAGACCTCCACCGTTTGGAACCGCTCTCTTCCAGCAGTGGTTTCGTGCCGCCTGCGTCCGGCGGAAGGATTGCGAGGAAGAAAAGCATCCGGTACGCTATGGCCGGGTTGCTGATCGTAGCCATAGGCCTGGTGGCCTTCAACGCCGGCGGTTCGCGTGACCGATTACTCGGGCGCCCTCGCATCCAACAAATCCGCTCGCTTGCCGTCCTGCCGTTCGAAAATCTCTCCGGGGATCCGGAGCAAGACTATTTTGCCGACGGCATGACTGATGCGCTGATCACCGATTTGGGCGAAATCCACGCGCTGCGAGTGATCTCGCGCACCTCCGTGATGCGCTACAAGTCCGAACGCAAGCCGCTCGCTCAAATCGCGCGCGACCTTCACGTGGACGGGATCGTCGAAGGTTCGGTATCCCGTATGGGTAGCGCAGTGCAGATCTCTGCACATTTGCTACATGGTCCCACGGACACCTTGCTCTGGTCCAAGAGTTACAAGCGCGACCTGCAAAATGTTTTTGCTTTGCAAGCCGATGTGGCCGGCGCCATTGTTCGCGAAATCAATCTGACTCTGACGCCGCAAGAGGCGGCTCGCCTGGCGGCAAGCAAGCCAGGGAACCCGGTTGCCCATGAAGCCTATCTCAGGGGCAGATACTTGATTAATGGAAATAGCTCGCAACAGCGTCAGGCCCGCGAGTACTTTGAACAAGCTTTGCGTATTGATCCTAATTATGCGGCGGCGTACGCCGGCCTCGCCGATTATTACCTTTCCCCCGAAGTCCGCCCGCTGGTTTCAATGCCACAGGCCAAGCAGTTCGCCCGGAAAGCTCTGGATCTCGATCCTGATTTGGCCGCGGCGCATGTCGAACTGGCACTCATCCACTTTTATGCCGATTGGGATTGGGCTGCTGCCGACAGAGAGTTCAAGCTTGCCATCCAACTCAATCCCGGTGATGCTGAGGCCCACCGCTCAAATTCCTATTTTTTGTCCGCTTTGGGCCGTGCGGACGAGGCGCAGGCCGAGAGCGACCAAGCTCGTCAGCTCGATCCGCTCTCCATCTGGACTCAAATCACCTCTGGATACGTCTTCTACTTCAGTCGCAAGTACGACGAAGCAATCGCGCAGTGTCGAAGGGCTCTGGAATGGGATTCACATTCCGCGGGAGCCTTTGATTGCCTGGGAGCGAGTTACCTTGCCGAGGGCATGTACGAGCAAGCCATCGCCGCTTCCTCAAAGGCTAGCGAACTTTCCAACAACGATCCGGCCCGCCTCGTCGGATTGGGCCGGGCCTATGCCTTGGCGCAAAGGCCAAGCGACGCACGAAAGATCCTCGGCCAATTGCGAGAGGTTTCCAGCCGTACTTATGTGCCGCCTTATTTCTTTGCCACCATCTATGCGGCTTTAGGTCAAAAGGAAGAGGCTTTCTCTTCGCTGCAGCAAGCTCTTCTGGAGCGCGATGGCTACTTAGTTTGGCTACGAGCGGACGCTGCCGTTGATCCCCTCCGTCAGGATCCGCGCTTCCAGGAACTGCTGGGCCACGTGGGCATATAAAGCAAGCCGTTGCTGGCGCTCGGACGTTCTCACCAGATTCTGGCGAGGCGCCCGACCTTAGTGTTTGTTCGGAACCTGCCACGCAATAACGCAGCCCGTGCTCTTTCCGGTGTGCCCCAGAATCACGATCCAGGTACCGCCGTCCCTATTTTCTGTAACATCCCCGAAAACCAGGTCGATCAATTTCCTCTTAAGGATCTTCTGAGCATCCAGGTATTCCATCGCTGCTTTCTTTTCGCCGCGAATCTTTTCAAACTGCTCGTTGGACATCGTCATAATGGCGACTTCCGGGAGCTCACCTCCCAGGTCTGTTTTCGCCACATTGGCCTTCAACAAATGCCATTTCAGAGAACCCAGGTCGATCTTGGTCGCTACTGCTGCTCCCATGGATTGTTTCATGGTTTTTTCCCTTCTGTTTGCGGATGATTCGAGAGGGACCGTGGCCGCTTTCTATATCACACAAAAACCAAAGTCAATCATCTAGCGGTCGGTTCTTGCGGCCCGCTTTTTCTGCGCCGCGCCTGGCTTGGGCCGTAACGCTGCAATGAATTCGGCAGCCGGCAGGGTATTCATCACATTCTTCTTCTCCAGCCAGCCGCGCCGCGCCATGGTTACGCCGTAGCGGATGAACGAAAGGTTCGCCATGTTGTGCGAGTCGGTTGAAATCACCACTTTCACGCCGCGGTCCTTGCACATCCGCAAATATACGTCTTTTAAGTCTAACCTGTCGGGATAGGAATTGCACTCCATGGCCACGCCGCGCTTGGCGCAAGCGTCCAGCACTTTTTCCATTTCGTAGTCGAAGGCATCGCGGCGCAGGAGGAGCCTGCCTGTGGGATGGGCGATGATTTGCGTATACGGATTCTCGATGGCCGCGAGATAGCGGTCGGTCATGGCCGCGCGGTCGAGATTCATGTACGAGTGAACCGAGCAGACCACTACTTCGAGCTGCTCGAGAATCTCGTCCGAATAATCGAGCGAGCCGTCTTTCATAATGTCGACTTCGGAGCCAGCGAAAACTCGGATTCCTAGATCCTTCTCGTTTAATGCGTGGATTTTCTTGATGTGCGCGGCCGCGCGCTTTTCGTCCAGGCCATTCGCTACCGTCACCGCTTTGGAATGGTCCGTAATCGCAATATATTGATGACCGAGTGCGCGCGCCGCTTCCGCCATTTCTTCAATCGAATTCTTCCCATCGCTTGCCGTGGTGTGCATTTGAAGGTCGCCTTTGATGTCCTTCAGCGTCACCAGGTGCGGAAGCTTGTGTTGCTCGGCGGCGGCGATTTCGCCGGTGTTCTCGCGCAGTTCGGGCGAAATGTAATCGAGCTTCAGTTTGGCGTAGATTTCTTCTTCCGTGCGTCCGGCTACGGGCTTCTCGCCCTTGAGCGTCGCAAGGGCGTATTCGTTCAGCGTCAAGCCCATGTCATTGGCGCGCCCGCGCAGCGCCACGTTGTGTTCTTTCGAGCCGGTGAAGTACATCAGCGCGGCGCCGAAGTTTTCTTTCTCCAGCAGCCGCACGTCCACCTGGAGGCCATTTTCGAGAGTGAAGCTCACCTTGTTTTCGCCGTGCGCGAGCTTTTGGTCGATGCCGGGGAATTTCAAAATGTGTTCCGCAAGGGCATCAACCTGCTTTTGCGAAGTGTGACCGTCCGCCAGAGTGACCAGCAGGTCGAGGTCGCCAACGGTTTCCTTGCCTCGTCGCAGCGAGCCCGCCGGGGTTACGGATTCCACGGCATTGCCCGCTTTTTTGATGTGTTCGGCAATCGCAAGTGCCGCATCTTCCGCCGTGCTAATGAGAAAACGGCCGGTGGATTTCTTGAAAACTTCCACAGCCTTCAAAATGTTCTGCTCGCTCTTTTCGCCGAAGCCGGGAAGGTCGCGCAGCTTTTGTTCCCGCGCAAGTTTTTCGACGTCCGCAACGGTCGCCGCTTTGAAGTTGGACCACAGAAACGCCACCTTCTTCGGCCCTAGCGACTGCAATTGCAGCAAGTCCAGGATGGTCGCCGGATATTTCTTTAGAAGCTTCTTCCGCAGGCTGTAGTCGCTGGTCTTCACAATCTCCTGGAGGTGCTCCACCATGCGGTCGCCAATTCCCGGCAGTTCTTTGAGTTTTTCCGGGTCTTTCACCAGTTGTTCGATGGAATCGGGAAGGCTCTCGATCAACTTCGCCGCTTTTTCGTAGCTCCGGTAACGCCCGATGATGGCGCCGTCGATTTCCAGGAGTTGCGCGGTCTCGCGCAGGATGCGGGCGATTTGTTTGTTGTCCATGATGGCCAATTATAAGCCTGTGGACTGCCAGATTCCGAGCCGTCCTCGAACGAAGCTCCTCACTGCCACGCAGCAATGAATTATGATAAGCGGCGGGAAAATCATCCTCGCTCCGATAAGGACATCCGAATGTTTCCCCGCGCGAGAATCATCGCAATCATTGCATTGCTTGGCATTTTCATTTTTTCCAGCACGGCTCTCGCACAAGACCGCTCGGTGAAGGCGGATCTCGCGCAGACCGCCGGCCCGCATACCAAGGTTCCGCTGCGCGTTGTCGGCGCTGGCCGCGCCAACGAAGGCCTTCGCGCGGTTTGGCAGGAGCAGCTCGCCACGGTTCAGCGGGAAATCGGTTTTCAATACCTTCGCATGCACGGCATCCTGCACGATGATATGGGCGTTTACCGCGAAGACTCCCACGGCAATCCCGAGTACAACTTCCAATATATCGATGCGCTCTACGACGCGCTGCTGAAGCTGCGCATCCGCCCATTCGTCGAATTGTCATTCATGCCCTCCAAACTCGCCAGCGGCACGCGGACGATCTTTTGGTGGAAGGGCAACATTACGCCGCCCAAGGATCCCGAGAAGTGGTCTGCGCTAATCCGCGCGTTTGTTGCTCATCTCAAGGAGCGCTACGGCGCAGACGAGATCCAGAAGTGGTATTTCGAGGTTTGGAATGAGCCGGACCTTCGCAACCTCTTCTTTACGGGGACGCTCGACGACTATTTGGCCCTCTACAAGAACACCGCGGCGACCATCAAATCCGAGTGTCCGGCTTGCCGCGTTGGGGGACCCGCTTCGGCCATCCCCTTCGCGTTCGAGGAAGCCTTCGAGAGTTACGTAGCCGCAAACAACGTCCCGGCGGACTTCGTCGCCACACACGCGTATGGCGTGAAAGAGGGCTACGTGGATGCCGACGGCACTAGGGGAACGGTCCTTGACCCCTCGCCGGACTCGGTGAGTGGCCGCATGCAACATTCACGCGAGCTTCTTCAACGCTCCAGCCTACCTGCCAAGGAGCTGCATTTCACGGAGTGGAGCTCAGCGTATACTCCCACCGACTTCATGCACGATCAGTATCATCAGGCCAGCTTCATACTCGACAAAATCAAGCGCGCCTCGCCTTATGTGGACTCCATGTCCTACTGGACCTTTACCGACATCTTCGAGGAGAACGGCCCTGCGTTCACGCCGTTCCATGGCGGGTTCGGCTTGCTCAATCTTCAAGGAATTCGTAAGCCGGCCTTTTTTGCGTTTCGCTTCCTGCGTCAGCTCGGGGAGCAAGATGTCGTGACGAGCGATCCACAGTCTTGGATCACACGATCCGCTGATGGCGGTGTTCAGGCGCTCGTCTGGGATTACACTCCCGTTGTCCCGCCTGAGGGCCAGAACGACCAGACTTTCTATCGCAAGGAATTGCCTGCGGCCGCCAAGGGCACGCTGCATCTTGAGCTCGATCATTTGCCCGCCGGGCGCTATCGCATTAGCACCTACTCTGTCGGCTACCAGCACAATGACCCGTACACGGCCTATCTTCATATGGGCGCCCCGCGACAATTGACGCGGGAGCAAGTGGATTCCCTAAATGCCTCCAGTCAGGGAGCATCCGAAAGCGTCAAGGAAACAGCCCTCAGTGACGGCATATACCGCTGTGACCTGCCGTTGCGCGCCAACGACGTGTACCTGATCGTTCTGGCCCCCATTGCGCGATAAGGGGGCTGAAAATCTGTTTCTCCCTTCGGTTATTTTCCATCTTCACCTGGCAGGCAAAGATGCTCTGAACCAGCGCAAACACACCAAACTGCCTGTCGGCTTGCTCAAGCGCTCTCTCGAAAGGTACACTCGTGCGTAAATTCGTAAGCAAAATTTTGCGGGCGGGCCGCCGATGCAGCATTCTGGAGCGGACGATGGGAATTGAACATTTCGATGTGTTGATCATGGGCGCGGGCCTATCCGGCATTGACGCTGCCTATCACCTGCAGAAACACTGCCCGAGGAAAAGCTACGTCATCCTCGAACAGCGGCAGCGCATCGGCGGAACTTGGGATCTGTTCCGGTATCCTGGCATCCGTTCCGACTCCGACATGTTCACTATGGGCTTTTCCTTCCGGCCGTGGACCGGCACGAAAGCGATTGCCCCAGGCGAAGATATCCGCAACTACATCACGGACACTGCCCGTGACGAAGGCATCGACCGCCACATTCGCTTCAGCCATCGCGTTCTGCGTGCCGCGTGGTCGTCCCGCGACGCGGCTTGGACCGTGAGCGCGGTGCGGCAGACGCCCGACGGTCGCGAAGAGCCCATCACGCTCACTTGCAACTTTTTGTTCTCCTGCGCTGGCTATTACCGTTATCAGGCCGGTTACACTCCAGAGTTTCCGGACATCAACCGGTTCGCCGGCCGCATCATTCACCCGCAAGCCTGGCCCAAGGATTTGGACTACGCTGGGAAGCGCGTTGTCATCATCGGCAGCGGTGCAACCGCAGTCACGCTTCTCCCGGCAATGGCAAAAACTGCGGGCCACGTGACTATGCTGCAGCGCTCTCCGACCTACATCGTATCGATGCCCGAACAAGACCGGATCACAAACTTCCTGCGACGTTTTCTGCCGGAAATGTGGGCCTACCAGATCGGGCGATGGAAGAACGTCGCGTACATGATGTATGTCTATCAACTGGCACAGCGCTATCCCAATTTCGTAAAGACCGGACTTATCAAGAAAATCAGCAAAGCATTGGGGTCCGAATACGACGTGGGCACGCACTTCACGCCGCGCTATAACCCTTGGGAACAGCGGCTTTGCCTGGTGCCCGATGGCGATCTGTTCCAGGCCATCAAGGCTGGCCGCGCCAGCATGGTCACCGGCCAGATCGAACGGTTCACCGAAAAGGGAATCCGTCTGCAGTCGGGTGAAGAATTGGAAGCCGACATCGTAATCACTGCTACCGGCCTTGTCCTGCAGGCGTTTGGTGGAGCGGAACTGGAAGTCGACGGGCGCCGCGTCGAGCTTGGCAACACGCTGGCGTACAAAGGAGTGATGATATCGGACGTGCCGAATGCGGCCTCGGTCTTCGGCTACATCAATGCTTCGTGGACGCTCAAGGCCGACTTGATCTGCGCTTATGTCTGCCGGTTATTGAACTTGATGGACAGAAAAGGTGCGCGACAAGTGACGCCGCGGAACGGCAATGAGGGAGCGGTGGCGCCTTTTGTGCAGAAATTCTCATCGGGGTATGTCCAACGAGCCATCGCAAGCTGGCCGAAGCAAGGGGCGAAGGCGCCCTGGCGGGTCTATCAGAATTACCTGCGCGATGTTTTTGCCCTGAAATGGAGTCCCATAGACGACCACGTATTGGAGTTTTCCAACCCGCCGGAAACTGCGTTGAAGCCCGCCTCCGAAGCGCCGCATCATCAGCTCGCCTGACCCCAGTCACAACCGGAGATTTTGCCAGGCAGCTTTAGGGGAGAGTCACTCCTTCATTGCTTAGGGTTGGTCGCATCGGCTTCAACATCGATTTCGATCGCGACGTCCGAACCCGGCGCGGGAGGCACGCCCAGCTCAAGAACATTGTCGCGAACCATACCGAACTCGGCGCGCTTCGTTGCCGCGGTTCCGTGGAATGCAACGCGCGTCGGCTTACCGGGTTTTGTATCGGGAAACGCACCGTTGAACGTGAACGTCAGTGGCACAGCCTTTGTCACGCCGCGGATGGTGAGGGAACCGTCCAACAACCAGGAGCCATCGGAAGCGCGACGAATGCCGCGACCGCGATACATCATGGCCGGAAACTTCTTGGCATCAAAGAAGTCCGGGCCACGCAGGTCCTCGTCGCGCTCGCTGTTCTGCGTGCTGATGCTTGATGCATCAATCGTGACATCAACACCGCAGGCTTCCAGATCCTGCGATACGGTTATGGTGCCCTCGACCTTCTCAAACCTGCCTCGCACCAATCCGACTACATGATGCCAGGCGCCAAAGTACGCGAAACTATGAACCGGATCGATTGTGTATGTCCCCGGCGCGGGGAGCCTCGGAGCAGTTTTCTTAGCCTCCTTAGCGGGATGGTCCGTCGCGGCGGCATTGTTCGAAAGTGCCGCGCGAAGAGTAAGCAGCACCACCCCCATTGCGACAACCCAGAGCATTCTCTTGAAGATCATTTCTCCTCCTATTTCCTACTTCAAATTTGTTGGCTCATCGGAGCCGCGTTTTGTTCAGCAGGCTCCCGCCGAAGTTGCCTGCGCAAATAGTCCAGGGAAAGCCTGCCTGGGCCGGCCAATAAAACCGTAAAGAACGGCAGACCATATAGGTAGGCGCTCTCAATGGAAGTGCCATCTTTCAGCTCTGCATAGCTTGCAACCAACATATTGAAAGTGACGGTCGCCGCCGCTAGGCGCGTATAAAGGCCGCATGTCACCAAGGCCGCGCCAACCGATTCGCTCAACGCGGCGCAAACCGCGAAAAACCCAGGCGCAGGGAACCCGAGACGGCGCACTAGTTCGATGAATTCCCAATGGTGACCTCGGCAGAACGCCACGGCGTTGCCGAGCTTGGACCAGCCGTGGACCATGACGAGGCACAGCCCCACGCCACATCGCAAAACCAGCAGGCCAAGGTCGAGCAGCCGACCCTCTGTCGCGATGCGCATAATGAAGCTCCTTTTCCACGGTGGCGAGGAGTCAAAGTCCTCAGTCATTCGGCCGCCTTTGCTTCTCAGATTTGCTGAGTCACGCGCAACGCACTTGCACTCTACAAAGGTGACGCGAGAGAAGTCCTGAGGCTGCTCTGAAACATCCTGAATAGTTCTGAAATGAGGTCTCGTCGGCAGGCTACGGCGGTGACCCTTGCGTGGAGCCGTACGATTGTTGGTCCGCGTTCGGTATAATCGCCAAGCGCGCTTTCCCGTTTCGAGAGAGCCCAAACACCGGTCCTGTATGGAACACCCAATTCCGACATTGCTTCGCATCGGCGACTGGTGCGTTAATCCCGCATCCGCGCAGATTTCGCGAAATGGGGAAAACACGCGGGTCGAGGCGCGGACGATGCGGCTGCTGCTTTGCCTGGCTGGGCGAGCTGGTCAAGTCGTCAGCATCGATGACCTGCTCAATGAGGTGTGGCCGGACGTGACCGTCACTCCGGACTCGGTCTACCAGGCTGTGACGTCGCTCCGCCGCTTGCTCGGCGACGACGCCAAGCGACCCTCTTACATCGCGACCGTGCCGCGGCTGGGGTATCAGATGGTCGCAAAAGTCAGTGCTTGGGAGGACTCGATCGAGATCCTCAACGACTTGTCTGTGGCCTCCCTAAGCAAAAATCCAGAACTGGCGGCCTCCAATCGAGCTACTCAGAATTCACGCCTCGTAGTTGGTCTCGTGCTGAGCTTGGTGATTGCTGTTGTCATTGCGCTTGCCGTTTTCTTCTTGGACCGCAAGCTTGCGAACAACAAACTATCCGCCTCTGCCGAGACTGCACAAACGGCTCAAGCCGTCGCGGTGCTGCCCTTTCTCGATCTGACGGAAGGCATGCAAGAGGAAACCTTTGCCGACGGCATGACCGAGGAATTGATCGACAAGCTCAGTAAGACGCCTGGGCTTCGCGTACCAGCCCCCACGGCCTCGTTCTATTTCAAGGGGAAGCAGGTGCCCATCGCAGACATCGCCAAGACGCTGGGCGTTGCTTACGTTCTCGATGGCAGCGTTCGCAAATCGGGACGACAGCTTCGAGTTGCCGCCCGTTTGGTTCGAGCGGACAACGGCTACGTCGCCTGGACGGAAACGTACGACCGGCCTTTTGAAGACATCATCAAGGTTCAGGACGATATCGCTGGAGAAGTGTCGAACGCCCTCAGGCTATCGATCGGCGTCAAACCAGGCCCAAGGTAACTACGAATCACGAAAATCGACCCGCGCTGCTCCTTGGTCTGAATAATTCTTGTTGTCCGATGATGGTAGAGGATGTATATCCTTTCGAAGACGAATCGGAGGGACTTCTACGTGAGTCCGATCGAAACTGTTCTTGATTTTCTTGATCGCATCAACAAAGGAGACGCAGACAAACTGGCCGAGCTAATGACGGAGGACCACGTGTTCAGCGACTCGCTCGGCAACACGCTACGTGGCCGTGAAAAGATACGCGCAGCTTGGCGAGGTTATTATGCATTTTGCCCGGACTACTGGGTCTCTCACGAAGAGATATTGGAAAATGGCAAGATCGTTGCCGTTTTTGGAGCGGCAGGAGGCACGATCGCCACGAATGGCAAACTTTCACCAGAGAATAAGTGGCGGACACCAGCCGCGTGGCTGGCAGTCGTGGAAAACAATCTGGTGAAAGAATGGCGCGTCTATGCCGACAACAAGCCTGTCTATGACATCCTGGCCAAATCTAAATCCCAGTAGATGAATTTAGCCTGCACTATTCGCCGTTCTCAAAAAGGAGATCGAGAGCCAAACCGGGGTTAGGCTGAGTCGTCTGCGGAGGAATTCGCTTTGTCGCACTAAGAGTAAGCGCCCGAATCACAGGGGAAGGAAAATGCCGGATTCCGTTGGCGGATCAGCAGCGAGCGCAAAGCTGAAAGCGGTGCAGGTCGGAATCTTAACTGGATTCTTCGCTTGCTTGGCATATCCGCTCGCTGTTTTTGCGCATCCCCCGAAGCTTGTAGCAACAACGCTCGTAGCCTGTTTCGGTCCTGCGCTGGCGATTGCGAGCTACGGGCTTCGGCGTTTGCTCGATTTCGAAACGCCGATGCTTTCCAGTGCCCTGGGCTTGCTGTTAAACGCGTTGGCTGGCGCGCTGTTTACTGCCATGGCGCTGGTGCAATTGGCGGTTGGGTATTCGGCTGGGAATGAAAAGGTATCGACCCAATTCATCGCAATCTGGCTCGGCCTGGATGTTGCCTGGGATGCGTACATTGGATTCGGGACTATTTGCTTCGCGGTCGCAATGCTGCGACACCCTCGCTTCGGACGGCTCTTTACAATTTTCGGCATAATCATTGGAGCTGGCCTATTGGCGCTCCATTTGTACACGTTTCCGACGCCACCTCAGAATGCCGGCTTGGTGGATCTTGGGCCAGCCCTAGGTCTTTGGTATCTGGTCGTGACAATCCAGATGTGGCGATCTTTGGACTGGTCACGGCATCGCGCAACCGCATAATGATGCCGGAGGATAGCTGGCGAAGGCAGACAACTATCATCTTTTCTACTTTCTCGCCATGCTTTCCCTCCCGCAAAAAAAAGCCGGCAGGGAGTGGTGCTCCTGCCGGCCGGATTACTTTGGACTCCTCAACTGGCGATCTTCGAGACGTTGGCGGCCTGGGGACCTTTCGGGCCTTGAACGATCTCAAACTCAACTGGGTCTCCTTCCTGCAGAGTGCGGTAGCCTTCACCGACGATGGCGGAGTAATGTACAAAAACATCAGGCCCGTCATCGCGTCCGATGAAACCGTACCCTTTGGAATTGTTAAACCACTTCACGGTTCCGTGCACTTCGCTTGGCCTCCTGACAGCAATCTCTGATACGTCCCATACGACTGGCGCCGGGGAATAACCCAAACGCCGTTAAAGATACAAATTGCGCGGAGTGTATTCAGATTGCGATGCCGAGTCAATAGCACAATCCAATGTCTTGCTGAAAAAAAGTAGGCTTAGGACCGCAATAAAATCGGTTCAATAGAAGACGCACCGCTAAATCGATTTTCGGGGAGCAAGGTACCGAAGGTAATAGAGGATTCCCGCGATGGATTTTGCGTCGTGCAACTTTCTCGTTCGAATCATCTCCTCTAACTGCTTGCAGTTATAGGCGCGGGAAACAATTTTCTCGTCTTCTTCGGGTTTCGCCTCGCCCGGGGTCAGTCCCTCCGCGAGCAGCAGGAACATTTTTTCCTCCACGAACCCCGGCGTCGGGAAAACCTCCAAAAATATACGGAATTTCGTAGCGCGATACCCGGTTTCTTCTATCAATTCGCGCGCGGCGGCCTCGCGCGGCGATTCCCCTGCGTCGATCCGGCCTGCCACCAGTTCCCACATATATTGCCGCGCTGCATATCGATATTGTTGAATCAGCAGGACTTGACCGTCGGGTAGGACAGGGAGGACCACCACCGATCCCGGATGCGTAACCACTTCTCGAGTGGTTCGAACGCCTGTGGGCTCGATCACCTCGTCGCGGCGAACTCCAAAGACCGCGCCTTCGTAAACAGCTTGGCTGCTGAGCACCTTTGCTTGCTTCGCCGTCGTTTTATCTGAAGATTTCTTCATCGTTTTTCCTCACCTTGATCTTCCGGCACGCCATGATACAAGAAAATCGGAAACTGCCCCTGTGGCCGCTGAAGACATTTTTCCTGACGTCCGCAGGAGTTGCGAAGAGGGAACTAGCCGCGGAAAACTGGTACCATTTAGCTCGTGGCCATCAATACCATCATCGTCGATGACGAAAAACCGGCCCGGGATGAGCTGAATTACCTGCTCAAGGGCTTTCCGGAAATCAACGTCATCGGCCAAGGCAAGAATGGCGTGGAAGCCGTCTCGCTTATCAAAGAGCATTCGCCCGACCTCGTGTTCCTCGATGTTCAAATGCCAGGCCTGGATGGCTTCGGCGTTTTGAAGAAACTCGTCGAACGCAAAATCAAGCCGCCGCACGTGGTGTTCGCCACAGCTTTTGATCATTACGCAGTTCAAGCCTTTGACGTAAACGCCGTGGATTATGTTTTGAAGCCGTTTGACAAAGCGCGCATCTCCAAAGCCATTGCGCGCGCGCGAAAAATGATGGAATCGCAAACCTCCACCGCCGACCGCTTGGAACAATTGGTTCAGCAACTCGGCGGTACCAAACAAACGTCCTCGCAGCCCGTGAAACTGCTCGTCAAATCCCAGCAGCGGTTGTTATTGGTCGACGCCGAAGATTTGATTTGGGCTTCGATTCAAGACGGCGACATTTCGATTATGGCCAAGGATGCCGAGGGCAGTTCGAATTACCGAACGCTGGAAGAATTGAACGCGGCGCTTGACTCGGAATCGTTCTGGCGTCCGCACCGGTCGTTCTTGGTGAATATCCACCACATCAAAGAAGTCGTGCCGTGGTTCAAGTCGAGCTACATGCTGAAAATGAACGACAAGAAGCAAACCGAAATTCCCGTCAGCCGCGCGCAGACCAAACGCCTCCGCGAACTGTTCAAGCTGTAGTCTGCTTTGGGATGAGTTGAGCGTGCTGATATGGTGTTGACGCACAGTTTCTACTGTGCCGGCAGCGCCCCTTGTTGCTGAACTAAGGCGTACGAGTTGCCGTACAAATCCTTGAACACCGCCTGCGTCCCCCACGGCATTTCCTTCGGCGCTTCCGTAAACTTCACTCCCCGCGAGGAATAAAGTTCGTACGTCTTGCGGCAATCTTCCGTGACGACGACCCACGTAGGACTCTGCCCGATACGCTCCCGCAACTTCCGCGCGTTCTCCTCGCCGTGCATCGCTGGCTCCGGTTTTTGTAGAACGATCTGGACATCCTGCCCCGGCGCGGCCACCGTGACCCATCGCGCTCCAGGCCCAAATTTCTCGTCCCTGCGCTTTTCGAAGCCCAGCGCCTCCGTGAAAAACTTCAGGGCTTCATCATAATCGCGAACAAGAATCGTCACATTTCCCAGTCGAACGCTCATCGTCGCCTCCCTTTTATTTGTGTGTGGTGCAGTGCGCTTCCGGAACATCAGGTACAGCTCCTTCGCCGCTCCAGCGCGAGAGCAGTTCAGGAATATTGTTCGTAAGAATCCTCGAACTCCAACCTTTGCCAAGCATCCGGCTCGCCATCCAGCCGCGTATCCCGCGAAAACCACTGTGTTCCAGCCGCACGCGCGTGCCTTCCGGGGCCGGCTCCAGCGTCCAGCGAACTACTGTGTCGATGCCGCTTCCGCACCAGGAATAGGCGAGCCGCTGCGGCGGATCAACTTCCAACACTTCACAATCCACGACGCCCGTCCAGCCCCGCGGCTTTGGTTCTACGCGAAAATGAAACTTGTGCCCCAGCTCCGGCTTGAAATCATTTTTCATCAACCATTGCGCAATGGCTTGCGAATCGGTCAGCGCCCTCCAGACTTTCTCCGGCGGATGCGGATACGTCGTTTCGAAACTTAAGTCCCTTTTCAATCTTGTCCCCCAGACTTGTTGGTTTTCAGAGTAAGCTTCTTCCCTTTGCCTTGGAGGCGGACAAATTTCGCTTGGAAGTCTCGCGTCATTTGCTTTTCGTCCCTTTCTCGTTTCTCTTCGCAGTCCAGGAAGCTTCCCAGGGCTTTCAACTTTCCTTTCCAGAACTGTTCGTAGTGGGACACCCAATCGTAGACCTGCCGCAGCGGCCTCGCGTGCAAGCGGTAATAATGTTCGCGTCCGTCGCGGCGCACGTGCACTAGCCGCGCATCGAGGAGAATTCGTAAGTGCTGCGAAATTGCTGGCCGGCTCATGGCGAAAGGCGCAGCGATCCGCCGCACCGGCAGCTCCCCGCGGGCAAGCAGGTCAAGCACGCGTCGCCGCGTGGGATCCCCCACCGCCGCAAACACATCCCGCGAAGAAAGCATGTTCAACTTCGGTTTCATGCTCCAATAATAGGTAAGTATACGCTTACCTGTCAAGGCCGAAAATCAAACGCTCATAGTCTAAGAGTGCAATTGCGGAGCGGAAGTGGAGGCGGGGCCGCCGGAGAAGCTGATTAGGCTAGCCATCAGGAAACTGCGCCATCTCTGATGGCAGACTTTGAGTCCTGTCCTTTAGCGCTTTCGGCGTTTCGCGGCAGCCGGCCGGGATCGCGCTTTGCTGCTCACATATTTGTGCGCCATTCCCAGCAGGTCCCGTAACACATCCGTCTTGATTCGGGATAAGCGCACCAGAACGGTGTCATGCTCGACGTAGTGGTCCGTGACGTAGTAGATGTCCGGCTCCGCCGCAAGCAGCTCCGTGCGGTCCGCAAAATCTACACGCACGGCGAGCGAACCCGGTTCGGCAGACCGGTTAACCGGCATGCACGCCATCATTTGGCCGCGAACCTTGAGCGCCGGGGAACCGTACGCAGTGCCTTTCTCCACTCCGGGCAAGGCCAGTCCGATTTTGCATACGCTCTCAAAATCACTCGTCGTTTTTGCCATGAGTCGAAAACCACCTCCCGCCGTCAGGGTTTTGCACCGAAGGCGCAGATCCATCCTTTGCTCCGCTCTTCAACAACCTCGATATCCAAATAGCCCGCGTTTGCGAAAAGTTCGCGATGTTCTTCGACGCTCAGCATTTTCATCCCCGTCAGCGGCGCATACTTTTCGGCGAGCTTGGAAACGGTTGTTTGCGCTCCTTTGTACACTTCCGCGATCAGGATGAGTTTCCCGCCGGGCTTCACGACCCGGAAAACTTCACGCATGTCCCCGGGCAAGTCCGGCCACCAAAAATGGGTTTCCACGCCCGTCACGAGGTCGAACATCGCGTCGGAAAACGGCAACTGGGACACGGAGCCGTGACGAATCTCGACGCGCCTCATCTCGATAAGGAGCGCGTTGGTCCGCTTGCTGGCGGCGATGCTCTCCTCGGAATAGTCGACTCCGTAGACCTTTCCCTGCGCAGCCTTCGCGGCCAACTTGCTGATGGTTCTTCCGCCCCCGCAACCTACATCGAGGATGGTGTCCTGCGGATCGACCGAAACGTGCTTGAGTCCCCAGTCTGTCAGCTTAGAGTGGCGGGAGTTCATTTGCCAGAGGGTCAATCGGCCCAGCCATCCTCTCGGCTTCTGGCATTGCGTCACCTGCGTCCTTCCGCTGGCCACGATTGTTCTCCTCGCTCGCCACAGTCTAACGCGATGCGAGCCGGGAACCTTCTGTAAGAATACGCCGGCGATTGGGCGTCCTGTTGCACTTCTAGGCTAGGTCTTGCGGAAATATTTGCGACATGCATTGAACCGCATTGCTTGACCTAAGTCGTCCCGACTCAACGGGATGGAGGGACTAGGTAATTTATAGGGTATTGCCATTGCGATTAGCTACTTGACAGTTTTAAGTTCTTTCGTATACTTTGACCGTTGAAAAGTGCGCCCCGACTCTGGTCGGGGCGTTTTCATTTTGTAGCGCCGGCATCCTGCCGGCGTTTTTGTTTTTGGGGTGCCTTTTCTCCAGGACCCGTACTCCGTAGGGGCCCGCTGCACCCGCAGATTCTCAATCCCACCTAAGGATGCAATCCATGAAAAACCAAAAACCCAATGCCGAGCACGTGTGGAAGCAAATTGTCGATCAGCTCGCCCCGCGCTTGCGGCTCTCCGTCACCGATCGTGTCGTTTATTGGCACCTGCCGCCATAGCCGCTTGGAGGGCAAACCGCGGCTCCGCTTTTCGATTTCTTGGCTTTCGCGCGGGGTTGGCCTGTGCAGCAACTCCACACGCTGGGCCGTTCGCCGCCTCATCTCCCGCGGGGTCTTGCGCTTGCTACAGTGCAGCAAAGCCGGACACGTCGTTGAGGTGCTCTTGCCGGACGAAATCCTCGCTGCAGTCTCCAACCCGGCCCATCGAACCGGCCAACGCGTCTCCCCCGGTTTTCCCCCTGCCATCTATTCCGACGAGGTGGACTTCCTGAAGACGGCGGCCCTCCGAAAGTCCATCTACGCGCGGGAACGCGGCCGTTGCTTCTATTGTCTCCGTAAGCTTACGCCCCAAACTCGCTGCCTGGACCACGTCGTGCCACAATCCGAGTTCGGCGGCAATTCCTGCCGCAACTTGGTCGCCTGCTGTCTGAAATGCAATTCTCAAAAAGGCGACAGCTCCGCCTTGGACTGTTTCCGCCGGCTGTACCGCGAGCGCCGCCTCAGCGACGCCGAACTTGCCGAACGGTTAAGGGCACTCGACGCGCTCGCCGCTGGCAAGCTCCGTCCTCGGCTCGCCCCCGCGGGCAACCCGCTCCCCCGCAGTTGCCGCCCCCGCCTCCTTCCCGTTGCTTCGTGAAGTTGGAGCAATTCCAAGCTTCGTATTAGGTCCGCATTCTTGGGGAGCGAGTCGCGCCAGTCACGAGTCACCAGTCACGAACTGTGTTAGCATCGTTCGTATCCCCGCGTACGCACGCTTGTTTGTCATCCTGAGCGAAGCGAAGGATCTCAGCCGCCCCACTGGCTCCCAGTTTCGTTTCGGCCAACATCGCGTGTACACTCAACACGATGGATTTTTCGCTCAACGACCACCAAACACTGATTCGCGACACCGTCCGCCAATTCATGGAGACGGAAGTGCGCCCGTTCGTCAAAGAATGGGAAAAGCAGGAAAAGTTTCCCGCGGAAGCGATCCGGAAGCTGGGCGAGATGGGCTGCTGCGGGATGCTCACGCCGGAAGAGTGGGGCGGGCCGGGACTGGACACGGTGTCCTATGTATTGATGCTCGAAGAAGTCGCGCGCGTCTTCACGGCCATGTCCACGGCGATCGGTGTGACGAATTCCGCGGTGCAGGCGCCGCTCTTGATGTTCGGCAACGAAGCGCAGAAGAAAAAGTATCTGCGGCGTATGGCTACCGGCGAAACGCTCGGCGCCTTTTGCTTGACGGAAGCGGCGGCGGGTTCGGATGCCGCGGGGATTCAAGCACGCGCGGTGCGCGATGGCAATGTTTACAAACTGAACGGTGTCAAAACATGGGTCACCAACGGCAATGCCGCGGGCGTGCTGATTATTTTTGCGAAAACCGATGCTGCAGCAGGCGGAAAAGGCATTTCCGCCTTTTTGGTCGAGCCAACATTTCCTGGTTTCAAGGTGGGCCGCCACGAGGACAAGATGGGCCAGCGGTCGTCGCCCTCGGTCGAGATTCTGTTGAATGATTGCGTCGTACCGGTCGAAAACCGGCTGGGCGAAGAGGGGCAGGGGCTGAAGATTGCGTTGAGCGCGCTGGACGGCGGACGGATTGGAATTGCGGCGCAGGCCGTCGGCTTGGCGCAAGGCGCGCTCGAAGAAACAGTCAAGTACGCGAGGCAGCGCAAGGCGTTTGGCAAAAGCATCGGCGAATTTCAGGCCATTCAGTGGATGATTGCCGACATGCAAACCGAAATCGAGGCGGCGCGCGGGCTGACCTATTACGCGGCGTGGCTGAAGGACGCGCATCCCACGAAGCTGGGCGCGGCTTCGTCGGAGGCGAAGCTGTACGCCAGCGAAATGGTGAACCGCGTCGTCTACAAAGCAGTGCAGGTCCATGGCAGCGTCGGGTATTCACGCGAGACCGATGTCGAGCGCATGTACCGCGACGCGCGCGTTATCACGATTTACGAAGGCACAAGCGAAGTCCAGCGCATGATCATCGCGCGCGAATTGCTCGGCGAAGGCGGCAAGCAAAAAGTCGCCGCGCGGTAGTTCAGTCGCTTTTGTAGGGGCGCAGCATGCTGCGCCCGCCGCGCCGCAGGCGCGGGGTTCTGGATAGCAAGGGCAATTTGGCGTGTAAGCAAAACGCTTGGAACCTGTCATCCTGAGCGAAGCGAAGGATCTCAGCCTATCCGCAACTCACGGTGTCGGATAAGGTGAGATTCTTCGCGCATCCTCTTCAGGTGCGCTCAGAATGACAGCGCTTGTCTCAGTTTTTGTAGGGGCACGATATATCGTGCCCTCTAAACTGCGGATGCGTTGTAGGGGCGCGCTTCAGCGCGTTTCCTCTACACGGTCGTTTTAGGCTTGCAGAGGGCGGGCTTTAACCCGGCTCTTCTCTTAAGCTGTAGTGGCCGGTCTTTAGACCGGTGTTTTTGTGGGCAAGGAGCAGGGAAATTGGGGACAGGGGATCAGGGGAAAATGAGCAGAGAAAGCGGGAGCAAGGCTCCCGCACTCCAAAGAGCGCGAGTGCTGAGTGGGATGCGGCCGACCGGCCGGCTGCACATCGGAAATTATTTCGGGGCGTTGCCAAATTGGCTGCGGCTGCAGAATGACCCTGCCTATGAGTGCTTTTATTTCATTGCGGATTGGCATTCGCTGACGAGCGACTATGCGGACACGTCGGGGATTGCTCAGAACGTGATTGAGATTGCGACGGACTACCTGGCAGCAGGGTTGGATCCGGCGAAGAGCGTGATTTTTTTGCAGTCGCTAGTGCCGGAGCACGCGGAGCTGCATTTGTTGCTGTCGATGGTGACGCCGCTGGGCTGGCTCGAGCGCGTGCCGACCTACAAAGAAGCGCTGGAAAACGTCAAGGACAAGGATTTGCACAATTACGGATTCTTAGGCTATCCGGTGCTGCAATGCGGCGACATTGTGATGTATGGCGAGGCAGGCGCAAGACTCATCGTGCCTGTGGGTGAAGATCAGGTTTCGCATGTCGAGACGAGCCGGGAGATTGTGCGACGCTTCAATTTCTTTTATGGGCTTTCGATATCGGAGGGGTTGTATAGGGATGACAATGCATCTGCCCAACTTGCGGTTCGCTCGGTTTCTCTGCGGATACTCCAGCAAGTGCGGTCAAAAACAATCGAATCTGAGCTCGCGCTTCGCAACTATATAGCCGAAGTTGGTATTGAGAATTTTCTTAAAATGTGGACCGATGAAGGATTTCTTCCATACTTTGAATTTCAGCACATCCTAAGCGAGCCGGAAGTGATGCTGACGAAGACGCCTCGGATCCCGGGAACCGATGGGCGGAAGATGTCGAAGAGTTATGGGAATGCCATCATGCTGAGCGAGAGCGACGCGGACATTCGCGCGAAAACAAAAGTGATGATGACCGACCCCGCGCGGAAGCGCAGGACGGATCCGGGAGATCCGGATAAATGTCCGGCGTATGATTGGCATAAACTGTTTTCGCCGCCGGAGACGCTGCAATGGGCGGCGGAGGGTTGCCGCACCGCGGGAATCGGCTGCATCGAGTGCAAAGCGAAAATGGCGGACCATCTGATTGAATGGATTACGCCGATTCGCGAGCGCCGCGTGCAGTACGAGAACAATCCCGCGCGCGTGCTGGAAATCCTGGACGATGGCTCGAAGAAAGCGCGCGTCGTCGCGCAAGGCACCATGGAGCGCGTCCGCAAAGCCGTCTTCGGCTGGGAAAAGAAGCGCAAAGAAATTGCAAGTACAGCCGGGAGCGCCAAGGCATAAGTAATGGCAACACCTGAGAACAAGCTGAGCGGTAGCGCGGGATACAAAATCCACATCCCGATGTACGAAGGTCCGCTGGACCTTTTATTGGACCTCATCAAGCAGCAGAAGATGAGCATCCACGACATTCGCATCGCGGAGATTACGGCGCAATATTTGGATTACTTGCACAAGCTGGAAGAATTGGACGTGGATGTTTCCGCGGAATTCATTTACATGGCGGCGACGCTGATTTACATCAAATCGAAAATGCTGCTGCCGCCCGATCCGCTGGGGACCCCGGAAGAGCAAGCGGCTGATCCCCGAGCCGAGCTGGTACAACGGCTGGTGGAACACGAAAAATTCAAAAACGCGGCGCAGCTTTTGTATCAGAAGCAGCAGATTGAAGAAAACGTGTGGTCGAAGCCGGACAAATCGCTGTACCACGACGAAGGAACGGAAGGCGAACTCGTCGTTTCGCTGGTGGATTTGATCAAAGTGTTCCAGCAAGTTTTGGAGCGGCGCAAGGAAGTCGCGCGAATCGAACTGCGCCACGAGCAGTTCACGGTGGCGCAGATGATTGCGCAGTTGCGGGCCCAGATTATTGCCAGCGCGGAAAACGCGGTGAACCTGATCCAATTTTTCGAGGCGTGCCCGTCGCGGCATGCGATGATTGTGGCGTTTTTGGCGGTTTTGGAGATGGTGAAGCTCCAGGCGGTGTTGCTAGTGCAGGAGAAACAGTTTGGGGATATTTTGGTGAGGAAGGGCAGGGGATTTGACGCGGTGTTCGATGCGAATGGGGAGATCAGGGCGATTGATGAGGAATACAAATAGGGGATAGGGTTAGGGACTAGGGATTAGGGAGTGGGAATGACGAATGAAGAACGAAAAGCGGCGCTGGAAGCGATTATTTACGCGGCGGACGAGCCCGCGACGCTCGAACAATTGACGAAAGCACTCGGCGAAGAAAAGCTGGCGGTGCAGGCGTCGCTCGATGAATTGGTGGCCAGCTACGCGAGCGAAGAGCGCGGGATCGAGATTCGCGCGGTGGCGGGCGGGTACAAGATTTACACCAAGCCGCAGCAGCACGACGTGGTGCGGCGGTTCATCAAGAGCTTGCGGCCGCCGCTGCGGTTGTCGATGCCGGCGCTCGAGACGCTGGCGGTGATTGCGTACAAGCAACCGGTGACCTCGCCGGAAATCTCGGAGATTCGCGGAGTGAATACGGCGGGAGTGATCAGCACACTGCTCGACAAACACTTGATCACGACGGCGGGACGCAAAGAAGTGATGGGTCGGCCGATTTTGTACAAGACGTCGAAAGAGTTTTTGATGCGGTTCGGGCTGAGCGACTTGAGCGAACTGCCGAGCTTGAAGGAGTTTGAGGCGCTGGCACGAGAAGCGTTGGGCAGCGATGAGGGGTTGGCGCCGGGGGCGGAAGTGGCGAGTGACGAGTGGCGAGTGGCGAGCGAAAGCGAAGCCGGCGGCGGGAGTACGGGGCACCAGACAAGCGTTGAGGCACCAGAGGCCGAAGGTGGCGACGCAAGCGAGAAGATGGAAGCGCGGGAAGAGTTGCTGGAAGAGACCGCCGCAAATAACAAGGGCATGCCGGAGAGCGAGGATTCGGCGAAAACTGCAGCAGCGGGGGAATAGCGGCCCAAGAGAAGTCCAGTAGCACCAAGAAGGATTACCTTCCGATCGAAGGACACGATATATCGTGCCCCTACAAGAACCAACACACAAAGTGAAGCGGCAGAACATGCAGGAGAGATTGCAGAAGATTATTGCGCGGGCGGGGATTGCTTCGCGGAGGCACGCGGAGCAATTGATCCTGAGCGGACAAGTGCGCGTGAACGGGCAGGTGGTTCGCGAGCTGGGAACGAAAGCGGATGCCGCGCAGGACAGAATTGAAGCGGCAGGGAAAGTAATCAAGGCGCCGGAGCGGCGAATGTACCTCGTCCTGCACAAGCCTCCGGAAATCGTTTCGGCAATGGCGGATCCGGATGGGCGGAAGACGCTGAAGAATTGTTTGCGCGGATTTCCAGAGCGCGTGTACCCGGTGGGGAACCTGGAATATACGGCGTCGGGATTGGTGTTCATGACGAACGACGGCGACCTGGCGGCGGAGATGCTGAAGAAGTGGGCTGACGTCGAGCAGGTGTATCTCATCAAGGTAAAAGGGATGCTGACGCTGGAGGAGTTGGATCGGCTGGGAAAAGAAATTGGCGTGAAGATGAAGACGCTGCGGCAGCCGGGGTCGTCGCGCGGGCACGCGGCGAATTATTGGTACGAAGTGAGGATGAGGGACACAAAAAAAGACGAGATGCGAGACGTGCTGTTCCGGGAACAACATCCGGTGGAGAAGATAAAACGGATTGGGTTGGGGCCGCTGACGCTCGAAGGAGTGCCGGAGGGGAGATACAGAATTTTGCAGGAGAAGGAAGTGGAGGAGTTGAGGAGAAAACTGCGACGACGCAACGAAGTAAAGAAGTAATGACGTAAAGAAAAAGAATCAACACGGAGGCCGCGAAGAGGGATTTCTCGCTTCGCTCGAAATGACGGTAGTTGCGTTAGTCGGTAGGACATAGGAAAAGAACTGGTCGCATTCGGCTAGGAGGAATCCACGTGAAGTATTACGCAGTGGCGGAAATGGAGATCACAGACAAGAGCTGGGTCCGGGAATACGTAGCGAATGTGACGAAGATGGTGGAACAGCGCGGTGGGCGGTTTCTGGCACGCACGGCAAAGATCGAAAAAATCGAAGGAGAGCGAAAGGTGCCGCCACTTTTCGTGATGGTGGAATGGCCTTCAAAGGAAGCGGTAGACGCCTTCTACGCAAGCGAAGAATATCGGCCCTACTTGCAAATGCGCATTGCGGGCTCGAAGGGCGAGTTTCTATTGGTGGCGGGTGAGGACGTCACCAGGACGGCCCGCGTTCCCGAGTAGAGAAAAAATATAACGCAGAGACGCAGAAAGTACAGAGTTCACACAGAGAAGAGAAAGCACATCCCACGGCCGCAAAGAACGCGGCCTGGGGATGACACGTTTGTGGCTGTAGCGAGTTAAAAATCGGCGGGGCAAGCCCGCCCCTACGAAACGCGGCGGAAGATGCAGGAACGATTGCAGAAGATCATGGCGGCGCGCGGAATTGCGTCGCGGCGCAAAGCGGAAGAGATCATTGCTGCGGGGCGCGTCACGCTCAACGGAAAGGTGGTGACAGAGCAGGGAACGAAAGCCGATCCGGAGCAGGACGAAATCTGCGTGGATGGGAAACCGCTCGCGAAGCCGCAACGTCTGGTCTATTTGCTGCTGAACAAGCCAAAAGAATACGTGACGACGGTGAGCGATCCGGAGGGGCGGCCGACCGTGATGGACCTGTTACCAAAACATGGCGAGCGCGTCTATCCCGTAGGGCGGCTGGATTATGCGAGCGAAGGTCTACTCTTGTTGACAAATGACGGAGCGCTCGCGCAAAAACTGACCAAAGCCGGCTCGCATGTTCCGAAAACGTATCTCGTGAAAGTGAGCGGCAAGCCGGACCATAGGAAGGTCGAACGATTGAGGGCAGGCGTTACGATTGAACTCGAAGATGGAAGGCGAGTGAAGACTTCCCCCGCGAAAATCAGACTTGCGGAAGATGGCGCGAACCCTTGGTATGAGGTGGTTCTAATCGAAGGGCGGAACCGGCAAATCCGGCGGATGTTCGAGGAGGTTGGGCATCACGTAGAAAAAATCAAGCGCGTAAAACTGGGGCCGCTGACGTTGGATGTCGCGCCGGGAAAGTTCCGGGCACTGACGGAAAGGGAAGTGGAAGAATTGAAGCTGCTGACCAAGCCGGGGAACTGGCGAAGCAACGATGCAATGAAGTAAAGGAACAGAGAAGGCCGGTGGGGCTTGACGGCTGGAGCAAGTTGGACGCTTCCTCTACAGCAGAAAGTCGGTGAAGATGCGAGAATGAAGCGTCGGAATTTACGCAGAGGCCGCAGCGCAGAGTGCACAAGAGAAGATAAGAATCCATGACACGAACATTGGAAGAGCTGATACCGGAATACATTCGCGGGCTGCCGGTGTATGTTCCCGGAAAACCGATTGAAGAAGTCGAACGCGAGCTGAAGATTCACGCCGTGAAGCTCGCTTCGAACGAAAATCCGCTGGGCCCGTCGCCAAAGGCGATGGAAGCGGCACGCGCGGTGCTGAACGATTCGAACCGCTATCCGGATGGCGGAACGCTGCGGCTGCGGGAAAAGATCGCGGCACTGCACGAAGTGTCGCCGGACGAAATCTTCATCGGGCTGGGGTCGAGCGAGATTATTGACGTGGCGGCTCGAGTGCTCCTAGGGCCGGGGAAGATCGGCTTGACGTCGGAAGGAACATACGCGCCATTTTCGACGGCAATCCGTGCGAGCGGCGCGGCGCTCGAGTGCGTGCCGATGTGCGGGTTCAAGTTCGATCTGCCGGAAATGGCGCATGCCATCACCAACGCGACGCGTGTAATTTATCTGGCGAACCCGAACAATCCGACGGGAACGGCGTTTGGCGCAGAAGAATTCGAGCGATTTCTGAGCCATGCCGCAAGCGACACGCTGGTCGTCCTCGACGAGGCGTACATCCACTACGCGGAGCGCGCGGACATGCCGCGGTCGGTGGAGCTTTTCAAGGAGCGCAAAAACCTGCTGATCCTGCGCACGTTTTCGAAAGTGTACGGCATGGCGGGCATCCGCATCGGCTACGGCATTGGCCAAGCGCCGCTGGTGGCGGCGATGAACAAGCTGCGTACTCCGTTCAACGTTTCGGGAGTGGCACAGGCGGCGGCGCTGGCGGCGCTGGACGATCACGAGCACGTGAAGCGTTGTATCGAGGCAAACCGCGTGGAAAGAAAACGAATCACTGAGGAAGTGGAGAAGCTGGGGCTCCTGCCGGTGAAGAGCGAGACGAACTTCGTATTTGTGGAAGCGGGGCCAGAGGCAAAAGCGATTTGCGAAGAACTGTTGCGGGAAGGCGTGATTGTGCGGCCGTTGGGGTGGATGGGCTTTCCTGAGGCAATCCGAATCTCCGTGGGCACGACGGAAGAAAATCGCAAACTGTTTGAAGCGTTAGGCCGCGTGCTGGCGAAGCGCAAAGGCAAGCCAGAGCTAGCCCCACGGTGAAGAGAAGTGGCGAGTGGCTAGTGACGAGTGGCGAGGGATTCCTCGCTTCGCTCGGAATGACGGTGCTGAGTGGCCCAAGCTATGGGAGCGAAATCGAATGATGGCGGCTGCAAGGCGCAGCTTATGATGCAGCGATGAGAGTGTTGATTCCTGAGGGGCCGGAATTTGTGGGCGCGGCCCGCGTGGACGCGATTGCAGACATTCTCAAGAAATACAAAACGATTGCGGTAGTGGGATTGTCGTCGAATCCGCTGCGGCCCAGCCACGACGTTTCTTCATACATGCAGAGTGCGGGCTACAGAATCATTCCTGTAAATCCGAACGAAACCGAAGTGTTAGGCGAGAAATGCTACGCGCGGCTGGAAGACGTGCCGGAGAAAATCGAAGTTGTGAATATCTTCCGGCGGGCGGAAGAGGTGCCGCCGGTGGTGGAAAGCGCGATACGAATCGGGGCCAAAGTCGTGTGGATGCAATTGGGAATTGAGAACGAAGCGGCGACGGAGAAGGCGCACGCGGCAGGGTTAGTCGTGATTGAGGATGCGTGCATTTTGGTAGAGCACAAGAGGAGAAGGCGTGACTGGTGACTTGTGACTCGTGACTGGTGGAAGACTTCGGCAAATAGGGCTCGCGTGGAGGTTTTGCGCGGCGTTTTAAGTATGCGAGAAATTCAGAAAGAAAAAGAATTAACACAGAGGCCACAGAGAGCACAGAGGTCACAGAG